>Ga0255057_10000769_pt1 | contig 18524 bp, 18 predicted proteins | sample Cases_109_6_MG_FD_189022 | JGI IMG/M metagenome (GOLD analysis project Ga0255057, IMG submission 189022) | Seawater microbial communities from Amundsen Gulf, Northwest Territories, Canada - Cases_109_6 | ecosystem: Environmental > Aquatic > Marine > Gulf | place: Canada: Northwest Territories... | reverse complement strand
ATTTGATTGGATGGCGGACCTTATAAAACACTACGTCTAGTGTCAATTCTACCGAATTACAGCCTATTTATTACAGACCCAGTTCTAGGTATTAAAGCAGAAGTGAACCACAAAGAGATCCTTATAGGCTCTTGCTATATATTAAACCGAAAATGAACCACGTCTCCCTCATTCACAAGGTAGTCTTTACCTTCTAGACGCCATTTGCCTGCATCTTTAGCTCCAGCTTCGCCATTGGCGTCCACATAATCCTGAAAGGCCACCACTTCTGCACGAATAAAGCCTTTCTCAAAATCAGTATGGATTTTGCCTGCTGCTTGAGGCGCAGTAGCCCCTTTTGAAACCGTCCAGGCACGTGCTTCTTTTGGCCCAGCGGTAAAAAAAGTTTGCAAGCCAAGTAGATTATAACCTGCACGAATCACACGATTTAAGCCAGGCTCTTCTAACCCTAATTCAGATAAATATTCTTGCTGTTCTTCAGCATCTAGCTGCGCAAGTTCAGCTTCTATCTTGGCGCATACTGGAATTACTTGAATTGAACTTTTGCTAGCAACCTCTTCAAGATTTTTTAGATGTGGATTATTTTCAAAACCATCTTCCGCAACATTAGCAATGTAAAATACAGGCTTACCTGTAATTAATTGTAATTCACGAATTAAGGGTATTTTCTGTTTACTAACACTAAAAGTAAATGCAACTTCTTCATTCTCCAAATGAACTTTTAGTTTTTTATATAAATCGAGCTGTGCCAATACTTCCTTATCGCCAGACTTTGCAACACGCTCTACTCTAGAAATTGCTTTTTCAACCGATTCTAAGTCGGACAAAATCAATTCGGTGTAAATGGTTTCCAAATCAGATAATGGATCGACCTTTCCATCAACATGAATAATATTTTCGTCATCAAAACATCTCACCACGTGAGCAACCGCATCCGTTTCACGTATGTGCCCCAAAAATTGATTCCCTAAACCTTCGCCTTTTGATGCCCCTGCCACTAAGCCTGCAATATCCACAAACTCCATCGTGGTGGGTATGATTTCTTCTGAAGTCGCGATACTTGCGAGTTCATCCAAACGCGGATCAGGTACTGGCACGATGCCAACATTAGGCTCGATGGTGCAAAACGGATAATTTTCTGCTGCAATTTCAGTAGCAGTTAATGCATTGAACAAAGTTGACTTGCCAACATTAGGCAGCCCCACTATTCCGCATTTAAAACCCATACATTAATCCTTTGTATGCAGCTTTCGAATCGCAGTTTCCATATCACCTTCAACACACTCTACTAAGGTGTTCATGGCATCAATAATCGCACCATCAATTTCAGCACGGTCCGGTTGATTGATTTTGTTAAGCACATAACCCACCACTTGATCTTTATGCCCTGGATGACCTACTCCTATTCGTAAACGCCAAAATTCTTTACTTAAGTGCAAAAATATACTGCGTAAACCATTATGACCCCCATGACCACCGGACCATTTAATCTTTACTTCACCGTTAGGTAAATCAATCTCGTCATGAGCTACCAATATTTGTTCGCTGGGAATTTTATAAAAATCACAGAAGGATCGTAAAGACTCTCCGCTATGATTCATATAAGTATGCGGCTTGAGTAACCAAATTTTTCCCCCTTGACAAGAAAAGTGCGCAACCTCGCCTTTAAACTTAGTCTCATGCTTAAAAGTTGCGCTTTCTCTCGCTGCGACGGTATTCACAAACCAAAACCCGGCGTTATGCCGGGTTTGTTCGTGTTTTTCGCCTGGATTGCCGAGACCGACAATCAAACGTATGCCTTTATGTTTTGACACAAGACACTAGGGAAAAGTAAATTATGAATCATCTCCAGATGATTGATCTTCAACTTTATCATCACTATCTGCTTGAGGTTCTACGCCTTCAGCTGAAGCCTCATCACTCGCCACTGGCTCTGCTTCAGCAGCACGTTTGGCATGCACAGAAACGACAACGTGATCGTGATCTTCACCATGTGAAAGCTCGACAATAGTTACACTATCTGCAACCTTGATATCACTTAAGTGTAACGAATCATTTAATTTTAATTCAGCAGTATCCACTTCAATAAATTCAGGTAGATCTTTTGGCAAACATGAAATTTCTATCTCAACAATGTTGTGACTGATAACACCGCCTTCAAGTTTAGCACCTACACAAGTGTCTTCGTTTAAAAAGTGCAGTGGAACGTGAACGTTAATTGAAGAATCGTCACGAACACGCAATAAGTCCATATGCAAAACAGTTGGCTTATATGGGTGACGCTGCAAGTCACGCAAAATCGCACGCTGTGATTTACCCGCAACATCTACTGTAAGGATATGCGAATAGAAAGCCTCTTGATCAAGGCTATGTAAAAGCTTTTCATGATCAAAAGTTACAGATACTGGATCTTCCCCACCACCATAAATAACTGCAGGGACCTTACCCATACGACGCAATCTTCTACTAGCGCCTTTACCATACTCGCTACGTAATTCTGCATTTAACGCGAAATCAACACTCATAACTTACTCCAAACTGTCTTTATTCTCTTTAATTTGATTCTGAAAATGTATATAGGGTCAATACGCTATGGTGACGAAAAATGACCTATTTAATCTATATACCTTAGTCCATATAGAGGGTGCTAACGGACTCTTCTTGATTGATCCGACGCATTGATTCTGCCACCAAGCCTGATACCTCTACCTGGCGGATTCGAGTGCAATGGCTAGCTTCCTCGCGGAGCGGAATTGTATCAGTTACTACCACTTCATCCAGCACAGAATTTTCAATGTTTTCAACAGCCTTGCCAGACAACACTGGATGAGTAGCATAGGCCCTCACACTTATAGCCCCATGCTCTTTTAAGGCTGTGGCTGCGGCACAGAGAGTCCCAGCTGTATCGACCAAATCATCAATAATATAGCAGGATTTACCCTCTACCTCGCCAATAATATGCATAACCTCTGACTTATTCGCTTCAGGACGACGTTTATCAATAATTGCAAGATCGGCATCATCCAGCCTTTTGGCTAATGCCCGTGCACGCACGACACCTCCCACATCTGGGGACACCACGATTAAATTAGGGTCTTTACGTTTGTATACATCACCTAACAAAATCGGCGATGCATAGATATTATCCACTGGAATATCAAAAAAACCTTGGATTTGATCGGCGTGTAAATCTACAGTTAACACGCGATCCGCTCCGGCAACCTGTAACAAGTTAGCAATGACTTTTGCTGATATTGGTACACGTATCGATCGCACGCGACGATCTTGTCGCGAATAACCAAAATAAGGAATCACTGTGGTAATGCGTTCTGCCGAAGAGCGCTTTAACGCATCCACCATAATCAACAATTCCATGACATTATCATTGGTAGGCATGCAAGTAGGTTGCACCACGAAAACATCTTTGCCACGTACGTTTTCTTGTATTTCAACTTGCACTTCGCCATCACTAAATTGGTTAACTAAAGCTTTTCCTTGTGGGATGTTTAAATCATCACAAACATCCTGCGCAAGTTTTGGATGCGCATTACCGGAAAACACCATTAAGTTACTATCTGCAGGTAACGATCTTTGACGAAGCATAGTAAAAAATGACCTTTAATTTTTATTGCATCAATTTGATGACAAGAAATTGGCTGGGCCGGCAGGATTCGAACCTGCGAATGCCGGGATCAAAACCCGGTGCCTTACCACTTGGCGACGGCCCAATATTTTTAACGACCATAGAAATAAATTATGGGTGATTATACTCATTTAACGAAATAACTGGTGAACAATTTAAACCTTTAGTTACGTAAGTGAAAAATTCTTTTGGGCAGTTAGCAGCAATTTCTTCTGCTTGTTGCTTTGACGCGCAAGCTGCAAATATTGCACTTCCCGTTCCGGTTAATCGTGCCGGCACATATTCCTGCAAATACTGAAACGCACTCTCCACTGCGGGCTGCTGTCGTGCTATCGACTCAAAAACATTCTGTGTATCGCCAAGATCAGCCAGTTTCCCCTCTCTCATTTGCAAGAAGTCGCGTATTCTGATCGGCACGCAATTGCGTGTCAATTTGGGATCAGCAAACATCTGCTGAGTATTTAAATGCACATTTGGAAATACCACCACATACCAAGGCTCTTCTATAGTAATAGATGAGAGTTGTTCTCCTATCCCTTCTACCCAACTTGCTTGGCCGCGAACAAATACCGGCACATCCGCACCCAATTGAGCAGCCTTTTGCTCTAGTTCCTGCAATGTTAAGCCACATTTCCAAATTTGATTCAATGCCAGCAAAGTAGTCGCGGCATCGGAACTGCCACCTCCCAATCCAGCACCAAGAGGAATCCTCTTCTTTACCTTAATAACTATACCTTGCCTTTCTTCTGGCTTTGCTGCAGCTCGATTTTGCAACAACAAGGCAGCCTTAATACACAAATCGTCTTGTTGCGAAATGCTGGAATCAGAATTATGGCAAATAACACTGTCGTCAGCGCGTAGACTAAATGTTAGCTCATCACAAAGATCAATAAATTGAATTGCACTTTGCAATAAATGATAGCCATCGTTACGCTGCCCAATAATGTGCAAAAAAAGATTTAACTTTGCAGGTGCGGGCCATGTTTGCATAGTAAGATTAACTGATTAATTTTTTTTAAATTTTTTGGAAAAAAGTTAAATTAAATCTCTTCTATACCCAACATCCAACGATCTACTTTAATATTGGCATTTAGCGTTGGGTTTGAAATTTTGATTAAAGCTGGTAGTGCGGTACTGCTATCATGATAAAGCTTATACTCAATTAACCAACCGGCTTGTTTAAGCTGCTTTAAACGTCCTTGCTCATCCAACACTAAAGAAGTGTGCGCCTGCTTAGGGTCAGGAATACCTAACAGCCAATGGCGCAATCCATTTACAGGTAATGAATAGCCAAACAAGCTTTGCATTAATTCTTCAGGATCATCAGCATCAAAACTCTCTCCCTTAGAAGTCTTTAACTGTATACTTCCTTGTTTGCTTGCTATGACTGCCACCTTTCTACCCAGCGGTCCATGTAAATCAATAACAAAATTATGCTGGAACTGATTCCACTGCACACCCGCGCGAAACCCTTGGCTATCAGACTTTCCTGCTACACGACCTTTTAATCTCCAGGTTTGTATACTTTGAATATTTGCGCGATGAACTTCCCATGCAGCTTGTTTACTTATTTCAGAACCCGATGGGAGTTGATGTTTCTCGACCGTCGCACAAGCAGATAAGATAAAAATGGTTAATAACTGGTAAGCTAACTGAGATAATACTCGAATATTCACCTGCCGAAGCAGTGATGAACACTTCATTATTGGAGTCTTTGTTTTAACTCTAATATGTACTCATCTTCCGGATAACGCTCAAGCATGTCGCTCATGACTTTATTGGCTTCTTCATAATTACCTTGAGCCCATAAGAGCTCTACCAGATGTCCTGCGATTTCAGCGTCTTCTAATATACCAAAAGCTCTACGTAAATAAGTTTCAGCTTCAGCATAGTTACCCATGCGAAAATGCACCCAACCCATACTATCCATCACTGCAGGATCATCGGGCCGAATCTCTAATGCTTTTTTAATGTAACCAAGCGCTTCATCAACTCTAGTGTTATGATCCGCCAAGGTATAACCCAATGCGTTCAATGCAGATGCATTTTCTGGATCTTCAGAAAGAATTAATTTTAGATCGGCTTCTAATAAATCAATACGATCAATTTCTTCTGCCATCAAGGCACGTGCATATAACAAATCACTGTGACCCGGAAACTCTTGCAGACCCTCGCTATAAAGATCCATTGCAGCAACATAAAGCTCTTCATCGTGTAATAATTGACCTTCAATTAGATACACTTCAATAATGGCCTCAGGTGCACTCAAATTGCCACGCAAATCTTTTAAATAGGTTTGCGCCTTTCCAATTCCGTCACGTTCAACATATATGGATGCAATTCGAGCCTTCGCATCGATGTAGTATTCACCTTGCTGTACTTTTTCAAATTCTGCAATCGCTTCGGAATAATTTTTTTGCTCTTCATCAGTACGGCCAATGTAGTAATGACTCTCATCTTCACGTTGTTTGCGATCAACTAACCTCTTAAACTTAACTTTAGCCTTTGCGAATTCTCCTTGTTGCAAATACAACAAACCTAATCGATATATGAGTTCGCCATCGTTAGGATTTGCTACAAGCAATACTTCGAATTCTTGAATAGCTGCGTCATAACGCTCAGCACCGATCAACATACGTGAATATGCTGTGCGTATTTCACGATTACCCGGCTCTTTATCAACGATAATTTTCATTTCCGCAAGTGCTTGATCAACTTCATCAAGATTCATCAAAGCTTGCGCACGCATCGCACGTGCTTCGATAAAATTAGGCTTAAAACCTAGTGCCAGTTCACTTTCATCAATTGTGCGCTGAAAGTCTTGCGCCTGAAATGCAAGACTTGCCAAAGTTAAATGACCGTAAGGATTTTCAAAATTTTTGTTAACTAATATTTGAAGCAACTTAAGCGAAGATTCAGAATCAGGTTCCCGCGTAAGCACTGCACCAATAATACTGTAGCCTTTTGCCGGTGAATCATCAGCTGCCAACATGATCTTTTCAAAATGTGGTACCGCACCATCAACATTGCCGCTCCGTAACTCAAGCACACCCAATATTTGGCTAATCTCTAAACTCTCTCCAATCAATTCTGACCAACGACTCGCTGCTATAATGCCAGCAGGCCAATCTTTGGCAAACATAGCGATTCGAGTTGCGCGCTCGGCTACTAATGGATCGTCAGAGAGTTGCGCCGCATTCACATAATGCTCAAGTGCTTGACCTACATCGCCAAACTGTCCGGATAACTCACCCACCAACACTTCATACATTAGCTCAGACTGGGCATCATATTTCTCAGATTGCGGTTTTCGAATCTGAATGGAATTATCAGAAGATTGAACATCTCCAGAACCATCCGGCACAGATGAGCAACTGGCAAGCCCAAAAACGAGCATAATAGCCCCTGATAGGTAGAAAATTCGTGGAATTGTAGCGTTAATCTTCAATATACTATGTTGTGTTGCTGGGTCGATTAGACTATACCTAATATTACTGTAGTTATCTGAGTAATGCATACGCATTTTGGCAGATTTCTCGGGTACTAAAGTCAGATTATGTGAGCCCTTTCAATCAATTAGATTCAATCAAATTTATACTACTGTACTGCACAAAACTCACATAATTTCATGTCCTTACTCACCCTAGGTATCAACCACACAACCGCTCCTATAGAGGTTCGTGAGAAAGTAGCTATAAATGAGCAGAACCTAAGCCATGCGCTGAAAAAGCTCATCACTGTCCCACAAGTTGATGAAGCTGCAATTATATCTACCTGCAATCGCACTGAATTGTATTGTGAGGTGAACCAACTTAACAAGGGCAAAGAAGAAATCCTTTGCTGGCTCAATTCATTTCACAACCTAAGCTCCAGCGATACGCAACCGTATATTTATGACCATTTAGACGACTCAGTAGTTCGACATATTTTTCGCGTGGCGTGTGGACTCGACTCTATGGTGCTTGGTGAACCACAAATCTTAGGGCAATTAAAATCCGCTTATCAAGACGCTGTGCAAGCAGATACTTTGGGTAGAAACCTTAATCAACTTTTCCAACGATCTTTTAATGTTGCAAAAAAAGTGCGCACTAATACTGAGATAGGCACAAATCCAGTTTCAGTCGCTTCAGCCGCAGTTTCTTTATCAAAAAATATATTTGGTGACTTTAAAAATTATTCGGCATTATTAATCGGCGCGGGCGAAACCATTGAGCTTGCAGCCGAGCATTTAAAAAGTGCTGGTATCGGCAACATCGTTGTTGCCAACCGCAGCATAGATCGTGCGCAAGTTATTGCAGACAGAGTTGGTGGACGCGGTATAAGTTTAAGTTATATAAGCGAAGCATTACCGAAATCAGAAATTGTTATAACTGCAACTGCAAGTACTTTACCAATTTTAGGCAAAGGTCTTGTTGAAAGCGCTTTAAAGCAACGCAAACATAAACCAATTTTCATGGTTGATCTTGCCGTACCCAGAGACGTCGAGCCAGAAGTGGCAAAACTATCAGATGTTTATTTGTATACCATTGATGATCTACAAAATGTGATTGACGACAACTTAAAATCACGCCAACAAGCTGCAAATGAAGCGGAAATTATTATTGCTCACGAGGTTCAAGAGTTTTCTCAATGGCTACGTGGGCAAGGCGTTGTTGCTACGGTACGCGCATATCGCAATAAAGCAGAACTACAACGTGATACAGTATTAGACAAAGCTAAAAAAATGCTTGCGCAAGGTAAACCCTCAGAGGAAGTACTGCAATTTATCGCATATACACTCACTAATAAGCTTACGCATGAACCTACCGAAGCACTGCACATGGCAGGAAAAAAAGGTAAAAATGAGTTGATTGATGCAGCTCGAATCCTGTTAAATTTAGACAACAATGATTAAGCAGTTCTCAAATTTTCTTTCTCTCGCGAAGCTTTTTGCAACAAGCTTATTATCACCACAATTCCGTTAGCTTCAAAAAAACATCATCGATAATATTCTCTTATTTGATAGAGTATATTAAAACTACATTTTGAAACTAATTATTACTAATGAAAAGCTCTATCCTACAAAAACTCGAAAATATTAAAGAACGGCATGAAGAAATTTCTGCTGAGCTTTCTGACCCGGATGTAATTAATAATCAAAACGAGTTCATTAGGTTATCTAAAGAGTACGCACAACTTGGCCCTATTGTTTCTAAATTTAATCAGTACCTACGAGCTCTGGAGGATTTGGAAACCGCACAGGAAATGGCTAACGATTCAGACAAAGATATGAAAGCCATGGCGCAAGAAGAAATAAAAAAAGCAGAACAAATGCTAGAGCAACTTGAGCAGAAACTACAAGCCTTATTACTCCCTAAAGATCCGCATGACGAAAGCAATGTGTTTTTAGAAATCCGTGCTGGTACCGGCGGTGACGAAGCTGCTATCTTTGCAGGCGATTTATATCGCATGTATTCACGCTTCGCAGAAAACAAAGGCTGGAAGGTAGAAATCATGAATGAAAACGAAGGTGATCATGGCGGCTACAAGGAAATCATTCTAAAAATTATTGGCAAAGAAGTATTTTCTAATTTGAAGTTTGAATCCGGCGCACATCGTGTACAGCGTGTACCTGAAACTGAATCTCAAGGACGCGTACATACTTCAGCTGCAACAGTTGCAGTAATGCCAGAGGTTGATGAAGTTGGTGAAATAGAAATTGATACTTCTGACTTACGCATAGATACATTTCGTGCATCAGGCGCAGGCGGACAACATGTGAACAAAACCGACTCAGCAATACGCCTGACGCATTTGCCTACAGGTGTAGTTGTTGAATGCCAGGATGAACGCTCACAGCACAAAAACAAGGCGCGCGCTATGTCGCTATTAAGTGCAAAATTATTAAACCAAGAAAGACAAAAGCAATTCGATGAGCAAGCAGAAACTAGACGCAATCTGGTGGGCAGTGGAGATCGTTCCGAACGCATTCGTACTTATAACTTCCCACAAGGTCGTGTAACCGATCATCGAATAAACCTCACTCTCTACAAACTAGATGAAATGATGCATGGCAATGTGGACCAAGTCATCCAACCATTGCGCAGTGAGCATCAAGCTGATTTGCTCGCCTCCATGAGCGATCAATAACACCACAGGCCATGACTCTTAAAGAGGCGGTGGAACTCGCAACCACTACACTCAATTCAGTAAGCGATAACGCAAAGCTCGATGCACAGCTTCTCATATGCCATGTATGCAACATTGAGCAAACCAAATTCATTGCCCATCCAGAACTAGTACTTAGTGATCATCAAATTGAGTTATTCAACTCAGCTGTAAATCGTCGCACTCAAGGTGAGCCATTAGCTTACATTACTGGTACTAAAGAATTCTGGTCCTTAGAGTTCATAGTAAATAAAGATGTGTTAATCCCTCGCCCTGAAACAGAGTTGCTTGTAGAATTCACTCTCAAAGCAATATCTGAAATAGATACACCACGTATTTTAGACTTAGGCACTGGCTCTGGAGCCATTGCGATCTCACTTGCGAAACAACGCAATGATTGCTTAATAACTGCTACAGATATCTCATTACAAGCACTCAATGTTGCTAAAAATAATGCTAAACGTCATGGAACAAAAATTACTTTCGCCCAAAGTAACTGGTATGAAAATTTAATAAAAGAAAAATTTGATGTGATCGTCTGCAACCCTCCTTATATTGCAATAGATGATGTTAATTTAGAAAAATATGTTTGCCAGTATGAGCCTAACAGCGCACTCATTAGCAAGAATGATGGCTTACAGGATTTGGAACTTGTGATTGCAGGAGCCGTAAAATATCTATCTTCAGCAGGAAATTTAGCAGTGGAACATGGCTTTAAACAAGCCGAGAAAGTACAAAGTCTTTTTAATCAGCACGGTTTCGACTTAGTCCAAACCCACAAAGATCTTGCAGAACAAGAACGTATGTCTACTGGCCAAAATCCAAAAATGGCTTGATAGAGAAATACAAAATCACCGCAGCAATACCAATATATAAAACAATTTGCACGGGTTTATTGAACAATTCACTTACCAAAGATTGATGCTTTCCATCCCTCTTTGATTGTTCATATTCATTTCTCATTCTAGCTTGTCGCTGTTGTTGATATTCATCAATTAATAATTTTGCTTCTTCTAGGCGATCATCATCATTCAACCAAATTGCAGGGATTGAGATTCCCCAGTTTCCTGGCGGGGTTTCATAATAATTGATGTTGTTTTTTACTAATAGATCACGAATATCATTCGCTTCGTCATCGGAAACATTTTTTAGCCTGAATAATTGAACAGACATCTTCAAGCTACTTTAATTTATATTTCAATAAATCATTTACTTGTTGCGGATTTGCTTTGCCGTTAGATAGTTTCATGACTTGACCCACAAAAAAGCCAAATACTTTGTCTTTACCCGATTTATATTGCTCCACTTGTCCGGGGTTATTGTTAACCACCTGTTCAACCAAAGCCTCTATTTCACTGCTATCAGTTATTTGTTTTAAACCTTTGGCTTCGATGATCTCATCCACACTCCCTTCGCCTGCCCACATGGCTTGAAAAACTTCTTTCGCAATTTTGCTTGAGATGGTGTTGTCTTCAATGCGATCTAATAAGCCAGCAAGCATAGGCGCAGAAACTGGACTGTTTTTTATTTCTACATCATCTTGATTTAGCGACGCGCTGAAATCACCCAACACCCAATTAGCTACAAGCTTTGCTTTCGCACTAGTATTTTTTATAGCTTCTTCAAAATATTCAGCGGCTTCTTTACTCATTACAAGATTTTCAGCATCGTAATCATTGAGATCATAAACTTGTTTAAACCGCGTAATTTTCTCTGCGGGTAATTCTGGTAATTGTTTTCTAAGTTCTTCTATAAATTTTGCTTCAATAACTACAGGCAATAAATCTGGATCGGGGAAGTAGCGATAATCATTAGCTTCTTCTTTTGTACGCATAGATCGCGTCTCATCTTTATTCGCATCATAAAGTCGTGTCTCTTGAACTATTTCGCCACCGTCTTCAAGTACTTCAATTTGACGCTCAATTTCATAATTAATAGCGCGCTCTACAAATCTAAAAGAGTTTAGGTTTTTAGTTTCGGTACGCGTGCCAAACTTCTCTTGGCCTTTGGGTCGCATGGAAACATTAGCATCACAACGGAAAGATCCTTCTTGCATATTGCCATCTGAAATTCCTAAGTACCGCACAAGAGAATGTATCTTTTTCATATACGCTACTGCTTCTTCAGCAGAGCGCATATCTGGTTCAGATACAATTTCAATTAATGGTGTACCGCAACGATTCAAGTCTATACCTGTGTAATCCGGAAATTCCTCATGCAGAGACTTACCAGCATCTTCTTCTAAATGTGCACGGGTAATTCCAATAGATTTGCGTTCGCCATCACCCAGAACAATCTCTAAAGTTCCATGCTCAACGATGGGCAATTCAAACTGACTAATTTGATAACCTTTGGGTGAATCAGGGTAAAAATAGTTCTTGCGGGCAAACACTGAACGCTCTGCAACCTTGGCATCCACAGCCAAGCCAAACATCGCTGCCATAAGCACCGTTTCTTTATTTAGAACTGGTAAAACTCCGGGTAAACCTAAATCTACCGCACAAGCTTGAGTGTTAGGTTCTGCGCCGTATGCGGTTGATGCAGCAGAAAAGATCTTGCTTTTGGTAGCCAGCTGTACATGAATCTCTAAGCCAATAACAGTTTCCCACTGCATAGCTATTTGAAATTCTTCGGAATATTTTTGTGCCAATCCGTATCCAGCTGATACTGATGCGCAAAATTTAATAATTTATCTTCTTCAAAATAATTGCCAATCAACTGCATGCCTATAGGCAAACCACGCGAAAATCCACATGGTAATGACATCGCCGGTAATCCTGCTAAGTTAATCGAGATGGTATAGATGTCAGACAAATACATGGTTACTGGGTCAGCTGTTTTTTCTCCAATTTTAAATGCAGGCTCCGGAGTAGTTGGGCTCAAAATTACATCAACTTGCTTAAAGGCTTTTCTAAAGTCTTCACTTATCAAACGTCTAATTTGTTGTGCCTTTAAATAATAAGCATCGTAATATCCCGAAGACAATGCATAAGTGCCTATCATTATGCGGCGCTTTACTTCATCACCAAATGCTTCGCTGCGACTTCGATCATATAAATCATGCAAATCTTTTGGGTCTTCGCAACGATAACCATAACGCACACCATCAAAACGCGATAAGTTTGAAGAACACTCTGCCGGTGCAATCACATAGTAAGCAGGTATTGCTAAATTAGTGTTAGGTAGGTTAATACTTTTTATTTCACAACCCTGTTGCTCATACCACTTGATTGCATCTTCAATAACACTTTTAACGTCTGCACTTAAACCTTCACTAAAATATTCTTCAGGCACCCCAATCACTTTATCTTTTACAGAACCATTAAGTGATTGTTTATAGTCAGGAACTGCTTTATCTAAACTGGTTGAATCTTTCTCATCAAAACCTGCCATGGCTTGTAACATATGGGCACAGTCTTCAGCAGATTTCCCAAATGGCCCGCCCTGATCCAAACTAGAGGCATAAGCGATCATTCCATAGCGCGACACCCTGCCATAAGTTGGTTTTAAACCGGTGACTCCGCATAATGCTGCGGGTTGGCGAATAGATCCACCGGTATCGGTACCCGTTGCCAGAGGCACAATACGTGCTGCCACAGCAGCAGCCGAACCACCCGATGAACCACCCGGAACGCAGTCAGTATTCCAAGGGTTTTTTACTAGCCCGTAAAAACTATTCTCATTTGATGAACCCATAGCGAATTCATCCATATTAGTTTTACCCAGCACTACACAACCTGCTTGATCTAATTTTTCTACAATGGTTGCATTGTAGGGCGCACTAAAATTATCTAGCATTTTAGAACCGCACGATGTTTTCACGCCATACATGCAAAAAATATCTTTATGCGCAATCGGTAAACCTGTTAGTGGGCCATGTTTTTTTTCTTTAATTAATTTGTCAGCATTACTTGCTTGCAAGATTGCTCGCTCACCTAATTTTGTAATGAATGCGTTGAGGTCGCTGTATTTTTGCATTCGATCCACAAAACACTGTGTTAACTCAACACTAGAAAAATCGCCATTGCATAAACCGTCAACAAGTTGTGAAACAGAAAGCTCGTACATGTAAATTTAAATTGGTTCTAATTATTCAAAACAAGAATGAGTCTTACTCAATAACCTTAGGCACTAAGTAAAGACCCTTTTCTACAGACGGCGCAATGGATTGAAACTTATTGCGTTGATTTTCCTCAGTAACCCTGTCTTCGCGCAAACGTTGCGTAACATCTAAAGGATGAGCCATAGGAAGGATGTCTTTAGTATCCACTTCATTCATCTGTTCAACAAGATTTATGATGCTGGACAAATCAGTTGCATATTGCTCAACTTCATCTTGCTTAATTTGTAAGCGCGCCAGATTGGCAATTTTTAAAACTTCTTCAGGAGAAATTGGCATGACTCTTACTTGTAAAGTATTTATTTTATATGATTATAAAGAGTTTATTTTATATGAATACTGTTGCCTGCTGAAAAACAGAAGACTATGCAAACCACTATCGTCTAGCTATTTGCTACGTATATAATTCTACAAATGAACGGTAAAACTATCATATTTATCTCTTATATTTAATGGCTTGCTGAAAATTTAGGCCACTGATAGAGTACGCTAACTCACGAATTTAATACCAACAATTAATCCTATATGTTTAAACGCATCCTCGGAGCCTTCTCCAACGACTTATCCATTGATCTAGGTACTGCCAACACGCTGATTTACATGCGTGATAAAGGCATCGTACTCAATGAACCATCAGTCGTAGCTATTCGTAGAAACCCTGAAGGTGGCCAACGCACCATTGAAGCAGTGGGCGCTTCAGCTAAGGGCATGCTCGGCCGTACACCCGCCAATATAGAAGCTATTCGACCGCTTAAAGACGGCGTAATCGCAGATTTCACCACCACAGAAAAAATGCTGCAGCACTTTATAAAAAAAGTGCATGAAAGACGTTATTTTAGACCCAGCCCACGTGTATTGGTATGCGTACCATGCGGCGCCACCCAAGTTGAACGTCGCGCAATTCGAGAGTCAGCCATGGGTGCTGGTGCTCGCAAAACGTATTTAATCGAAGAACCCATTGCAGCAGCGATTGGTGCGGGCTTACCGATAGAAGAAGCCCGTGGCTCTATGGTATTGGATATAGGTGGCGGCACATCAGAAGTTGCCGTGCTTTCACTCAACGGCATTGTCTACTCATCATCGGTACGTATAGGTGGTGACAAATTTGATGATGCTATTGTGAATTATGTACGCCGCAATTACGGCGTATTAATAGGTGAATCGACTGCAGAACGCATCAAGCATGAAATTGGTACGGCCTACCCAAGCAAAGAAATGATGGAAATAGAAGTAAAAGGTCGCAACCTCTCAGAAGGTATACCAAAAAGCTTTTCTCTCAACAGCAATGAAATTCTTGAGTCTTTACAAGAACCGCTTTACGGAATCATCAGTGCAGTAAAAACTGCACTAGAGCAAACGCCACCTGAATTAGGTGCCGATGTTGCGGATCGAGGAATTGTGATAACCGGCGGTGGAGCACTTTTACGAGACTTAGATCGCCTCATCATGGAAGAAACGGGTATTCCCGTAGTAATTGCTGATGATCCGCTCACCTCTGTTGCACGTGGTGGTGGCCGAGCGTTAGAGCTTATGGACGAATTAGGTAATGAACTGCTTACCGTAGACACTTAACACAGCTATCTCTTCACACTGACGTATATCGAGTAATTCGTTATCATAGCCACACTATTCTAGTGTAGCTATTATTGTGTAAGTTATGGAGAGTTCGCTATAAAACAGTTGTTCGGCTTAGGCCCATCCACCTCTACGAAATTACTCATGCTAATCATTGCGTCAGTCGTAATGATGACAGTAGACCATCACTTACATCACTTAGGCAAAGTACGCCAAACTATCAGCGTAGCAATGTATCCGATCGAATATTTAGCAGGGCTTCCTGCAAAGGTATACAACTGGAGTTCAGAATCATTATCAGGGCGCAATAAATTACTGCGTGACAACGCCGATCTTCGTGCAGAGCAAATACGTTTAGAATTACAACTACAAAAGCTTGCCACTTTAGAACAAGAAAATGCTCGTTTACGTGAAATGCTCACCTCGACAAAATACTTTGAAAAAGAACGCATATTGATAGGCGAACTTTTATCGGTCGACCTAGATCCTTACCAACAACGCATCGTAGTTAACAAAGGCACACGAGATGGCGTATACGAAGGACAGCCTTTGTTAGGAGCAAAAGGCATAATTGGACAAATTGATAAAGCCGGCCCTTTTAACTCTGTAGCACTTTTAGTATCGGACCCAAATCACGCATTACTAGGAGTTGTTGCACGCAGTGGACAACGCAGCCTGGTAGTTGGTACAGGTAGCATTCAGCAGCTTGAATTGCTGTACTTAACTAATACAGCTGACATTCAGATTGGCGACTTAGTGATTACCTCTGGATTAGATGATCGTTACCCATCCGATTATCCTGTCGCAGAAATCACTAGCATCAAACAAATATCAGGCAACGCCTTTGTTAAAGTAGAAGCTAAGCCATTAGTAGATCTGAATAGCATACGCGAAGTACTTTTAATTTGGCCTAGCGCTGCCGACGCTGATTACAGTACAGAAAATAGTCTTGGAAATAATGCACGGGTCAAAAAACAGAGCAGCAAGAAATAAATCAAAATTGACGGGAATTAATGAATAACTCATCTGACTTTTTTACCATTGTGGTTACTTTTGCAATAGCATTGATACTAATGCTCATGCCCTTACCTGATTGGGCACGCGCCTATCGACCAGAATGGACCGTAATGGCATTAATATACTGGAGTATTGCCGTACCAAAAAATGTCGGGATAGGCACTGCTTGGATGCTGGGACTATGTGTGGATGTAATCCAAGGCGCTTTACTTGGCCAACACGCATTAGGCTTTGCTATTACCGTGTATATAGCTATTCGTTTTCATCAACGTGTGCGAGTCTACCCATTACACCAACAAGCCATGTTTGTTGGCATGATTTTGTTGCCGTATATGAGCATTTCGTTATGGATTTTAGGTATTTTAGGAAAAGACCCTAAGTCGTGGCTGTACTGGGCACCCGTAGTAACCAGTGTCTTAGTATGGCCGTGGATATTTTTAGTATTACGTGCAGTGCGCCGAAAGGCTTCTATTTATTAATTTAACTTTTCCCTGAAGGATTTGTATACTCATCGTTCAATTGCTGAACGAAACGATTTGCATCTTCGCGTATTTTTATTAGTTTTTCGCGGGCATGTTTATTCCAACCCACAACAAATGGACGCGCGATTGGTTGCCACCAACGTGTATTATACCTAAATCCAGTTAGTACACTTCCTGATGGCTCTTTTTTGGGCAATGATTTTTCCACCCATTTAGCAACAAAATTTCGTACTACATGATGTATCAAAAATAAAAGTAGAAACGCCAAGATAACGGTATAAATTTGCCCAGTTTTCCCAAAACTATCAAATGCAGTTCCGGCTCTAAAATGTTTGATGAAATAAATTAACATTGCAAAAAATATTGGCAACAACACAATTGTATCAATCATCAACACACGTTTCATCCAGATGCGCGTTGCTTCTTGAACTCTAGGTACAAGATTATTTTCAATCTGATGGGCAGTGTTTTCTAGAGAACCAATGATGCGGTATATACGCTCCACACTGACTTCAGATATGCGTTGATAAATTTCACCTAAATCTGCATCGCGTTTACGTTGATAACGATCCCGCAAGCTTTTGTCTTCAATATGAACCGCTACTTCTTCATTATAAGTAGCATAAAAGCGGCCACTTACTAAACCGCCTGATGCTAAGGCGCGTTGCCATGCCGCTACGACTTCTTCTGCATTATCTTCCCTCGCTGTAGTGTCGATTTGATTGAGAATAAATAAAACTTTATTGGAATCATTACGACGCACAGTTCCAGCAACCAAATGCTCTAATGTGTCGCGCATAGCACCAGGCTCTGGATGACGCGCATCAAAGAATACTAAAACTAAATCGGATAAGTTAATAATGTGATCGGTGATACGCAATGTTGAGGCGCGCTGCGCATCGGCATCGAATCCAGGTGAATCGATGAAGATTTTGCCTTTAATAAGATCTGCTGGGCAGGTTTTAAGTTGTAAATAGGTATCAATACGCGAACCTTCGCCCACTGATATTTTTTCTATCTCATTACTGATTTGGTAAAACGGAAACCGCGGATCGGCATCCAACGCTAAACCAGGCAAAACTCTTACTTTGTCATCACTGCTGTAACAAATTACCGTGAACTTATCGTCTACCGCTTGGTTGCCAGTTTTTTGTAAATCGGTTTGCACATAGTGGTTGATAAAAGTGGACTTGCCTGCTGAAAAAGTACCTAACACCGAGATCAACGGCCACCAGGAAATATCGGTGGTGTACGACTCTTTGCTCGTGAGTATGCCTAGCTTATAAGCGAGCTTATCAAGCTCGCAAAAATGGTCCACTACATCTACTAGTAATGGGTTTTCGTTTTTGATATGGCTGCGAAGGCTTTTAATTCTAATCTTGAGATTGGCGTCGGGCCCAGTGAGCATTCAATGTCCTATTAAATGAAGCTATATATATCTGGCAGACATTGTCGCATATAGCTCACTATCTGCAAGCAACTACAGGTATTTAATCTACCTTCAGCCCCTTGCAGGGTCTGCTGGAGATCCATATTTTTC
>Ga0255057_10000768_pt1 | contig 18527 bp, 9 predicted proteins | sample Cases_109_6_MG_FD_189022 | JGI IMG/M metagenome (GOLD analysis project Ga0255057, IMG submission 189022) | Seawater microbial communities from Amundsen Gulf, Northwest Territories, Canada - Cases_109_6 | ecosystem: Environmental > Aquatic > Marine > Gulf | place: Canada: Northwest Territories... | reverse complement strand
CTCGGCCTCCTCGCCTTCGGTCGCGGGGACGACGTGAAGCGCCACGAGCCGAGTGTCGTCGAAGATCTCGCTCGCCAGTCCGGCGCACCCTTTCAGCGACACCTCCCGGTAGCGGGCGAAGGCGTCGTTCACGTAACCCGGCTCTCCTCTCAGCACAGCCGCGTGGGCGAAGGCATCGGCGCGCCCTCCGATGTCGTTCAGCTGCTGCACCAGCACCCGACGCGCCCGGTTTCTGGCTCCCTCCACCTCGTCCTCGCTCAACCCGTCACCGCGAAGCCCGGAGATGGATTCGAGCATCGCTTCCTCGAGGCTCCCTGCCGCCACTCCGGGCCGGGCCGTGGCGACTACGAAGAACATGCCGGCGCACTCGGTGGGCCAGGTAAAGGCGTGCACTTCTCCCGCGATGCGCTTGTCATAGATCAGCTCGTGATGTAGGCGGGAGCTCTTGCCGTCCGACAGAAGATGGCTCAGGAGATCCGACGTCTCGAAATCGGGCTCGTTGAAGGAAGGCGCGTGGTACATCAGATAGACTCGCGGCACATGGACCTGGTCCTCGATCGTCCCGCGCCGCCCGCCATCCAGAGCCGGCGGCGGGACCTCTACCGAGGCAGGTCGGGGACGGGGCGGAATCTCGCCAAAGTACCGGTCGATGCGACGAAGGGCGTCCTTAGCGTCGAAGTCGCCGGCCAGGACCAGAACCGCGTTGTTCGGGCCGTAGTAACTGTCGAAGAACTCGTGGACGTTCTCCAACGTCGCCGCGTCGAGATCCTCCATAAAGCCGATGGTCGGGTGCCGGTACGGATGGCCCTCGGGGTATGCCATGCGAAGCACCGTCTCGAACGCCAGCCCGTAAGGCCGGTTCTCGTAGGCCTGTCGCCGCTCGTTCTTCACCACGTCCCGCTGGTTGTCCAGCTTCTCTTGCGTGATGCCGGGGGCGAAGAAGCCCATGCGGTCCGACTCGAGCCAGAGTGCGAGATCCAGGTGACTGGACGGCAGCGTCTCGTAGTAGTTGGTGCGATCGAACCAGGTCGACCCGTTCAGGGTTCCGCCGGCGTTCTGGATGAACTTGAAGTGCTCGCTCTCCGCGACGTGCTGCGACCCCTGGAAGAGCAGGTGCTCGAACAGATGGGCGAACCCCCTCCGGCCGGCCCGCTCGTCCTTGGAGCCGACGTGGTACATGAGATGGACCGCTACAATGGGAGCCGCCCGATCCTCGTGCAGGACGACCCTGAGACCGTTGTCCAGCACTCGCTCGTCGAAGTCGAAGCTGACCTCGCTCGCATCGCGCGACCGGGGAGGGGGCGACGATGAATGACTCAAGTCCGTGCGGCTTCCTTTCGTGCCTCGCTGACCGGATGAGGTTCGGCGGCCGGTGACGGCCGCCGAATGTAGTGAAGGTTGCGGAGGGACGTAAGCCGGGTTCTGTGACGGGGCGTTGCAGGACGCCCCGCGGAGGTCATCTGTCTCGGACAACCGGTTGCCCGGCGTCTCTAGCGGCCTACCCGGAGCTCGATCGCGGCGGGCCGCCGCTCGCTCCCTACTTGGCCTTGCTCCCGGTGGGGTTTGTCGTGCCGCCGCTGTCACCAGCGGCGCGGTGGGCTCTTACCCCACCTTTTCACCCTTGCCTGTGCGGCCGAGGCCGCCATCGGCGGTCTGTTTTCTGTGACACTTTCCGTCGCCTTGCGGCGCCCGGGCGTTACCCGGCACCGTGCCCTGCGGAGCCCGGACTTTCCTCGAACCGCACCTCGAGCCTCACTCGAAGCCGGCCCGCGACCTCCCGTCCCTCCGCACTGAAGTCCTACAGCGGGCGGCAGGCGATGGTTTCACTGGCCCACGGATGAGGCCCAGGCGGACGCGTCCTTCAACGCCGTTACCAGACGCCGGGCCGACTATCTCAAGCGGCGCGCGGAGCATAGTTTAGGTGTGAGGGTATCCGTTCTATCCCTGCTGGATCGGCGATCCGTTTCAGCGGGGTTGCGGACATTTTTGCTGTTCACGGCCGGCTCGCGGTCGCACCGCACGGAGCGGGCGATCTCGAGCGCGCCGGTCGGCGGTTCGAGGGAAGGCATGCGGATTGGGTGCGAGGGACCGGGCGCCGACGTGCGTCCGGCCCGTCACAGCGGCGGCATGAGACGCTCCGGCTGGTGGCTCGGGGCGGTCGTGACGCTGTCGCTCATCGGCTGCACCGACAGCCAGACGGCCTCGACTCAGCCGGGGGTCGGGCCGGCGCTTCTCGAGGCCCTCTCCGCGGCCACGGACACGGTCGAGATGGGGATGGTAATCGACCCTTCCATCGCCGTCCGCGTCGTCGCTACCACGGGTGATCCGGTTGAGGGCATCCCCGTTCGATTCCTGCTCGAGTCGGGCCCCGGCCGCGTCTTCCCAAGCCTCGCCGTCTCGGACGAAGAGGGAGTGGCAGAGGCGTTCTTCGAGGCGGACGGTGTCGCGGACGAGAGCCGCATCCGAGCGGACATCCCCAGTGCGAGCAATGTCGAGGCGGTCAACTTCGACGTGCTCACCGTGCCATCCGCCTTCGTTCAGCTGGCTTCGGAGGAGGGCAACGGGCAGGTAGCCGAGATCGAGTCTCAGCTCCCGCTGCCGTTCATCGTAAACGCCTCGGTGGGCGAGGGCATGCCGGTCTCCGGCATCCCGATCGCTTGGACCGTGGAGAGCGAGCTCGGCGGACTTCGCCTCAGCGCCGACACGACGTTCACGGACGACAAGGGCCGGGCAGAGACGCTCCTGACCCTCGGTCCGGAGACGGGCCAGGTGACGGTCGCCGCCTATGCGACGCGCACGACCGCCTCTGACACGATCCGCTTCACCGCGTCGGCGCGGGCGGTGCTGGAGACGGGAGTGATCGTGGACTTCGTGGATCCTCTGCCGCTGCAGGCGGGGGAGCAGGTGACGATGTTCGGCGCCGGCTTCAGCGCAGCGATCGAAGAGAACGAAGTTCGAGTCGAAGGGGTCGCCGCCGAGATCGTGTCGGCGAGCCCGACCGAGATCTCGTTCGTGGTCCCGGCGTTCCAGGACCGCTGCCTCCCGGAGCGCGAGGTGGGAGTCCGCGCGCTCGTCCGCGGTGAGGCGAGCAACGGCCAGCTGATCCAGCTTCAGCCAGCCCAGGCCCCGGTGGATCTGGCGGTCGGCCAGGCGGCTCTCCTGCGGGGAGACGAGGCGCTGTGCGTCCAGCTTTCCCCGTCGTCCGAGCGGACCGACTTCATCTTCCACGTCCAGAGCGCCAACCGTGCACCCGATGTGATCGCATCGATTCGGATGGGCGTGAGGGCGCCGGAGGAGAGCGAGCTGGGCTCGGCGGACCTTCTCCAGGCAGAGATCGAGGCGATCGACCAAGTCGGCTTCTACGGCGAGGCCTTCGTCTCGGCGGCGGCGCTCGCGGAGCTGCTGGATCGGGAGGCGCGTCCGATGCGGGTCGTCGAACCAGCCGTTCGCGCCGCCGTTCAGCCCGCCGATCTCGCGGTCGGCGACGTCCTCCCGGTCCGCTTCGCCGTGAACTCCGACCTGTCGGTTTCCTGCGAATCGCCGGCCAAGGTCATCGACGGCGTCGTGCGAGCCGTCGGCGAGCGAACGGTGATCGTCGAGGACCCCCAGGCGCCGTCCGCCGGGTTCACGGATGCCGACTGGCGACTCATCGCCGATGAGTTCGACCTGAGCATCTATCCCACCGGCGCGACCTATTTCGGGGAGGCGGCGGATCTCGATGGCAACGACCGGGTCACCCTGGTGTTCACGCCCGAGGTAAACAGCCTGACGCCGCCGGGAGGCGGCCGGATCAACGGCTTCTTTCTCCTCAGCGACCTCGCCGCGAGCGGCAGAGAGGGCGGAGCCGGGGTTCCGGGTGAAGGCGACGCCACCTGCCCGGCGAGCAACGAGGCCGAGATCCTCTACATCGGCGTGGCGGACCCGAATGGGGAGTTCGGGAGCCCGTTCACCAAGGCACAAGCGCTGAGGGCGGCTCGCCGGACGGCCGCGCACGAGCTTCAGCACCTGCTGGCCGCCGAGCAGCGCGTCGTCCTGGGTAGCCAGGACTTCGGATCGGTCGAGGAGAGCTGGCTCGACGAAGGGCTCTCCCACCTGGCCGAGGAGCTCGTCGGCCTGCGCCTGATGGAGCTTCCCCAGGGACAGAACATCACGTTCGACCTGATCGGGGGCGACCGCGACCGTCTCGATGTCTTCAACATCTACCTCATCCCGAACTTCTTCAGCCTTGGCCTCTACATGGCTGCTCCGGGGATCGCTCCCGTCCTCGCGCCCGTCGACCCGGGCGGACTCGGGAGCGAGCAGATGAGAGGCTTCGGGCTCTTCTTCCTGCGCTGGCTCCTGGACCACCACGGTGGCGACGATCCCGCGGCGTTCATCCGAGGGCTGGCGAGCGGCGGCGGCGGACAGCGCCAGGGGATCGCGAACGTGGAGCGCGAGACCGGACGCGCCTGGGAGGATCTGATCGCCGAGTTCGCGATGGCGCTCGCGGTGGACGACACGGAAGTCCAGGGCCTCGACACCCGCTACGAGATCACGACGTGGAACCTCCGCGACATATTCGCTGCGCTGAACGAGAATCCGACCGCAGGACAACGCTTCCCCGTGACGTATCCGCTGGCTCTCGCGCCCCTCGGCTTCTCGACGCGAGCGCTGGACTTCGACCTGAACGCATCGACGGAAGCCTACTTCCGGCTCACGGGCCAGAGCGAGGCCCCCGCCCTCGCGATCGAGCTCTTCGGGCAGGATGGAGCGGCCCTCCCACCCACCGCGGTCGCGCAAATCCTGATCATGCGGACGCGGTGACGCGCGAGGTCGGACTGGACAGCACGCCCCCTTCGACGAAACTTCTCCCACCCTCTCCTCGTCATCGAATACCGATGAGAAGGCCAGCGATGAACAGGCTCGTGCGATCGGCGACATACTTGTGGATGTGGGTTGGGCTCACCGCCCCGGCACTCGCCTTCGCGCAGGACATCCCGGAGCTCGAGGAGCGGGACGAGCGGGAACGGACCCGAAGCGTCGCCGTGATCACGGGCTACTTCGGCGTAATGGCGCCGCTGGCGAACCTGACCGAGAATCCCGAGACGTTCAGCACGGACGTGACCGTCTCGATCGCCTTCGGGGGTGAGTTCGACTACTTCTTCAAGAGCGGCTTCGGCGTCGGGATCACCGGGCTATACGCGCCCGCCCAGCTCACGATCTCACCGGAAGACGTGCCTATCGCGGCGCCTCCAGATCTGGGCGACGCCAAGTGGACCACGGTCACGGCCAATCTGATGTATCGGCTCGATCTGAAGGGCCCGGCGGGGATGGTGGAGCCCTACGTCCTGGTCGGCGGCGGGATCCGAAACCTGAACGTCGACCCGATCGCCTCGCCCGAGGCCACCGACTCCACGAACGGGGTCTTCGACTTCGGATTTGGAGCGTTCACGATCATATCGGAGCATTGGGCAATCCGGCTCGATCTCCGCGGATATGTCTCTCCGTTCAACGTCGAGGCTACCGACAACACCAGAACGCAGCTCGACACGACCATCCTGTTCGGCATCTCCTACGGCTTCCCGTAAACGGCGACTGGCGGTACAACCAATGGACTGGTCCTCGTGTCCTAAGCAGTGAATCGATTCGTGGGCGCCCCCGCCTCCCGGCGGCGCCCTGCCGTACCTCAGACCACAGTAAGGAGCTTCATCAAGTGCGCATTCTCAGCGTGACCCTCTTCGCATTCGTGCTCGCTGCCTGCGCGAGCTCGACGACAGGCAACTCTCCGGCCGGCGCGCCGGACCCCGGCGTCTCACAGTCCGCTGGAGACGCCTCGGGAGCACCCGCCGACGACCAGGCGACCGGCGACGACCAGGCAGCCGGCGACGACCAGGCAGCCGGCGACGACCAGGCTTCCGAGGCAGACGCCGATCAGCAACCGCAGGACCGGAACCCGCACATCGCCGGCGATATGGAAGCATCGTCCCGCGTGACCGACATCGAGCTCTCTCCATCGCCGATCGTCCTCACCCGCGGCGACACGATCCGGGTGGAGGGCCATCTGGCCGATGCCGACGGGAACCGGGTGACCGGCGCCAGGTGGGGAATCGGTGCGGGCGGACCGGTCGACATCGAGTCGATCAAGGACAGCATCCCGGACAGCTATCTGTTTCGGGGGGCCAGCCCGGGCTCGACGGAGATCTACATCGTGCTCCCGAAGCCGACGGAGGAGGGGGTCGAGTGGACCCGCATCGCGACCTTCGATGTCGTGGTGAACGACTGGCCGGTCGCTCGGGTCGATGTCGACCCGCCGGCCTTCGGAACGTACGCCGGAAGCGTGTTCGGCCTGGAGGCTCGCGCGATTACGACGCACGAGACCGAGCACGCCACGGCGAAGACCCTGTGGTCCAGCTCGAACCCCGAGATCGTGTCGGTCACGCCTGACGGCATCGCCACGTTCCGGACGCCCGGGCAGGCCGTGCTGACGGCCTCCGCCGAGGGCCTCGACGGCTCGTTGACCGTCGACGTGAAGCCCAATCCGGTGCGATCGGTCCAGCTCGAGGCGGACGCGAGCGGGGTCCGCACCGGTGACGTGGTGCACCTCACCCCGAACGTATCCGGCAGCGGCAGCCGCACCCTGGACGATGTGAACATCAGCTACTCGGTGTCGGCCATCGATGGCCCGGCGGATGGGGCCGAGGTCTTCGGCGACGCCACCTTCGTGGCGAACTCGCCTGGCGCGTACCGCGTGATGGTGACGGCCGGCGGGCAATCGGCGACGGTGGTCGTCGAGGCCGCGCCCAGGGAGGCTCGCCGCGTCAGCCAGCTCGTCGGCCGCGGCGCGGTAGCGCACGTGGCGACGAGCGACCTGTGGGTCTTCCAGGGCAGGGACGGTCGCGACTACGCGTACACGGGCACTCACGCCCAGGGAGGTGGAGAGCGGATGTACGCGTGGGACGTGACGGACGCGAGCTCGCCGGTGCTCACCGACTCGGTCGTCGTGGACGCACGGGTGGTGAACGACGTCAAGGTCAACGCCGACGCGAGTTGGGCGATGATCACCCGTGAGGGTGCCAGCAGCCGGCGCAACGGGATCATCGTGCTGGATCTCGCCGATCCCGCGCATCCCACGATCATCGCCGAGCTGACCGACAGCCTGACGGCGGGGATCCACAACCTCTGGATCAACGGGGATGTCGTCTATGCGGTGAACGACGGCACGAGCGCCATGCACATCATCGAGATGGCGGACCCGACGAACCCCAGGCACATCGGCCGCTGGGAGGTGAGGCCTGGCGAGGAGGACAAGAGCCTCCACGACGTGTGGGCGGAGGACGGGCTCGCCTACCTCTCCTACTGGGATGACGGACTCATCGTCCTTGACGTCGGAGACGGCATCGAGGGTGGCACGCCGCGAGAGCCGAAGTTCGTCTCCCAGTACCAGTATCGCACCTACCAGCCGGAGGAGTTCGGCAACACCCACACCGCCTACCGCTACGGAGACTACGTCTTCACCGGAGATGAGATCTTCGGGTGCGGCGACTGCGTGAACGGACCGCGCGGGTACATCCACGTGGTGGACGTGAGCGATATCGAGAACCCGAAGCAGGTCGCCCGGTACGAGGTGCCGGAGGCCGGGACCCACAACATCTGGGTCGAAGATGGGCTGCTGTACATCGCCTATTACCAGGGCGGACTTCGAGTGGTGGACGTCTCAGGCGAGCTCCGCGGCGACCTTTACAAGCAGGGGCGCGAGGTGGCGTGGTTCCAACCGGCCGGCGAAGAGGGCGAAGCCGTGGTGCCGAACGCCCCCCTGGCCTGGGGACCTCAGCCGCACAAGGGCAACATCTTCCTGTCGGACATGAACAGCGGCCTCTGGGTGATCCAGGTCGAACCGCCGGAGCAGCCGCTCGTCCCGTAGGCAAGCTTGCATCCGAGGGTATCTCGGCCGACGGTTCGGTGGCTGACGGAGCCTCCTCGCTTCGCTGTCGGGTCGGGCACCGGCCGAAGGTTGGTCCAAGGCGTCCAATGCCCGCTCCGCGAGACCCCGCCGGCGCTGGGGAGGAGGGACACCACTTATTCCCGTAACGGTTGGTGGCGAAGATGATTCTCGGCTCTCTTGACCAGGCAACGGCCAGCCATGGATAGAGCGGTGTCTTTGCGGAATCTCGTGCTTCCTGTGTTTGCTGGCTTGGTTTTGGCGCTCGGGGCAGCTCCGACCGGGGCGGCTATGGCAGCGTCCGTTCCGGCGGTAGCAGGCAGATCGCCTGCAGCGGCTGACACGCTGTACGCCGGTGCCCGGGTGCCTGACGCCAACTACTGGGTGTTCGTGGCCAACGAGTCCTCGGACCTCGTCAGCCTCGTGCGCTTCGGCCCCGATGGGGCGGCAGTGGAAGACGACCTCCAGGTCGGGATCATGCCCGCCGACCTGGACGGCGCGCACGGGGTGAGGGTCTCGCCCAACGGCCGCCGCGTCTTTGTCTCACTGGCACACGGCACGCCCTTCGGCAAGCTGTGGAGCTACGACACGGCGAATGGCGAGCTCGTCGACAGCGTGTCGGTCGGGCTCTTCCCAGCGACGATCGCGGTCACTCCGGATGGAGGCATGGGGTTCGTCGCCAACTTCAACCTGCACGGGAACCCCGTCCCTTCCTCCGTCTCCGCGATCTTCCTCCCGGAGATGGTCGAGATGGCGCGCATCGAGACATGCATCAAACCGCACGGCAGCCGCGTGAACAACGCGGGAACGCGGCATTATTCCGTCTGCGTGGGAGACGACCACCTGGTGGAGATCTCCGTGGAGCGGCTCAAGGTCCGCCGTGCCGTGAAGCTCACGCCGGGATCGGAGCGGGTGTTGACGGAACTCGGTGAGGCTTCGGCCGGGGGCGGAGACGGCCCCGTCTGCGGCCCCACCTGGGCGACTCCTTCCTTCGACGACGCACACGTGTACGTCGCCTGCAACAAGCACGGGGACGTCCTCGAGCTGGACGCCGAAAACCTGACCGTCACGCGACGCTTCGAGGCCGGAAAGGGACCCTACAACCTGGACGTCACCTCCGACGGACGACTGATTCTGGCCACGAACAAGGGGGCGCAGTCGGTGAGCATCTTCGACCTTGGCACCGGCGAAGAGCTCGCCCGCGTCCCGACGACCCAGCCGATCACCCATGGCGTCGTGGTTAGCGCCGACGACCGGTACGCCTTCGTGTCGAACGAGGCTATCGGAGCGACGCGCGGTACGATCGACGTGATCGATCTGGAAACGCTGGAGCTCGTCGCTTCAACCGAGGTCCACCACCAGCCGGGCGGCATCGATTTCTGGAGGTCTGAACCGGCGAAGTAATGCCCCCCCGCACGCTACGCCTCCTCGAGCCAAGGGTTTCGGAGTCGCCCAGTGGGGCCGAGGCAGCTTCGGTCGGGTCCATATAGGTTTGAAAGCATGATCGGTTCAACAGAGGGCGAACGCTGGGCTACCTTCGCGGCGGTTTTTCTCGCGGCGCTCGTCGCAGGCTGCAGCCGGGACACCGCGGGAGCCCGCGCTGACGCGGGCGGCCCCTCACCACAGCCCAGCGCCGACACGCCGACGGACTCGCGGCCGGTCACCTTCAACGGTGACGTTGCGCCGATCATCTTCACCCGGTGCGCCGGATGTCACCGTCCGGGTGAGATGGCTCCCTTCAGCCTGCTCGGCTACGAGGACGTGAGCTCGCGAGCCGAGCTGGTGGAGGCCGCTACGGACCGACGCTTCATGCCCCCGTGGCTGCCCGTTCCGGGATATGGCTCGTTCGCCGCTGATCGCAGTCTCAGCGACGAGGAGATCGGGGTCATCCGCCGCTGGATCGAAGGGGGGCTGGTCGAGGGCGAGCCGGACGACCTACCGGCGATGCCCGAGTGGACGGAAGGCTGGCAGCTCGGAGAGCCCGACCTCGTCGTCCGCATGCCCGAATACAGGGTCCGGGCGGAAGGCCCCGACGTGTTCCGGAACTTCGTGATCGAGGTCCCGATTCCTTCGACGCGGTGGGTCGAGGCCCTGGAACTCCGGCCGCACAACCGGCGCGTCGTCCACCACGCGGTAATCCAGGTCGACGAGAACGGAGGGTCGAGACGGCTTCAGGAGCTCGATTCGGGGCCCGGGTTCGAGGGGATGTTCGCCCAGAGCACCTCCCACCATCCGAGCGGCTTCTTCATCGGCTGGACGCCTGGAAAAGTGCCACGCTCTCCGGTCGAGGGCGCGTCCTGGCGACTGGAGCCCACGACCGACCTCGTGCTCCAGTTTCATCTGCGGCCGACGGGACGCGAAGAGGTCCTCGACGCCAGCATCGGCCTGTACTTCGCCGACGAGGCTCCCGTCCTGCACCCCGTACTCATCACCCTCGGCTCGCAGGTCATCGACATCCCGCCCGGCGAGGACGACTACCAGATCCAGGACTCCTACACCCTTCCCGTCGACGTGGAGGTGCTGGGAATATACCCGCATGCGCACTACCTGGGCGATGAAATGCAGGTTTGGTCGGATCTCCCGGATGGCGGTCGCGAGTGGCTTCTTCGGATCGACGACTGGGACTTCAACTGGCAGGACGAGTACCGTTATGCCGATCCGGTTCATCTTCCCCGCGGCTCCACCCTCCGCATGGAGTACTCCTACGACAACTCGGAATCGAACCCGCAGAACCCGAACCGGCCACCGAGGCGAGTCGTGTACGGCCCGAACTCGGCCGACGAGATGGGCGACCTCGTGCTGCAGGTCCTGCCGCGGAGCCGTGCGGACCTCGCAGTGCTCGATCGGGACTTCTCGCTAAAGTACCGGGCTTACCAGCTTGCCGGGCTCGAGCACATGATCCGCCTGAATCCCGATCACCGGGTGGCACACTTCAACCTGGGCGTCAAACGGGCGGAGGAGGAACGATCCGAGGAGGCGATCCAACACTACCGGGAGGCCCTCCGCATCGATCCGGACTTCGCCGAAGCCCACAACAACCTGGGCATGGTCCTCCTCCGAGAAGGAGAAACGGATGCCGCCATCGCGACATTCCGCCGCGCGATCGAGGTGCGACCGGACTTCGCACGCGCGCATTACAATCTGGGAGCCAGCACGCACGCGGAGGGAAGGGCGGAAGAGGCGTTGGCTCATTACCGCCGGGCGATCGAGGCGGACAGCAGCCTGGCGCTGGCTGAGGAGAAGATGGGCGATGTCCTGCGCCAGCTCGGCCGGCTCGAGGAGGCGGTGGAGCATTACCTGCGCGCGGTGGAGATCCGGCCCACGTTCGCGAGGGCGCACCGTAGCCTGGGCATCACGCTCGGCAACCTCGGCTACATAGAGACGGCGCTGGAGCATCTTCGAGCCGCGATCGATGCGGCGCCCGGCTCTCCGGGCCCGCTGATCACGCTGGCCGAGCTGCTGGCCGTCTACCCCGACGAGAGCGTGCGCGACCCCGCCGAAGCGGTCCGACTCGCCGAGCGGGCGGCGGCTCTCACGGAATACGGGTCGGCCATCGCGCTGGACGCGCTGGCGCTTGCCTATGCCTCGGCCGGAAGAGCGGACGAAGCGGTGTTCATGGCACAACGCGGACACCGCCTGGCCCGCTCGGAGGGAGAGATGGCACTGGCAGCGCGGATCGAGGGCCGACTGGAAGCCTATCGCCGCCAGGCAGCCGGCGGTGGGACGATGCCCTAGGCCCACTCGAGCACGACGCCGGCTCGGCGCCTCTCGCCTCGTCCTCGCATCGACCCCGCTCTGGGCGAGAACGACTGAGGCCGGCATCGGCACCGTTGCATGGCAGGCCGGGCTCGCCCCAATTGGCAGTCGGTACCACCGCCGCCCGGCTGGCCGGCTGAGGCCGTCCGGCGTGACAGGGCTCTATTTCCTGGTGACATTCGAAGAAATGAAGGAGCGTTAGTCATGAACAACCGGGTCCACTCCGGCAGCGGTCTGCACCTCCGGGTCGTCATCGGCGCGCTCGCTCTGAGCGGCGCCGGATGGCTCGGAGCTCCGGGCGATCTCCAGGCCCAGGCCGCCTCCGGGGCCGACGCGGCCTTCGACTCCACCCTCTTCGACGGCATGCGCTACCGCATGATCGGCCCACACCGCGGCGGTCGGGTGACCGCGGTCGCCGGGATCGCTGAGAATCCGCTCGTCTACTTCATGGGGAGCACCGGCGGCGGGATCTGGAAGACCGAGGACGCCGGAAGCAGCTGGGTCAACGTAGCGGACAAGTACCTGGAGTCCGCTTCCGTCGGCGCGATCGACGTCGCCGACTCGGACCCGAGCGTCATCTGGGCGGGGATGGGCTCGGCCTGCATTCGCGGCAACACCTCAATGGGCGACGGAGTTTATCGCTCGCTCGACGGAGGGAAGACATGGAGCCACGCGGGCCTGCCCGAGGCCGGGCAGATCGGACGAATCATCGTCGATCCGCGCGATCCGGACGTGGCCTTCGTCGCCGCCCTCGGCCACCCCTTCGGACCGAACCGCGAGCGCGGCGTCTTCAGGACGCGGGACGGCGGCGCGAGCTGGGAGAACGTTCTGTTCATCAGCGACTCCACGGGCGCCGTCGACCTCGCCATGCGGCCGGACAATCCCCGCATTCTCTTCGCCGGGATGTGGCGGGCAGAGCGGAAGCCGTGGACGATGGTGAGCGGGGCCTCCGAGGGCGGCATCTGGCGCTCCAAGAACGGTGGCGACTCCTGGGAGCGGTTGGAGAAGGGGCTGCCGGAAGGCCTGATCGGCAAGACGGCCGTGAGCGTCTCCGCGGCCAACCCGGACCGGGTCTGGGCGCTGATCGAGGCGTCCGGGGAGAAGGGCGGCCTCTACCGCTCCGACAACGGCGGGGACAGTTGGAAGCAGGTCAACAAGGAGCGCAAGCTCCGCCAGCGGGCCTGGTACTACACCCACGTCTATGCGGACCCCGGGGACGAGAACACAGTTTACGTCCTCAACGTCCGCTTCTGGAAGTCGATCGACGGAGGGAAGACGTTCGAGCAGATCCGAGTGCTTCACGGCGACACGCACGACCTATGGATCAACCCGAGCAACCCTCGAACTATCATCATCGGCGACGACGGCGGCGCCCAGGTCACCTACAACGGCGGGGAGTCCTGGTCCACGATGTACAACCAACCCACGGCCGAGATGTACCGGCTCTTCGTGGATGACCGGTTCCCCTACCGCGTTTACGGGTCTCAGCAGGACAACAGCACGATCTCGCTTCCGAGCCGCGGGATCGGCGGTCTGACTCCGTACGAGAACTGGCGATCCGTGGGCGGCGGCGAGAGCGGCCACATCGCCATCGACCCCAGGAACCCGGACATCACCTATGCCGGGTCATACGGCGGGACGATCACTCGGCGGGACTATGGGAACCGCACGAACCGCAACGTCCTCTCCTATCCGCAGCTCGCGATCGGCGAGGCCGCCAAGAACCTGCGGTACCGATTCCAGTGGAACGCCCCGATCCGCATCTCTCCCTGGAACCCGGATGTCATCTACCACACCTCCCAGTATGTGCACCGGTCGACGAACGGCGGGCAGAGCTGGGAGACGATCAGCCCGGACCTGACGCGGGGCGACTCCACGAAGCAGGAGTATTCGGGCGAGCCGATCACGAAGGACAACACGGGGGTGGAGGTCTACGGGACGATCTTCGCCTTCGAGGCCTCTCCGCATGAGCGGGGGGTGCTTTGGGCGGGCTCCGACGACGGCCGCGTCCACATCTCCCGCGACGACGGGGCGACGTGGACGGAGATCACGCCGTCCGCGATGCCGGAGTGGGGCACGGTGAACGCTATCGAGCTCTCACCGCACGCGCCCGGACGCGCCTTCATCGCCGTGCAAAGGTACCGGGAGGACGACTTCACGCCCTACATATTCCGGACGAACGACTACGGCGCCTCCTGGAGCCTGCTGACCCGCGAAAACGGCATCGGCGCGCGCCACTTCGTGCGTGCGATTCGAGAGGATCCGGAGCGACAGAGCCTCCTGTTCGCCGGCACGGAATACGGGATGTACGTCTCTTTCGACGCGGGAGTACGGTGGCAGCCGCTCCAGCTCAACCTGCCCGTGACGCCCATCACCGACCTCCAGGTCCATCACGGCGACCTGGTGGTAGCCACCCAGGGGCGATCCTTCTGGATCCTGGACGACCTCTCTCCGCTGCGCCAGCTGACGGACGAGGTGGCTCGGTCGGATGCCCACCTGTACGAGCCGGCGAACGCCTACCGGGCCCGCTTCGGCACCGGCGATCGGTTCGGGTTCTCGCCCGACACGGTGCCCAGTGGCGCGCTGTTCCACTTCTACGTGGCGGAGGAGCCCACCGAGCAGGTCGCCCTGCAGATCCTCGATGAGTCGGGGGCGTCGATCCGGACCTACACATGGGAGCCGAAGGAGGAGACAGCCGAGGGCACGGGCGAGGAAGATGAAGGCGGCGAGGTGGAAGCCGGCGAGGAGGAGAGCACGGACGAGCCGTTCGAACGCAGCGCCAAGGGCGATTCGATCTCGGTCCGCGCCGGGCTGAACCGGGCGAACTGGAATCTCCGCCACCAGGCCCCGGAGATCGTCGAGGGCGCGGTCTACTTCGGCCCGACCTTCGGTCCCATGGTCGCTCCCGGCCGCTACCAGGTGCGCCTCACGATCGGAGATTGGATCCAGACCCGGGGGTTCGAGCTCCTGCCCGATCCGCGGGTCACCCTGACGGCCGCCGAGCGCGAGGCGCAGTACGAGCTCATGAGCAGGGTTCGCGATCGCCTCCAGGAGGCGCACGACGCCATCCGCACGCTTCGGTCGGTCCGCGAGCAGGTGGAGGCGAAGGCGGAGCTTGCGGAGGAGGCGGGCTTTGGGGACGATTTCGAGGCCCAGGCGGACTCGATCGCCTCGAAGCTGACGGCGGTCGAGGATCAGCTCATGCAGACGAAGAACGAGAGCCGCCAGGACCCGCTCAACTTCCCGCCGAAGCTCGACGCGCAGCTCGTCTACCTCTACGGCGTGGTCGGAGGCGCCGACGCTCCGCCCACGGACGGCGCGTACGAGCGCTTCGACGACTTGAGCCGCGAGCTGGATGCCGTTCTCTCGGAGCTTCGGGAGGTACTCGACGGCGAGGTGGCGGCGTTCAACGCATCGCTGGCCGCAGCCGGAGCGCCCGCGATCATCGTCCCGGAGTAGCGTTGAGGGCTCTTGCCGGCACGATAGCCGAACCACCGGGTGCCGTCCTCGTCCTGCTCATCGCCACGGCCTGCGGAAGTTCGCCGGGGTCGGAACCGGTCCGCGGTGATCTCACGTTCACCGTGATGGGCGACGCCCCCTACTACTGGCACGAGGCGCGCCGCTACGAACACCTGGTCGAGGCGCTGAACGGGGACTCTCTCGACTGGGTGGTCCACGTCGGCGATCTCTTCTGGAAGCCATGCTCGGATGAGAAGATGCTCGAGCGGCTCGAGGTGCTGCAGCGAATCCGGCACCCGGTGGTCTACACCCCCGGCGACAACGAGTGGACGGATTGTTGGGGACGGCGAGAGGGCGGCTTCGCTCCCCGGGACCGGCTCGACAGGCTGCGCGACATCTACTTCCCAAGTCCGGGCCGGAGCCTCGGGGGCGCGCCGATGGGCGTGGTCGTCCAGGCCTCCGATCCCGCGTGGCCGGAGTTCGTGGAGCACCAGCGGTGGACGCGAGGCGGCATCGTCTTCGCCACCCTTCACCTCGTCGGGAGCCGTAACGGCATGGTGGACTTCGCGGACCGCGGCGAGGCCGATGATCGAGAGGTATGGCGCCGGACCGGGGCGGCCACGGCGTGGCTTCGCGACACCTTCGAGGAAGCGCGAGCTACGGCGGCGCGTGCGGTCTTCCTCATGCAGCACGCGGACCTCGTCTTCGAAGACCCGGCCGACGTGTATCGACGAGCCTTCGAGCCGTTCCTGAGAACCCTGGAGGAAGAGGTGGCCACCTTCGACGGGCCCGTCCTCCTCGCTCACGGCGACAGCCACGACTTCCTCGTCGACTCCCCTCTCATCGACCGGCGGACGGGAGAACCCCTCGACAACTTCACTCGGATGCAGGTCATGGGGTCCCCCGAAGTGGGTTGGGTCCGCGTCGTGGTGGACACGGCGGGCCCCACGTTCTCTTTCGCGCCACGCCGAATCCCGGCCTGGAAGCTCTGGTGACGTCGCGACGCGCGTTCCTGCAGATCGCCGGCTCGGGCTCCTGCGCCGCCTGGCTCGCCCTGAATGCCCCGGCGATACAGGCCGCCGCGATCGCGGCGCATGACGCCGCCGCAAACGGAAAGTCGCTGCGCGTGCTCGCTCCGGAGGAAGGCGCCGAGCTCGAGGCGATCGCCGAGCAAATCTTCCCCACCGACGAAACGCCGGGCGCCCGGGAGGCGGACGTCATCGGGTTCATGGACCAGGCGCTCGACACCTTCATGTCCGAGTCGCTCGGGAGCATCCGGCAGGGGCTCTCAGCCCTGAGCAACCTGGTCGATGAGCGGTTCCCGGAAGCGGCTTCCTTCTCCGACCTAACCTTCGAACGGCAAACGGGGATTCTGCGGGAGATCGAGACGGAACCGTTCTTCGGCCTCGTCCGCTATCTCACCATCGCCGGCATGTTCGCCCTCCCCATGTACGGCGGGAACAGGGACGGCGTCGGCTGGGATCTGCTCGGGTTCGAGGATCGCCTTGTCTGGCAGCCGCCGTTCGGCCACTACGATGCCGAGGTCCACGATGGCGAAGGGTAGGCCCCCCGCAGCTCCCGTTCGCTACCCGACGCGCCAGAAGGTCGACTTCGTCATCATCGGCTCCGGGGCGGCCGGCGGCGTCATCGCGCGCGAGCTCTCGGTGGCAGGGCTCTCGGTCGTCGTGCTCGAGCAGGGCCCGTACCTACCGGCCAACGACTTCAAGCACGACGAGCTGGGCACGATCTTCAACCTCGAGTTCTCGGGCACGCTCTCCGACAACCCCCAGACTTTCCGCCATACCGAGCGCGAGACGGCGCGCCCCCGGCTTAGCGGCCTGCCGCCGGCCCCCTATACGCCCGAATGGTCGGCGGGAGCAGCGTGCACTTCACCGGCAACTTCTGGCGCTTCCATCCGATCGACTTCCGGGAGCGTAGCGTCTGGGGACCGATCGAGGGCACGGGGTTCGCCGACTGGCCTATCACCTACGAGGATCTCGAGCCCTACTATGCTCGAGTGGACTGGGAGATCGGCGTCTCCGGATCTCCTGGTCCGTTCGACCCTCCGCGATCGCGGCCGTACCCCATGCCGCCGCTCCCGGTGAAGTCTTCGGGCGTGCTCTTCGAGCGCGGAGCCCGCAAGCTGGGACTCAACCCGCAGCCCGCACCGATGGCGATCCTCTCGCAGAGGCACAACGGACGCCCTGCCTGCCAGCACTGCGGCTTCTGTCTGGCCTTCGGCTGCGAGCACGACGCGAAGTCCTCGACCCTCGTCTCGATGATCCCGCAGGCCGAGGCGACCGGACGGTGTGAGATTCGGCCCGAGAGCGTGGTGTTCCGGATCGAGACGCACCCCGACGGCCGCGTCTCCGAGGTGCTGTACGTGGATCGCGAGGGCCGGGAACAAGCTCAGCGGGCAGAGGCCGTCGTCCTTTGCGGCAACGGCGCGGAGACTCCGCGGCTTCTCTTTCTCTCGGAATCGGAACGGTTCCCGAACGGTCTCGCCAACTCGAGCGGCCTCGTCGGCAAGTACCTGATGTTCAACGGCCTCAGCTACGCCCACGGTCTGTTCGAGCACCCGCTCAACGAATTCAAGAGCGTCCAGGTGACGCGGATCGTTCACGACTTCTACGACGCGGACCCGGGTCGAGGCTTCTACGGCGGGGGCGGCATCGACGCCCGGTGGCAGTGGTTCCCGATCCTCTTCGCCCTGGCCGGGCTGCCGCCGGACGCGCCGAGTTGGGGAGCGGAGTACAAGCGACTGCTCGGCGAGTACTTCACCCGGACGGTGGATGTGAACGGCCACACAACCTCCCTGCCACTCGCCTCCAACAACATCACGCTCGACCCGGAGGCGAAGGACAGGTGGGGGCGCCCGGCGATCCGGGTCACCTACCGCGATCATCCGGACGATCTCGCCACGATGCGGTTCCTGCAGCGGCGCGGTAAGGAGATCCTGGAGGCGGCCGGCGCGAGAAAGGTCTGGGAAACGCCGGTGGCGCCGGCGACGTTCGGCGGACACCTGCTCGGCACCTGCCGGATGAGCGACGACCCTGCAGACTCCGTCGTCGACCGCTACCACCGGGCGCACGACGTTCCCAACCTCTTCATCTGCGACGGCTCCAGCTTCGTGACCTCGGGAAGAGGACAGCCCACCATGACGATCCAGGCCTTGGCTTTCCGAGCTGCCGAGCACATCGCCCGGTTCGCGCGTCGAGGCGAAATTTGAGCGAATGATCTCCCGAGACCCCATGGACCGCGAGGCCCTGCAGCTTCGCATGAAACGGCTCTTCACAGAGGGTTTCACGGTCCTCGACATCGCCGAGCCGCTGCTCTCCTTCGACACCCCCGCCGACGCAGCTACGGCGCTGGCTGCGCTGGAAGGCTCCCGCGA
>Ga0255057_10000767_pt1 | contig 18532 bp, 13 predicted proteins | sample Cases_109_6_MG_FD_189022 | JGI IMG/M metagenome (GOLD analysis project Ga0255057, IMG submission 189022) | Seawater microbial communities from Amundsen Gulf, Northwest Territories, Canada - Cases_109_6 | ecosystem: Environmental > Aquatic > Marine > Gulf | place: Canada: Northwest Territories... | reverse complement strand
GTAGTCGATTGGCAGGTGTTTGAGGCTTGAGAATGATCCGAGGCCGCTGCCGAAATCATCGAGCGAGAACTCACAGCCGATGCCGTGCAGGACCTCGATAAAACGTTGCGCGTGCTGCACATTGCTGAGAATTGCGGTTTCGGTGACCTCGAAACAAACAGATGATGGAGGCACACCGGAACGATCCAGTTCGTCAACCACAAAACCGAGGAATGCCTCGTCGGCAAGCGTTTGGCCTGACAGGTTGATCGCACAGCTGCGATTGCCGCCAAGCTTGATCTCGCCGGCAGTTATCGCGGCCAGCGCCGTCCTAACGACCCAGCGATCAATTTCCGGCATTAGCTGGTAGCGCTCGGCGGGACGCAGGAACTCGGCCGTGTCGGCCGTTCTGCCGCGATCGTCCGGCAGTCGAATCAATATTTCAGCTGCTGGCCCCCTGTCGATTGCGCCAGACATGGCCAGGATCGGCTGCACTGCCAACTGGAACTTGTCTTCGTGCAATGCCTCTTGCAAAGCTCTGAGCCATTGAATGTCGCCACGCTCGCGAGCGATCGCTTCGTCGCGCGCCGAATACACGTGCACCCGACCCCTGCCCTGCTGTTTCGCGACATAGCAGGCGGAATCCGCGGCACTCATGACGTCCTGTATTGAACCGCTGACATGACTGATTTCGACCAGGCCGATGGAGATGCCGATATTGAAAATCTTATCTTTCCAGACGAAGCGATAGTCGGCTATCGCATTACAGACATCGGTCGCGATCTGGCGTGATTTTTCAATTGGACAGCCAATCAGTATTGCGCCGAACTCGTCGCCGCCAAGCCGGCCAACATAGTCTGAATCGCGAACCTCTTCCTTAATCAGACCCGCGACTTCTCGCAACATGTTGTCACCCGCCAGATGGCCGCAACTGTCGTTGACGGCTTTAAAGCGATCAAGGTCCATGTAAAACAGCATTTGCACCGCTTCCTCGGCGTGCGCGGCGTCCATGGCTTCATCGAGGCGGCGTTCGAACTCGCGCCGATTGATCAGGCCGGTGAGCGGATCGTGCGTTGCCTGATAACTCATCTTGCGCGTCAGGCCGCGAATCTCGCTGACATCGTGGAACACGACGACCGTGCCGGAAATGCTGTTGCCCGGCCCGCGAATCGGCGACGCCGTAATCTCGACCGAATGTTCTTGCTCGCCGTCCGGACTGATCATCAATGCGCGTCGGCCCATGTTGACTCGTCGACGCATTGCGAGGCAGCGCTCAACCGGATCGCTCAGCGGTCGGCGATCCGCATCATCCACCAACGTGAACAGTTCGCCAATGCAATGACCCGCAGCATCGTCCCGATTTGTGCCGATCAGCGATTCGGCGGACAGGTTCATGTAGTCGATTCGGCCATCGTTGTCGGTCGTGATGACGCCTTCGGAGATCGACTCCAGCGTGTACTGCGCCTGCCGTTTGCTGCGCGACAGGGATACCTCAAGGCTTTTGCGGTGACTGACGTCGCGAGCGACCGTCAGGATTGCCTGTGCGCCGTGAAATTCGATGTTTGAGCTTTGTGCCTCGACCCAAAGGCCGGCTTCGTAGCCATTGATCAGTTGAATTTCGAGACGCCGCGGCACGTTTTCCCCAGCGAGACGTTTCGAGACATTTTTGCGAAACAATGCCCGGTAGGCTGGCTTGACGAGGTCGGCAATATCGCGTCCAACCAGTTGGGCAGGCTCGAGGCCGACCAGGCCAGCAGCCGACTCATTTGCGAGCAGAATTTTTTCGTCATGGATAATGACGATTTCAGGCAGCGTCCTCGAGAAGTCACGGAACAATCTATCGCGCCCCTGAATCTTCTGATCGCGTTCTCCGAGTGCGTCAAACAGGCGGTTGACCGTATGCGCGAGGACCGCCGCGTCGGGATCGTCCGGCACGGTCAGTCGGCGGCCAATTGAGGCATCTGCGGAGACGTCATGCAGGTGCTCGTTGAAATCCTGAAAACGTCGTGCAAGATCTTGCCGTCTGCGCCACTGCACGACGCTGACGATCAGTGCCAGCAACAACAGGCCGGCTAGCGCCGCGATGATGATGTTAACGGACGACATTCTTGAGGTCCCGCATTTGATGCCGTGCAAAATACATTTGTTATTATTAGCCGCTCGATATCCATCTCCAACGGCGGAGATTCGTGGTAAGAATAAGTATCCAGTGCGCTGGTTTTCACAAGCATATCCCAGCCGCTCTGGTCCGCTCGCGCTATTCACCATAATTCGGCAGTCGCTCTTTCGACAGTGCTGATAATGGCAGCTTGCCCGATGCTTTGATGTTGGATTTATCGAATAATTTCAAATATTTATAGGCCAGACTCATGAATACCGATATTGCCCGCCAAAAGATGATCGAACAACAGGTTCGCGCGTGGGACGTGTTCAATCCCGACGTACTCGACGTACTCTCGAAAGTACCGAGGGAACAGTTTGTTCCCTTCGGCTATGAGACCCTGGCTTTTGCAGACACCGAAATTCCGATTGGGCAGGGACAGTCAATGATGACGCCAACGGTCGAAGGGCGCGTTTTGCAGGCTCTCGATCTTGACGGCACAGACAAAGTGCTTGAAATTGGTTCGGGTAATGGCTTCCTGACGGCTTGTTTGTCTCGCCTCGCGGAACAGGTAACGAGCCTCGAGATATACGAAGATCTGAAAAAACGCGCCGCTGACAACCTGGCGGACGCAGGCATTGATAATGTCGAATTGCTGAGCATGGACGCGACACAGGAGCTGCCGGACGGGAAATTTGACGCGATCGTCGTGACCGGATCACTTCAGACCCACGATTCACGCCTGGTGGAGGCTCTCGAGGTCGATGGTCGCTTGTTTGTTGTCATTGGTGATGCGCCGGTTATGGACGCGCTTATTGTGCGCAAAACCGGAGAAAACGCCTGGGCGAGCGAGACCTTGTTTGAGACGGAGCTGACCCCGCTCGTCAACGGAGCGCTGCCGCCACAGTTTTTCTTTTAAAAGACGAATCGGGCGAAACCACTTAGCTTTCTGCTGCATCTATACATGACGAAGGTGACTCAAATAACGCCGACCGAGCTGCTCAAACGCGCCGATTCGGGCGAACTTTGGCAAATTCTGGACGTCCGAGAACCCTGGGAGATAGAAATCGCCAGTGTTGCCGGTACGATGAATATTCCGATGAGCGAGGTGCCTGCACGGTATGATGAATTGTCGGCGGACCTACAGGTCGCCGTACTTTGTCACTCAGGTGCGCGTAGCGGCCGGGTTGCGGACTGGTTGTCGGTCAACGGCATTGAGAACGTCGCAAACATTGTCGGCGGCATTGACGCCTGGTCGGCACAGATCGATTCGTCAATTCCCCGTTATTGAGACGGAGAAAACAGGCTTCTGGTTTTAACTGGTTTAGTGTTATAGTCGACCATAACACCTTGAATAATGCCCTGCGGGCCTATCCATACGCGGAATAAGAAAACATGAAAAACGTCATATCTATCAAACTCTTGCTTTTTGTTTTTGTGGCTTTGGCCGCACCTGGATTCGCCGGCGCGACAACCTTGCTGGAGATTTATCAGCAGGCGCTACAAAGCGATCCGCGAATTCATGAGGCCGAGGCACTCCGTCTTGCGGCGTTCGAGGCCAAGCCGCAGGCACGCGGTGTATACCTGCCGCAGATCGACTTCAGCGGTAACTGGGACAAGACCGACGCCACCAATACGGGCAACATCGTCATCGGCGACGTCGTGGTGCCATCCTCGTCAGAAACAGACGCCGAAAACAAGCGTTGGCAGTTCAACCTGCGCCAGACACTGTTCCGCTGGGACCAGATTGTCGGCCTGCGGCGTGCTGACAAGACCGTGGCGAAGGCTGAAGCGGACCGTGAGGCGGCGCAGCAGGACCTGATCGTGCGGGTTGTCCAAACCTATTTTGACGTTCTGGCCGCCGAAGACCGCTTGACCGCGATTCACGCGAATCGCAACGCGATTGCACGCCAGCTGGAGCAGGCGAAACAACGCTTTGACGTTGGCCTTATCGCTATCACCGACGTGCAGGAATCACAAGCCGCGTATGACTCAGCTGTCGCAGACGAAATCGGCGCGAAGCGCTCGTTGGCGACGTCGCGAGAGTTCATGCGTGAAATTACCGGCGAATACGTCGAAAAACTTTCCGCGCCCAGTGAAGAACTGCCGCTGAACACGCCCGACCCGGCCAGTGAGACGGACTGGATAGACCTGGCGCTGAGCCAGAATCTTGCCCTCGTTTCGAGCCGTATAGACGAGGAACTTGCCCGCGACGAGATTTCGTTCCGGCGCAGCGGACACTACCCAACTATTGACCTGGTTGCGGTCACGGCAAGAAGCGAAAACGAGTCGACCATCGCGGGTAATCCACCCGAGTTCGCCGACAGTACGCGCAACAGCGACAGCATTGGCATTGAATTCAATTTGCCGATCTTCTCCGGCGGCGCTACCAATTCCCGTGTCAAGGAGTCGGTCTATCTGCACCGCGCGAGTCGAGAGGTGCTGCAGCGTGTGACACGAGAGACCGAGCGCCAGACACGCGATGCCTATCTCGGCGTTCTGTCAGAGATCAGCCGCGTACAGGCACTTGCAAGGGCCGTTGAGTCCAATGAAACGGCACTCGAGGCGACTCAGGCTGGGTTTGATGTTGGCACGCGAACAATTGTCGACGTCCTCGATGCGCAATTTCTGCTGTACCAGTCCATCACCCAGTTCTATCAAAGTCGCTACGACTATCTTCTGAACGTAATGCGCCTTAAGCAAGCCGCAGGCACTCTGCAGGTTCAGGACCTCGAAAGGCTTGAGCAGTACATGGTCGATCGCAAGTCGCCCGAAGAACAATTCGCTGACGAAGCTGCTGCGACAGCAAGCCCCTAGGTCAAAGGCGCCGGCTTGATCTGCGACTCAAGCAAAGGGTCGATCACGTCCAGCAGGCGTTTGAGCGCCCCACGACTGCTGTGCAGGATATTGAGCCCGCGCGTGCCAATCTCACGCGCCCGGTCCGTGTGGATCAGCAGATCGTGAACGGCCGTCACGAGCTCCTCTTTGTCGGCGACCATGCAGCAGGCATCCTTGTCCATAAAGCTGTCAACAACTTCCTGAGAGTTGAAGACGTACGGACCGGTAATGATCGGTACCCCCAGCGCCGCCGGCTCGAGCAGGTTGTGACCGCCAACGGGTGCCAGGCTGCCACCGACGAACGCGAGATCGCTGGCAGCATAAAACAAGGTCACCTCACCCATCGTATCACCGAAAAAAACCTGGGTACCCGGCTCGCAGGGTCGCTGCTCGGTTCGCGACACAACACTAAGGCCCGTTGTCCCAACAAGATCGAGAACGGCCTGGAAGCGATCAGGATGTCGGGGGACGAGTATCAGCAATAAATCAGGATGCCGGCCCAGCAGCTGCAGATGCGCGTCGAGAATCATCCCCTCTTCCTTGTCGTGGGTACTTGCCGCAATCCATACCGGTCGATCGGGAAACAATTCTTTTCTAAGATTGCCGCCGCGCTCCTCAATCCCCTCCGGCAACTCGATATCGAATTTAATATTGCCGGTTACCCGCGTACGCGCCGGATTTGCTCCCAGTGATAAAAACCGCTCTGCGTCCGCTTTGCTTTGCGCCGCGATGACGATGCCATGCGACAAGGTCTCTCTGAATAAGGGCAGCAATTTCCGATAGCTGTCGACCGATTTCGGTGAGATTCGAGCGCTCACCAGGACGAGCGGAATATTGCGAACACCACAGCCATGATACAGATTAGGCCAAATCTCGGTTTCCATGATCAGGGTTATCGCCGGGTTTACGGCTGAAAAGAATGCGTCAATCGCGACTGGCATTTCGAAGGGGATGTAAGCGTGATGTACGTCATCGCCAAACAATGCTGCAACTCTCGCTGCGCCCGTTGGCGTGACCGTTGTAACGAGCAATGGATATTGTGGATACAAACGCCGCAGTGAACGCACGAGCGGCGCCGCAGCAACGACTTCGCCGACTGACACAGCGTGAATCCAGATAGAGCGGTTCAATTGCGGATAGCCCGCGCCGAAGCGCTGTCCGAGTTTGTGGCGGTAGCTCTTGTTCAGGACAGCGCGCACGAGCCAGTAAGCGGCATACGGCAGCAGGAGTAAATACGTCAATAGGTTGTAGAGGAAGCGCACGGCGACCTGTAACGCTCAGTCGCGCAATCGATCGATAATTCGGCTTGTCGAGTGTCCGTCCCTGAACGGCAGTACACAAACCTCGCCGCCGTTGTCCTGAACCTCTTTGCCACCGGCAATATCCTCAGGACGATAGTCGCCACCTTTTACAAGCACGTCAGGCAGGACCGAAGCGATCAACTCTGCAGGGGTGTCCTCGGAAAACGGCACGACCCAGTCGACTGCGGCAAGTCCCGCGAGTACCAGCATGCGATCATCCAGGGCATTGACGGGTCGCGATTCACCTTTCAGCCGACGCACGGAGTCATCGTCATTGACGGCAACAACCAGCCTGTCGCCGAGACTCTTGGCCTCCTCCAGGTAGGCCACGTGCCCAGCATGAAGAATGTCGAAGCAACCATTGGTCATGACAATGCGCTCGCCACGACCACGACTTTCATCGACCATCGCGACCAGCTCGTCCTTCGCTACGAGACCGCGCCCGCCCTGACCACGCTGATGCATGGCAACTCGAATCTCGGTCGGCGTAATGGCTGCAACGCCGATCTTCCTCACGACGAGACCCGCCGCGATGTTGGCCAATGCCGCGGCCGCGCTCAAATCCTGCCGACTCGCGACCGCCGCCGCCAGCGTTGCAATAACGGTATCACCGGCGCCGGTCACATCGTAAACCTCGCGCGCCTGCGTTGACAGGAACAAGGGCTCGACTCCGGATTCGAGCAACAACATGCCCTTCTCACTGCGCGTGATCAGCAGCGCCCCAAGACTCAGATCCCGGACCATGTCCTCGCCACGCTTGACGAGTTCCTCATCCGAGTCGCAAATACCAGCCGTTGCTTCAAACTCGGTTTGATTCGGTGTGATCAATGACGCGCCCTCGTACTTGCTGAAATCGGTCCCCTTTGGATCGACCAGCACCGGGACTTTCGCGTCGCGACAAACCAAGATCATCTTTTTGACATCGGTGAGCGCGCCTTTGCCATAGTCTGACAGTATGACCGCACCGGCCTTGCCGACGGCAGCTTGTAGAGATTCGACGAGCGCATCATCGTGCAGCTCCGCCGCGCTTTCCTGATCCAGCCGAATGAGTTGCTGACCGCGACTCTGCACGCGCGTCTTGGTAATCGTCGGGCGATCATCCACCCGATTAAAATCGCAATCGATGCCGCGCGCGTTCAGAATGTTTTCCAGCGAGTCGCCTGCGGCGTCTTTACCAATGACGCCGATCAGGCGCGTTGTCGCACCCAGGGCAGCCAGATTGACGGCGACGTTCGCTGCGCCGCCCGGGCGATCGTCGGTTTCCTGCACGTGCACGACCGGTACCGGTGCCTCAGGCGAGATACGACTCGTCGCACCGAACAGATACTGGTCAAGCATCACGTCGCCGGCGACGACGACATGCGTTTTGGAAAAATCAGGAATCGATAAAGTCACGGGCGGACTTTATCACGATTGATTGTGGGAGCCCGCCGTGCGGGCGATCGCTTCATGTCGCCCGCATGGCGGGCTCCAACTTTAATCTAACTGCATTTGCTGTCGCCGCAGGACAGGCAGGTCATACAGCCGTCCATCATGATGACGGCCGCAGTACTGCATTTGGTGCACAACTGAGCGCCTTCCGGGTAGTCGCTGTGCGAGAAAGCATCCTGCTGTTTTTGCGCTTCCTCGAATTCGGCGCGTTTCTCGGCGATCAACTGCTGCTGAGCGTCGTCAAGTTTCGGCGGCGTCATCATGCCGATCAATACGAGGTGTTTCTCTACGATGTAGCCAAGCTCGGCGATGATCGACGGCATGAACCTGCCGCCGGTCTGCCAGTAACCACCGCGAGGATCGAACACGGCCTTCAATTCATCGACCAGAAATGCAACGTCTCCGCCTTTACGAAATACGGCCGAGATGATTCGCGTTAGCGCCACAATCCACTGGTAGTGATCGAGATTCTTGGAATTGATGAAAATCTCAAACGGACGCCGCTTCTCATGCACGGTGCCTTCGTTGAGAATGATGTCATTGATCGTGACGTACATCGCGTGATCCGACACCGGTGTTTTTACCTTGTAGGTCGACCCGATGAGCATCTCCGGACGCTCAAGCCGTTCGTGCATGCGAATAACTTCGGCGCGATTGCCGCTGCCACCCTCACGCTTGAATTCAGGTTTCTCGGCGGCTTCCTCACTTTCCTTTTTAGCGACATCGTAGCCGACGATTCTTTTTTCGATTTTGATCATCTTAAAATTTTCCGTTTAAAACTTGCCGTAATATCCCTCTTTGAGCGCGTCAAAGAGATTTGCGGCGGTATGCACCTCGCCGTCGTATTCAATTTCCTCATCGCCCTTCAGGTCAACCGTTGATCCATCATCGAGCGTGAACGTATAGGTCGTATTCTTGAGGTCCTTCTCTTTAACCAGCACGCCCTGGAACGCTTCCGGGTTAAATCGGAACGTCGTACAACCTTTGAGACCCTGCTGGTAGGCATACGTGTAGATGCCTTTGAAATCCTCGTACGGGTAGTCCGTCGGGACATTGGCCGTTTTCGATATCGACGAGTCGACCCATTTCTGGGCGGCCGCCTGAACATCAACGTGGGCCTTCGGCGTTATGTCGTCGGCCGCTACAAAATAGTGCGGCAAGCTGTCATTGTCCTCGCCTGCTTCCGGCATGGCGGCCTTGTTGACCAGCTCGCGGTAGGCCAATAACTCGAAAGAGAAAACGTCGACTTTCTCTTTGCTCTTCTTGCCCTGACGAATGACATTGCGGAAATAGTGATGCGCAAAGCTTGGCTCGATGCCGTTGGATGCGTTGTTGGCAAGTGACAACGAGATGGTGCCGGTCGGTGCTATTGAACTGTGGTGTGAGAAACGCGCGCCGACCTCAGCAAGTTCATCGACGAGATCGGGCGCTACCGCGGCAACACGTTGCATGTAACGACTGTAGCGCGCATGCAGCAAGCGACCTGGAACCTTATCACCCGCCTGATAGCCGTCAGTCACCATCTCCGGCCGCTTGCGCAACATCTCTTCTGTGACTTCGAACCGCTCATTCATGATCGGCGCCGGGCCTTTTTCCTTCGCCAGTTCGAGTGCTTCTTCCCAACCGGCAATCGCCAGTTCCCGTGCGATGTCCTCGGTGAAACTAACGACATCTTCTGCGCCATATTCCATACGTAACATCGTGACCGTCGAGCCCAATCCGAGAAAGCCCATGCCATGGCGGCGCTTGCGCTGTATCTCGTTGCGCTGCTGCGGCAACGGCAGGCCGTTGATCTCAACCACGTTGTCGAGCATGCGCGTGAATATCTTGACGACCTTTCGATAGGCGTCCCAGTCAAAGCGGGCCTTGTCGGTAAACGGGTCGACGACAAAACGCGTCAGGTTAACGGAACCCAACAGGCATGAACCGTATGGCGGCAATGGTTGCTCGCCGCAGGGATTGGTCGCGCGGACGTTTTCGCAAAACCAGTTGTTGTTCATCTCGTTGACCTTGTCGATCAACACGAAGCCGGGCTCCGCAAAATCGTAGGTCGACGCCATGATCAGGTCCCATACCCGGTGCGCCGGCATTGTTTTGTATATCTTGCAGGCGACGAGGCCGTCACCGTTGCTAACATAGTTACCGGCCTCCGGCCACTCGCGCCAAACGAACTGCGTGTTGTCCTTGATGTCGAGTTCGTCCTGCTCGAGCTCCTTCTGAGTGATTGGAAACGCCAGTTTCCAGTCCTCTTCATTGATCACGGCCTGCATGAACTCATCCGTGACCAGCAACGACAGGTTGAACTGGCGCAGCCGCCCGTCTTCGCGCTTGGCGCGTATAAATTCCATAACGTCCGGGTGACCGACGTCGAAAGTCCCCATTTGTGCGCCGCGACGACCACCGGCAGAGGACACCGTGAAACACATCTTGTCGTAGATATCCATGAACGACAGCGGACCGGACGTATAGGCGCCTGCGCCCGTGACATAGGCGCCTTTAGGACGCAAGGTCGAAAATTCGTAGCCAATGCCGCAACCGGCCTTCAGCGTAAGACCCGCCTCATGGACTTTGTTGAGAATGTTGTCCATCGAGTCGCCCACCGTGCCGGACACAGTGCAGTTGATCGTCGATGTTGCCGGTTTATGTTCGCGGGCGCCGGCGTTGGATATGATGCGACCCGCCGGGATCGCCCCGCTTCTGAGCGCCCATAGAAATTCTTCGAAATATCGCTCGCGCTCGGACTCTTTCTCTACCTCGGCCAGCGCTTTGGCGACTCGCTGGTAGGTATCATCGATTGACTCGTCAATGCTGGAGCCGTCCTTCGCGCAGAGCTTGTATTTGGTGTCCCAGATGTCCAGAGACGCTGCTTGAAATTCAATGTCGGAAACCGTGTGCGCATCCATTTGAACGGCAGACTTCATTGGCCTTTTTTCTCCCCTGTACTCCGTTTGGAGTCCCCGAATTACTGTTTTAACGCGCATTTTTTAGAGGGAATAGTAGCCTGCTCGCCACAAGTCGATTTCGACGCGGCGAGAGCCAGAGTTTGGCCTCTTTCCCTCGTTGGTTGGACACAAGATATAGTGTCCGGTTACAGGCTAGATTATGCCCGAACGCGACCTCTGTCAAGAGTTTTGCGTAAATACTTCATAGGCATTTAATACATAAAAAACAACTACTTATCGTATTTTCCGTAAAAACTACTTTAAATTAATGTAAAAAAAAATGGCACTTTTGTGAAATTTTTAATTCACTACATATAGTGGCAGTAAATCTCGGAAAAAACGCCTTGAATTACCTGTTTAAGGCCCAATTTATGCCTGCAACAAGGTCGTTGATGGGTGCTTTTTGAGGACCTTACACACACTTTTTGAGGAGAAAATCATGAAACTGACACGCTTTGAACCCTGGTCAATTGTCGATCTGATGCAGACCGATCTCAGGCGTTTTCCGGCCCACGGATTCGGCCCGGTCGACGTCGACAAAGCGGCCGCAGATTGGGCCCCCGCGGTTGATATTATTGAAGAAAAAGCTCGCTTCGTGCTGCGCGCGGATGTTCCTGGCATCGATGCCAGCAACATCGAAATCAGTATGGATGCGGGCGTGTTGAGCGTGGCCGGCGAGCGGCACGCAGACAGCGCGGCGGACGAGCCTGGCCTGCGTCGCGTCGAGCGCGCCTCGGGACGCTTTTTGAGGCGCTTTAGCTTGCCCGAATCTGCCGACGCCGGCGGTATCACCGCCAAGAGCAGTAATGGCATTCTTGAGGTCGCCATACCCAAACTGCCCGAGGTGCAGGCTCGTCGCATTGCGGTTGAAGCTGCCTGAGGCGAGCGTAAGCTAAATGACCCCGGCTGCGACGCTTGCGCGTGGCCGGGCATCTTTTATTATTCATCGACGATTCAGCACATCTTGCTTATGGTGGCATGGAAAAATGTTAATCGAATGAGGAATCTATGAAGACCAAAATTCGCATTTTCAGCGTCGGCCTCTTGCTGGCACTTGCAGGGCCTGCGGTAGCGGCTCTGCCGACCCATATCGACAATCAGCCGGTGACCAGTCTCGCGCCACTTGTCGAAGCGGCCTCGCCGGCCGTCGTCAACATACGTGTTCGCCAGACTGTCAGCACGCGATCCCCATTTACGGACGATGCAATGCGTCGTTTCTTCGGCTTGCCGAATGGCGGCGGAAATCCTCGAGAGGTGCAAAGCGCTGGCTCCGGCGTCATCGTGAATGCGAATGAAGGCTATATTCTTACGAACCACCACGTTGTTGAAAATGCCGATGAAATCCTGGTCACGCTACTGGACGGCCACTTGCTGGAAGCGGAAATCATTGGTACCGACGCCGAAACCGATATTGCCCTGTTGAAGGTGAGCGCCGACGACCTGACGGAAATGCCAATCGGCGATTCCGAGGCGGTGCGGGTTGGCGACTTCGTTATTGCGATCGGAAATCCGTTCGGCCTTGGTCATACCGTTACCTCGGGAATCGTGAGTGCTTTGGGCCGAACCGGCATCGGTGGAGGCCTCGAAGACTTCATTCAGACCGACGCGTCGATCAATCCGGGCAACTCGGGCGGAGCGCTGGTTAACATGCGCGGCGAACTCGTTGGCATAAATTCCGCAATCATAAGCCGCACCGGCGGCAATGTCGGCATTGGCTTCGCGGTACCGACCGAGATCGCCGATTCGGTCATGAACCAGATTCTCGATTTTGGCGCGGTCCGCCGCGGTCTGCTGGGGGTGTCGATCAGCCCGATTGATGCAGCCGCTGCCGCAGCGCTTGACGCCCCCGTGACCGGTGGCGCAATGATTACCGTTATCTCACCCAATTCAGCGGCCGAGAAAGCAGGCCTGCAGGTGGGTGACATTGTGGTTGAGGTCAACGACAAGGAAATTAGCAACGCCCGCGAGCTTTCGAACGCAATTGGTCTGCTGAGTGTCGGTGATGAGGTCGCGATTCGTTACGTTCGCGACGGAGAGTCCTTGCTCACAACCGCTGAACTCGGTGAGCGCATTACGACGAACGTAGCCGGAGGCGATATTCACCGGGGCTTAAGTGGCGCTGAATTTCAATCCACGACCGCGAGCAGCGTGCGGGGGGTCGAGGTGCCGGCTGTGGAGGAAGGCAGCCCTGCGGCGCAGCGCGGCTTGCGTAATGGCGACGTAGTCGTCATGGTCAATCGTCAGCGTGTTCAGTCCATCGGCGAACTTGTCGAGGCTGCCAGTGAAAATCGGATTCTGTTCCTGACCGTACAACGCGGCGATCGGCAATTGATGTTGCAGATACGCTAGGCCGTGTAGAATCTTTGCATGACGTGTATTCACGCCTTCAAGCTCTTATTGACAGCCGCGCTTAGCGCGGCTGTTTTGTATCCGGCTTCCGCCGAGGAAATCGACGAGCAACGTGAGCTTTTTCGACGCGTCTTTGAGCGCGTGGAACTCGGCCAATGGAATGCTGTCTCGGACCTGCCGCCGGGCGAACAACTGAAGCTCGAAGGCTATCTGCTATGGCCCGATCTTCAGGCCGCGTATTTCCGCGCCACGATCGAGGATGCCGACCGTCAGGCTGTTGAGGCTTATCTGCAACAGCACGGCACGCTGAAGCCCGCTCGCGAAGTCCGCTACCGCTACGCGCTCGACCTGGCCCGCCGCGGCCAGCTTGAGGCGTATTTTGGAATTTACCAGTCTTATTACCAGGGGCTCGAGAACGCGAATCTCGATTGCCTGGCATTGCAGGCCGAACTTGAAGCCGGCAGAGAACAGCGGGTGCTGACACGGGCCAGAGAATTGTGGCTCGTCGGCACGAGCCAGGTCGAAGAATGCGACCCGGTATTCGAACGCCTCACGGGGAGCGATGCACTGACGACTCGCGACTACCAGTTGCGCTATGAGCTTGCCATCGAGGAACGCGAGTTCTCGCTGGCTCGCTGGCTCGCCAAATCGATCGATGCGGCCCACGTTAACCAGGCAGCGACCTGGCAACAGGTTCGAAAAAATCCAGAAGTCTTTCTCGATCAACATGACCCGCGTGTCAGCACCGACGTGTCACGGCAGCAAATGCTGTATGCGGTCGAGCGATTGACGTTTGCAGACCCGGAACTCGCGTTGACTCGCTGGAAATCCATCAGATCCCGGTTTGCTTTTACTGAGGAACAAAGGCTCAAGACGGCGCGTCATATCGCCTTGTGGACCGCGCGAGATAATTTGCCCGGTGCCTATGCTCTGCTAAGCAACTTATCGGCGGCGGCGCAGAACGATGAAGTAATGCGCTGGCGCGCGCGCAGCAGTCTCAGGCTTAAGAATTGGGAGCGTCTTCTCATTGACGTTCAGCAGATGTCGGACAGCGAACGTGGCGCAGAGGAGTGGCGTTACTGGCATGCAGCAGCACTGCAACATAGTGGCGAGGTGAATGCGGCAAACGCTGAATTCGCATCGCTGGCCACAGAGCGCAGCTATTACGGCTTTCTTGCCGCTGACGAACTCGATACGCCATATGCGCTGGTGCAAGCTGATCTCGAGGTCAACGAAAGCATGATTTCGGCCATGTCCTCGCAAACCGATCTTTTGCGAGCCCGGGAACTCTATCTCGTTGGCCTCGACGGCCGTGGCCGATCTGAATGGGATGCGGCCGTCAGCTACTTCACGCCGCTAGAAAAATCGCAGGCTGCGATTTTAGCGGACCGATGGGGATGGCATTCGCGTGCGATATCCACGGTTGCGACGGCCGGCGAATACGACGACCTCACGCTACGCTACCCGTTGCCCTACCAGAATGATTTCATGCAACTCGCGTCAGCTGCGCAGATTTCAATGAATTGGGCGTACGGCATTGCACGAAGCGAAAGTCTGTTCATGCGCGACATTCGCTCCAGCGCCGGCGCGATCGGTTTAATGCAGCTCATGCCGGCAACAGGACGCAGCGTCGCGCGCGAAAACAACCTCCCTTACTCGGGGATGGACACGCTAACGAATCCGCAAGCGAATATACGACTCGGCACGATGTATCTGGGCCAGATGGCTGAACGCTACGGCGGTAACCGTGTGCTGGCGACGGCTGCGTACAATGCCGGCCCGCATCGCGTGGATCGATGGCTGCCCGAACAAGGCTCGATTGACGCACGCATCTGGATCGAAAATATTCCGTTCAACGAGACGCGCACATACGTTCGCCGCGTCATGGCGGCTGAAACGATTTTTCATTGGCGCCTCACGGGACGCATCAGTCGTCTTAGTAACCGCCTGGCGGTCGTCAAGGCGCAACCCGAGGACCAGCAGATCGCCAGCCAGTAGGAGCGGGCCCCAGCCGCCTGTACGAGCGGGCCCCAGCCCGCGATCCCGGGGTCGCGGGCCGGGGCCCGCGCCTATAGCTTATCCAGGTACATGTCGCGCTCAGCTTTCTTGAGCTTTGAGATACGCCGGGCTTCGGCGTAAAAGCACTCGATGTCGTTCTCGCAGCGGGCAAGCATGATCCTGAATTCGGGCAAACGTCCCTCATACAAGGCCTGCGAAGCAATTCGCGCATTGTTCAGCGGCTCTTGCAACGAGGCCGAGGCGTCGCGGCCCAGTGCCTGCAATAACGCACGCAAATCGGCGCTCAGCTGATCGATACGTTGTTGCTTTAGCTGACGCTTGTCGTCGTCGTCGATGTCGCGCGCGTAAAGCGCGTTCAAATCACTTTGTGCTGCCGCAATTGTTTGCATGGACTGCCGTCGGGCCTCTTTGCCGTCTTCGTATGCGTCGAAGGCTTCGCTCATATTCTTACTTCGCAGAAAGCGTTCAATCGCGAATTCCTCCACGGCAGTCGCAAAGGATTCATTGAATCCCGAGTCGCCTTTGACGTAAAGCAACTGATGTGCGAGTTCGTGAAATAAAACCGACGCGAGCTGCACGTCATCCCAGCGCATCATCGTACTCAACACCGGGTCGTTGAATTTGCCGAGTGTTGAATAGGCTGAAACACCGCCAACATGAACGTCAAAACCGTCTCCTGCGAGTTTTAGCGCCTGTCGCTCCGCCGCGTCCTTTTTGAAATAACCGCGGTACGACACGCAACCGGCGACCGGATAACACCAGGATTTCGGCGTTAGTGAAAATTCCGGCGCGGCGAATACGTTCCATACAACGTAGTCTCGCTGAACGTCGCTGTAGGTTTGGTAACTCTTGTTATCAGGAAGCCCTAGATCGCTTATCGAATACTCCCGCGCCTCCTGTACCAGCCGCAAGCGATCGGCCAGCTCAGGTGGTGTTTGCGGATCGCCAATGACCTCCTCAATCGGTTCGCGCTTGCGCAGGACCTCGTATTGCCCGCGTGCCGCCTGCGCGTAATAGCAACCGGACAGCATGACGTGGGCGGCCACGCAAAAAGTCACGAGCAGCGGTTTGCAGCAGGACACAGGCATCGTCGAATGGTAGCCCGACACCAATGGCGTGTACCATCCCCGCATGCGCATTTACCTGGTGGGTGGTGCTGTTCGTGATGAGCAGCTTGGCATTCCTGTGACAGAACGGGATTGGTGCGTTGTGGGCGCGACCCCCGACGAGATGCTCGATCAGGGATATCGCCCCGTTGGCAAAGACTTCCCGGTTTTCCTGCACCCCGAAAGTGGCGAGGAATACGCGCTCGCCCGTACCGAACGCAAGACAGCTGCCGGGTATCACGGCTTTGCATTCAATACATCGCCCGCCGTAACGATAGAGGACGATCTGAGCCGCCGCGATCTTTCCGTTAACGCAATTGCCGAAGACGCCGATGGCGTGCTAATCGACCCATTCAATGGCGTACGCGACTGCCAGGACCGCGTGTTGCGGCATGTATCGAACGCTTTTGTTGAAGACCCTGTCCGGATTCTCCGCGCCGCTAAATTTGCAGCGCGCTATCACGCATTGGACTTCACAATTGCAGACGAAACCATGCAACTGATGCGTCGAATGGTCGACGATGGCGAAGTGGATGCACTGGTGCCGGATCGGGTCTGGAAGGAAACAGAAGCAGCGTTGTCCGCAGGCAATACGAGAGTGTTTTTTGAATTACTACGAGAATGCGGCGCGCTGCAGGTGATTTTCCCGGAAATTGACGCATTGTTCGGCATCCCGCAGCCGGAAGAATGGCATCCGGAAATCGACACGGGCCTGCATACGATGATGGTTTTGGATATGGCCGAGAAACTCAACGATCAGGCCGATGTCCGTTTCGCCGCCCTCGTCCACGATTTGGGCAAGGCAACAACGCGAAAAGACAAATTGCCGAGTCACCCGGGACACGAGGAACGCAGTGTCAAACTCATCAAAGCGATGGCAAAACGATTGCCGATTCCGAAAAGCTTTCGTGAATTGGCCGTACTGGTTGCCGGGTTTCACACGCACTGTCATCGCGAAGCCGATCTTAAAGATTCAACGGTGCTCAGGGTGCTCGAAAAAACGGACGCGTTCCGTCGCCCCGAACGATTCGAAAAATTTCTTATCGCGTGTGAGGCCGATGCACGCGGACGCGCTGGCCTGGAGGAACGTGGCTATCCACAGGCGAATCGTTTTCGAGCTGCCTGCGCAGCCGCCAGTGGTGTGAATGCGGGCGATATCGCCGACGCCAACGAGCCGGGTCGCATTCGCGATGAGATTCGCAAAGCGCGCATTGCGGCAATTCGAAATTTGCGGAAGTCGGGCTAGTCGACACCATAGAAATAGATGAACAGGTTTAGCACCGTGACCTGACCGTACAGGTCCGAGTCGTCGTAACCCAGATTTATCTCTAAATCCGTTCTATCGGTCATGGGCGTCAGGAATGCCAGTGTGATCGACCGATTGTCGCCTCCGTCGATGGCGCCACGCCATTTGGCGACATCTAACTCCCAGCGCTTCGAGCCAACGTCGACGCCAATTCCCGCGGACACCCGCCAGTCGACCAGGCTGCTTAGCAAGCTCAGGCGGCTGACCGACAGCAGGCTGATGAGGCGGGCAGCATCCTCGCTGCGCAGATTGACGTTGTACTCGTAACTCTTGCCCGCAAAGCGCAGATTCGAGCGCGGCGACAAATTAAGACGTCCGGACAAACCGAGACCATTAGCTTTGAACGGGATCAGGGCTCGCGGGAGAATATCGATCGGCGGCAGTTCGAGTTCCAGCTCGCGGTGTTCGCCGTCCAGCGAAATCATCCCCGCCTTGCCGCGCGTATATATCGAAGCAACAACGTCGACGGAATCAAGTAACGCGGAGTCGCCCCAGTAAGCGACGCCCAGACGAGCCCCTGCCGGACTCCAGAAGTGATCAATGCCAATGTCGGCGTACCAGGTTTCGAGAGTCTGCCGGGGTGATAATTCGACTTTGGTACGGCCAACCGAGCCCGACAGCCAGGTATGTTCCGCGATGCTCAAATCGCCGATCGCGATTACGGCGATCCCGTCGGCGTCATCGGCTGACACACCGGCGCCAAGAACGTAGTCACCCTTGTCGGCGAGCGCGCTTGTGGCCAGAAACGGGCCTGTCAATACCAGTGCTGCAAGAAGCCTAGACCAACACATACAAAATGACCGCGGCAAGAACGAGTCGATACGCGGCGAAGGGCAAGAGGCCGATGCGGCTCACGACACGCATGAAAAATCCGATACTCAGGTAAGCCACAATAGCTGAAATCAGCGCCGCAAAACCCAACCCAAGCCACGGAATGGACATCGGCCCCGTGAGCAATTCGAATGCCTTGTAGGCCGACGCAAGCAAAATCACGGGCACCGACAACAGAAACGAAAAACGCGCGGCGTCCTGCCGATGAAAGCCGAGGGCCCGAGCTGCGGATATGGTGATGCCTGAGCGCGAGGTTCCGGGAACCAGTGCCAGCGCCTGTGCACATCCAATCCAGATTGCGTCGCTCGTCTTGACGTCGGTGACCGTGC
>Ga0255057_10000766_pt1 | contig 18538 bp, 18 predicted proteins | sample Cases_109_6_MG_FD_189022 | JGI IMG/M metagenome (GOLD analysis project Ga0255057, IMG submission 189022) | Seawater microbial communities from Amundsen Gulf, Northwest Territories, Canada - Cases_109_6 | ecosystem: Environmental > Aquatic > Marine > Gulf | place: Canada: Northwest Territories... | reverse complement strand
GCATTTTCGGCGGTGCAAGATTCTATGCCCGGCAAACAGAACGCATTGCGGACAGCGTCGAGGAACCCGACCGGACCTGGATGGCGCTCGCCGCCTATAACGTCGGCTTCAATCACATCAAAGACGCTCGCCAAATCGTCGAATGGCAGGGTGGCGATCCGGACACCTGGGTCGATCTCAGCAAGGCGCTGCCGCTCCTCGCCAAACGCGAATGGTATTCGCGGGTCAAGTATGGCTACGCACGGGGCTGGGAGCCGGTCCTGTACGTCAATAACATTCGCAGTTACTACAACATTCTTCGCTGGATTACGGCAAGCGAGCCGCAGGAAGAGGAACAAACGGAGCCAGAGGAAACTATAGAAGTGGCCAGCACCGAAACTAACGTTTCGTCGTAAAAAATTCCTTAAGGATTAATGAACATTCCTCATCGAGCAGCCCACCGTTCACCTCGATGCGGTGATTGAGTTCCTTTGATTCACTCAGATCCATTACACTCCCGACGGCCCCGGCTTTCGGGTCGTATGCGCCAAACACCAGCCGCTGGACGCGGGCCTGAATCATTGCACCGACGCACATCGCACAGGGTTCCAGCGTGACATAGATCGTTGCACCGCTGAGTCTGTGATTCTTGCTCTGTTCTGCAGCCATTCTGATCGCGACGACTTCGGCATGGGCGCTCGGGTCACAATCCTGAATGGTCCGGTTGAATCCCCGGCCGATGACTTCACCCGACAAGACGACAATTGCGCCGACTGGAACCTCATTCTTTGCTTGCGCCTTATTCGCTTCGGAAATGGCGGCGCGCATTAGTTCGGAATCAGTATCGGTCCAGCTCATTCCCATTCGATGGTGGCAGGTGGTTTGCCGGATATGTCGTAAGTGACTCGGGAGATACCGTTGACTTCGTTGATGATGCGCAGTGATACCTGTTCAAGAAAATCGTACGGCAGGCGCGCCCATCTTGCTGTCATGAAGTCGACGGTCTCTACGGCACGCAGTGCGATGACGTATTCGTATCTGCGCCCGTCACCCATGACGCCGACCGAACGGACCGGCAAGAAAACCGCGAATGCCTGACTCGTCTTATCGTACAAGTCGTTTTTCCGGAGTTCCTCGATGAATATGTTGTCTGCGAGTTGCAGCAGTTCGACGTACTCGGGTTTGACTTCTCCCAAGACCCGCACGCCGAGTCCAGGGCCTGGAAACGGATGGCGCATGACCATTTCTCGTGGCAGACCGAGTTCGATGCCGATTTTCCGAACCTCGTCCTTGAACAACTCCCGTAACGGTTCGACGAGCTGCATGCGCATGTGCTCCGGCAATCCGCCGACATTGTGATGTGATTTGATTACGTGGGCTTTGCCGGTACTGCCGCCGGCCGACTCGATGACATCCGGATATATCGTTCCCTGCGCGAGCCAGCCGATGTCGCTTAGTTTTCCGGCTTCCTCTTCGAATATCTCGATGAACTTCCCGCCTATTGTTTTTCGCTTTTTTTCCGGGTCAGATATTCCTGCAAGGGCTTCGAAGAATCGCTCGGCAGCATCGACGCGAATGACATTCACGCCGAGGTGCTTTGCAAACGTGTCCATCACCTGATCGCCTTCGTGATAGCGAAGCAGGCCATGGTCGACGAACACACAGGTCAGCTGATCGCCGATCGCCTCGTGCAGCAGGGCAGCGACCACCGATGAATCGACGCCGCCGGAGAGGCCAAGCAGAACATTGTCCTTACCTACCTTTTCACGGACCTGTGCGATTGCATCGCTGACGATGTTGCCGGCCGTCCAGTCGCCGTGGCATCCACAGATATCACGAATGAATCGGTTGATGATCGTCTGGCCTTGGGGGGTATGCGTTACTTCGGGATGAAACTGCACGCCGTAGTACTTGCGTTGCCGGTCTTCCATCGCCGCGAGCGGCGAATTCTCGCTTTTCCCGGAAATGCTAAATCCGTCCGGTACTGTTTCGACCCTGTCACCGTGGCTCATCCAGACTTTGAGTAACGGGGCCGAGCCCTCCGTTGCATCACTCAAGCCCTGCAGCAACTCGGAATCCAGCGGCGTGATCTCCGCGTAACCAAACTCTCGATGCGCGGAAGTCTCCACTTTGCCGCCGAGTTGCGCGGCCATCGCCTGCATGCCGTAACAAATGCCGAGTACTGGAACGCCCAACTCGAATACGGCTTGCGCGACATGCGGCGGATTGTCGACGTTGACGGACTCCGGTCCGCCGGACAATACGACGCCGGCGGGATTGAAGTTTGCGATGGCCTGCTCATCCATATCCCAGGGATGAATCTCGGAATAGACGCCGCACTCGCGCACGCGTCGAGCAATCAGCTGGGTATATTGCCCGCCGAAATCGAGAATCAGCACGCGATGCGCGTGAATGTCGGCGTGAGTTTCTGTTGAAATGGGATTTGCCTGCGACATCTGTCAGGGATTGCTACGGTAGTTCGGTGCTTCCTTCGTGATCGAAACATCGTGGACGTGGCTTTCTTTCATGCCGGCAGCGGTAATTTGCACGAATTTCGGTTTGCTGCGCATCTCTTCAATATTGCGGCTACCCGTGTAGCCCATGGCGGCTCTGACCCCACCGATCAACTGATGAACGATGGCGACCATGCCACCCTTGTAGGCAACCCGGCCTTCGATTCCCTCGGGTACGAGTTTCTCGAGTTCCTCTGTGGCGTCCTGGAAGTATCGGTCCGAAGAACCGTGAGCCTGGCCCATCGCGCCGACGGAACCCATGCCCCGGTAGGTCTTGTAAGAGCGGCCCTGATACAGCTCGACCTCGCCCGGAGATTCCTCTGTGCCGGCGAACAGACTGCCGATCATGACGGTGTGCGCGCCTGCAACGAGTGCTTTGGCAATGTCGCCCGAGTATCGAATGCCGCCATCCGATATTAGCGGCACGCCCTTTTTCTTCAATGCCGCGGCAACTTCTGCGACGGCCGAGACTTGTGGCACACCAACTCCTGCAACGACTCGAGTGGTGCAAATGGAGCCCGGTCCGATGCCGACCTTGACGGCATTTGCGCCGGCTTCGACCAGTGCTGTCGCCGCGTCAGCCGACACGATGTTGCCGACGATCAACTGCAAGTCCGGGTACTGTTGCTTGGTCTTTTTGACCCTGTCGATCACGCCCTTGGAATATCCGTGCGAGGTATCAATGACGACTACGTCTACGCCGGCTTTGACGAGGCCTTCGATGCGCTCATCCGTGTCATAGCCGGTACCGACGGCGGCGCCGACGCGTAAGGCACCCCTGACATCCTTACAGGCATGAGGATAGTCGCTCGCTTTCTGGAAATCCTTGGCGGTGATCATGCCGCGCAATTCGAAGTCTTCGGTCACGACGAGAACTTTCTCGATGCGGTGCTGATGAAGAAGCGACAAGACTTCCTCGTCGTCGGCGCCCTCTCGAACCGTAATCAGTTTCTCTTTCGGCGTCATAACAGTTGAAACGGGCGCGTCGAGTTGCGTCTCGAATCGCAGGTCACGGTGGGTGACGATACCGAGTGTGTCCTTGTTCTCCACGACGGGCACGCCTGAGATACTCATTGCGCGGGTCAAGGCGATTACTTCGCGGATGGTCATGTCTGGCGACACCGTAATCGGGTCGCGAACAATGCCGCTTTCGTATTTCTTGACTTTGCGAACCTGGCGGGCCTGCTCTTCAGGCTGCATGTTCTTGTGGATGATGCCGATGCCGCCTTCCTGGGCGAGTGCGATCGCCAGTCTGGCCTCGGTCACCGTATCCATGGCGGCAGATAAGAGCGGGATGTTGAGCGTGATCTCCGGGGTCAGCGTGGTTGAGAGATCGACTTCGCGAGGCAGCACGTCTGAGTAGTCCGGTTGGAGGAGTACATCGTCGAAGGTCAGTGCTTCCCTGGCTATGCGCATACGGCCCCGGTGTTTGAATAGGTTAAACGGTCAATTGTACGCGCAGGGCAAATGCGGGTAAACCGAGCGACGAAACAAATTTCTAAAATGCCCTGCGGCAATGCTTCGGTATACTGCGGGAATGTCCGATCTGCTCGAAGAGAGTCCCCAACAAACTGCCATCAGCGTATCCGAACTGAATCGTCAGGCCCGGGCGCTGCTTGAGCAGGGTATTGCTCGGCTCTGGGTGTCCGGCGAGATTTCGAATCTGTCCCGGCCCGCGTCCGGGCACGTCTATTTCAGTCTTAAAGACGATAAGGCGCAGGTTAGCTGTGCTTTTTTTCGACAGCGCCAGCGAGGTCCGACCATCGGGCTCAAGGATGGTGATCAGGTGCTGGTTTTCGGCTTGGTCAGTATTTATGAGGCACGCGGCAACTATCAGCTGATCGTCGAACAAATCGAGGAGGCCGGCGAAGGCGAGCTGCGCCGTCGTTTCGAGGCGCTCAAGAAAAAGCTCGCAGCGGAGGGGCTGTTTGACGAAGATCGGAAGCAACCCTTGCCAGAAGTGCCACGACGCATCGGCGTGGTTACGTCGCCGAGCGGCGCAGCCATACGCGACATCCTGACTGTCCTGAGACGCCGCTTCCCGGTCGTTCCAGTAATCATTTATCCGACAGCCGTTCAGGGCGTTGCTGCTGCAAATCAGCTAATTGGCGCGCTCAATGCGGCGGTAGCACGGGCCGAATGCGACGTATTGATCCTTGCCCGCGGTGGTGGATCGCTCGAGGACTTATGGCCATTCAACGAGGAGATAGTAGCCAGGGCAATCAGCGAATGTGAGATACCGACTATCAGTGCCGTCGGCCACGAGATTGATTTCACAATTAGCGACTTTGTCGCCGATCTTCGAGCACCAACGCCAACTGCGGCCGCGGAACTCGTCGTACCTGACCAGGCCGAGTGGCTGCGATCACTTTCGGCCACCACAGCACGGATCGCGTCGCTGGGACGTCGCTATCTGGAGGATCATTATCAGGAACTCGATTTTCTGAGTCGCCGGCTGTCTCAAAGCAGTCCTGCTGCGATCGTTACGCGGCAGACCGACTGGCTCAAGAACCTGCAGCAGGTAATAACCGGCGCAATGCGTCATGACCTCCTGAAACGATCACGCGCGTTGGAATTGGTTCGCACTCGCCTGCTGCAACGATCGCCTGCGATCGAAGTCCAATATTCCGTGAACCGCCTGGCCGAGTTGAATCAACGATTGAGAAGTACTGGTTGTGCTTCGGTTGAACAATTGGCAAATCGCCTCAAACTCGCTGACCGAGCACTGCACTCGGTCAGCCCCCTGGCAACGCTCGAGCGCGGTTACGCTATCGTCAGTGAGTCAGACAGCGGCAAGATCCTGACTGACGCGTCCACGACGAGACCCGGCGCAGAAATAACGGCGCGACTGGCACACGGCAGTCTTATCGCGACGGTGGACAAGGTAAGCAAAGAGACACCGTCGAATGATTAGGCTTAGCGTTGTCTGCCTGTTCTATTTTGCTTTTTTGGCATTCGCCTTTGCGGCACCAACGCATACACCGAGACCGGGCGGAATGGCGGTCATTGCCTTGCATGACGTAAACATCAATGAAGCACCTGTTGTAATGTTTGGCAACAAGCGAACGCTCGTGCTCCACTCTGACGGAAGTTGGGTCGCGGTTATCGGCATACCGCTGGCACAAGCGGTTGGCAAGGCAGAAATAATCGTTCGTGCCGATGGCCAGGAAAGTCGCACGATCACATTTGATGTGGAGGCTCATACCTATCGCGAACAACACCTGAACGTAAACAAGGGTTACGTCGACCTGACCGAGGAACAGCTGAGTCGCGTGGGTCGTGAGCGAAAGGTCATCGATGGTGCCCTCACTAACTGGAACGACGTGACGCTGAACGACTTGTCGCTGATCACGCCGGTCGAGGGACCACGCAGTTCAAGCTTCGGCTTGCGACGATTCTTCAACGACCAGCCACGCTCGCCGCACAAAGGGATGGACATCGCCGCAGTTGAGGGCACGCCGATCGTTGCGCCGGCGGATGGCGTCGTAACGGTGACCGGGGACTTTTATTTCAACGGCAATACCGTATTCGTCGATCATGGTCAGGGCCTCGTGACGATGTATTGCCACCTGAACGAGATCGACGTCGAAGCGGGTCAGCAGCTGGCCAGGGGTGTTCAGTTGGGAAAAGTCGGGGCAACCGGCCGGGTTACCGGGCCGCACCTGCACTTCGGCACGTATCTGAATGGCACCGCCGTCGACCCGGCGCTCTTGCTGATACCAGCTGATTAGTCGCAGCAGGTCTCGAAAAAACTGCACATCACCGGACGAAAAGCGTCCATATCCACGAGGAAGGAATCGTGACCCCTGATGCAGTCGAGTGGCACATAGCGTACGTCGTCCACGACATCCGTCAGGCCATCTGCGAGCTCCTGTTGCTGGTGCGGCGGAAATAAGATATCGGTAACGACGCCGACGACCAGCGCACGCTTCAATCTGAGCTTCCTGAATCCGGACTTCAGAGACCCTCCATGCTCGGCCAGGTCGAACAGATCCGATGCACGGGACAAATAAAGGTAACAGTTCGGGTCGAAGTGCCCGGCAAACCTGTCCGCACGCGATTCAAGATACGACTCGACCTCGAAGTCGATGTAGAACGGATCTCCTGCATGGTCTTCTGCGGCAACCCGCTCCCGGCCGAATCGTTGCTCCCACTCTTGCGGAGACCGGTAGGTCATCATGCCGAGTTTGCGCGCAAGTCTCTGGCCGATGAGTGGCGGATCGTCGACGTCATAATCACCGCCCTTCCATTTCGGGTCACGGCGGATGATCTCCCGTTGCAAGGATCTGACAGCGATCGCGAATGGTAATGCGCGGGTGCCCGCCGAAATGGACACAAGGGACTCGCTGATCTCCGGATGCCTGACACAGAAACCCAGCGCACTGAGGCCACCCATCGAACATCCGACGGTTGCGCACAAGGTCTCCACACCAAGATGCTTCAGGACCTCATAGCCGGCCTCGGCCACGTCCTCGAGTGTGAGAATCGGAAAATGCAGCCGGTAGCGTTTGCCGGTCAACGGATCGATCGAAGCGGGCCCCGTCGAACCGAAGCAACTGCCCAGCGAATTGACGCAAATGACGAAGTATCGGTCCGTATCGAGCGGCAAGCCGGAGCCGATCATATCCTCCCACCATCCCGCAGCCGGGTTTTCCGGTGACGAGGCGGCATGTGCCGACGGCGATAGCCCGGTGAACAGCAATATCGCGTTTTCGCCTTTACCCTCGAGCTCACCCCATGTCTCATACGCGATTTTCGGCGATTCCAGGAATCCGCCGCGATGCATGCGGAACTTGCCGGAGAACTGGTGGATTTCGCTTTCGGTACCCATGCCTGCCCTTATATCAGTTTGCTACACAACTCAAAAGTAGGAATTGACGCAATGCCCTATCGCTTGACGTGTTTCATCAAACGCTTGCGCTTGCGTTCCTGCCGCGGCGTCAGTTTGTTACGTCGGCCCTTAAACGGGTTATCGCTTGTCTTGAACGACAGGCGCACCGGCGTTCCCTGCAGACGAAACACTTTTCGAAAGCGATTGATCAGGTAACGCCGGTAGGCCTCGGGCAGCTTGTTGGTCTGGTTACCGTGGATCACAATGACGGGTGGATTGCGGCCGCCCTGATGGGCATAGCGCAACCGAATTCGGCGACCTCTGACCAGCGGCGGCGCATGAGCCGTCACCGCCTCCTCTAATACTTTGTTGAGTTCAGTCGTCGACATGTCTCGCGTCGCCGCCTTGTAAGCGCGCTCCGCGGCTGGCAACAAATCGCCGACGGCCGTACCGTGCAGCGCGGAAATGGTAATGCGTTCCGCATACTCCAGGAACGGCAGCCGCCTCTCCAACTCCTTCTTCACGAAGCGCTTTTGATCCGACGACAGACCATCCCATTTGTTGGCAACGACAATCAGTGCCCTGCCCCGCTCGACGACCAGGCCCATCAGGCTGACATCCTGCTCGGTCACGCCTTCCTGAGCGTCGAGAACGGCGATGACAACCTGAGATCGCTCCATCGCCTGCAATGCTTTTATCACACTGAATTTTTCAACGGCCTCGTGAACTCTCGCCTTGCGTCTGACGCCGGCCGTATCGACTAATAGATAATTTTTCTCGTCGCGCTCGAATGGCACGGCAACGCTGTCGCGGGTGGTGCCTGGCTGGTCGAATACGACAAGCCGTTCTTCGCCGATCATTCGGTTGATCAATGTCGACTTACCGACGTTGGGGCGCCCTATCACCGCTATGCGTAATGGCTTCGTCTCATCAGTTTCTGATTCTTCCTCTTCGGAATCCGGGGGTTGCTCATCGACGAACGGCGCAAGCACCTCGTCAATCAGTGCACTGACGCGATCGCCATGTGTTGCGGAAATTGCGACAGGTTCGCCAACGCCGAGGGCGTGGAATTCGCCGGAGGCAATCGCGGAATCGAGACCCTCTGCTTTGTTCACGGCCAGCCAACTCGATTTGGCGTGGCGCCGCGCCAGGTCGGCGACGTGCTCATCGGCCGCCGTCAATCCTGAACGGCCATCCACCATGACAATTGCTACATCCGCTTCCTGTAGCGCAACCACGGTCTGTTCGACCATGAGCTCGTTGATGCCGACTTCGCCGCCGGCAACGCCGCCGGTGTCTATAACCAGGTAGGGAACAGGGCCGAACTTGCCGAAACCGTACTGGCGGTCCCGCGTCAGTCCGGGAAAGTCGGCAACGAGTGCATCACGCGACCGGGTCAGGCGATTGAACAGGGTCGATTTGCCAACATTCGGCCGACCGATGAGTGCGATGACGGGGAGCATGATTATTCACCAGCGCCATCGTGGGCTAGGTTTCCTCGGCCGCTATGTCGGGCGTTTCGCGCTCCGGACGCCGGACTGCATAGACTTCAAGGGAACCGGATTCGCTTTGGACGTAAAGCTTGTTGCCGATGACAACCGGTGCGCCGGACAACAGTCCTTTGCCAACACGGATTCTCGCCACCGGGCGACCATCGACATTGCTGAACAAGTGCACGTATCCCTCGAAATCACCGATTGCGACAGCGTTGTCGAACGCAACGGGCGTCGTCGGTTCGCGTCTCAGCAACGCATCCTGACGCCAGACCTCGTCGCCATTGCGCCGCAACAGCGCGATGAGTTCTCCCTCGCCATCGAGTGAATAGACATTGGCGAAATCCACACCGACACCGACGTGAGTCGAGATGTCCCGCGCCCACAGTATCTGGCCCGACTCCGACGCCACGGACGCGAGCCTGCCCTGGTAGCCGGCAGCGTAGATGTCCTGACCGACGACAGCCAATGTCCCGTCCACGTCAGCCAGGCGTTCGAGATCCGATCGGCCCGAGGGCGGCGACAGCATGGCTTCCCAGGCCGTTACGCCGGTGGTCAGACTGGTACCAACCAGTCGTCCGTTGTCAAAACCTGCGACCACCGTTGAGCCGGCAATAACCGGCGAAGATGTGCCGCGCAGGGTCAAACGAGGCGTGTCTTGCTCGATTGACCATTTTTCCGTGCCGTCGAAGACAGAAAAAACCTGCAACTTGCCGTCAATCGTCTGTACGACGACTGAGCTGTCATGTATCAATGGCCGTGCAAGTGACTCGCCGTCCATATTGATGCGCCAGATCTCACGGCCATCACTCGCAGAGAGACAAATGAGCGGGCCGTCGCTGCCAGCGATGACCACATAGTCTTCGCCGACACCCGGGCCTGCCGACAATGGCAGGTCGAGCTCGGTCCGCCAGACCCTCTTGCCGTTGTCGGGATTGAATGCGCTGACAACACCGTCATAACTGGCAGCATAAATCCGCTTGCCGTCACCCGCAGGTGACAATGAAAGCCGTAGGAACTCGGAACCCTTGCCGAGCTTCGCTGACCAGGCTTTCTTAATCGGCAATGTGGCTTCAAATTTGATCAGTTCCTTTGGCGGCAAAACGTCGTCATCGTCGCCAAACAGGCCACAGCCCGCGATCAGGATGGCCGGGCTGATGAGCAGCAGAAATCGGGGGCGAAATTTCATTGTTCATCCACGGGATTGGCCGCGTCCTCGTCGGTTGCGGCCTGATCGGTTTCTGGCTCTTCGACAGGCGCGTCGTCCGGTAAATCGACTATTTTCATCTGCACCAGCGCCCTATCGACTGTCGGTGCGCCCACATCGTCAAGCATCGCACGCTCATAGGCCGCTGTCGCTTCCGTAACTTGCCCCAGTGCTGCATAGGCATCACCGAGAATTTCGTCATAGCGGGCAGAGAACGCCGAATCTTCGAAGCCCGAAAGCAGTTCGATCGCCTCGTCTTGCTTGTCCTGATACAAATAGATCTTGGCAAGGCGGAGCCGGCCAACCATCTGCAAATCGGACAAATCGGCGACCCCCAGAAATGCTTGCAGCGGGCCGATCAACGGCATGTCCGAACGACTGTGACTTGCCAGAAGCTCGTTGAGCGTATCTGCCGCATCCTGATCCCGACCGTTTTCCATGTATAGCTTCGCCATGGCAAGCCTTGCCAGCGAAGCGTAGGTAGTCGAGGAATAATTGTCGTAGATATTTGCAGCGGCAGTCTCGGCATCTTCGAGATCGCCGTCATCGACCTCGCCGGCGAGGGTCTCATACAGGGCGGATGCCTCCAGCCCCGTTGTCTCCTGATGCGCCTGCCATCGATTCCAGCTGCCGAGAATCACCACACCGAGCACTATGCCGCTGATCACGTAGCGGCCGTTCTCCTTCCACCACGCTCGCATCGCCTCGATTTGTTCTTTTTCAGATAGGTCTTCCACAACTAATGCCTTTTTATCCTGTATCCCGCTTCAAACGGCCCGACAGTTCTTGAGCTACCTGGTCCATACCGACGAATACCTGTTCCTCGTCAGTCCGGAGTGGCTTCAGTCCGGCCCGATTCTCCGCGACCTCATCGTCGCCGAGGATCACAGCAAATTCTGCACCGCTCTTGTCGGCCCGCTTCAATTGTGACTTGAAACTGCCGCCGCCCAAATTCAAATCGATACGAGCGCCTTCAATTGCCTCGCGCAACTTTTCGGCGACTTCAAAGCCCTTGGCGAGCGCCGCATCACCTACCGCCACAACATAAACGTCCGGATTCAATTCCGGCGCAATACCGCCGCAAGCCTCGAACAGTCCGACCAGGCGTTCGACGCCCATCGCCCAGCCAATCGCCGTCGTCGCACGGCCGCCGAGTTTTTCGACCAGCCCATCGTAGCGACCGCCTGCACAGACGGCGCCCTGGGACCCCAGCGCGTCCGTTACCCACTCAAAAACGGTCCGATTGTAATAATCCAACCCCCGCACCAGCCTCGGATTGACGTCATAAGCGATATCTGCGGCATCAAGAAGCGTCTTAAGCGCTGCAAAGTGCTTCTCCGATTCTTCGTCGAGGTAATCGAGCATGACCGGCGCATCCGCAATCACGGCCTGCATGTCAGGATTCTTGCTGTCCAGGATACGAAGCGGGTTTTGCTCGAGGCGGCGAATACTATCTTCATCGAGCGCGGATTTCACGGCCGAAAAGTAATTTACGAGGGATTTGCGGTATTTTTGCCGGGAATCCGGCGATCCCAGCGAATTAATCTCGAGCTTCAGGCGGGACAGACCCAGTTTTTGCCACATTCTTGCGGACATTATGATCAGCTCGGCGTCCACGTCCGGCCCTGGATACCCCATGGCCTCGACATCGATCTGATGAAATTGCCGGTAACGACCTTTTTGCGGCTTCTCATAGCGAAACATTGGCCCGGCCGTCCAGAGCTTCTGGCGCTGATTGTGGAACAGGCCATGTTGCGAGCCGGCGCGCACCATCCCGGCCGTCGCTTCCGGTCGCAACGTTATGCTTTCTTCATTGCGGTCGAGGAAGGTGTACATCTCCTTCTCGACGATATCGGTGACCTCGCCGATGGAGCGGCGAAACAATTCGGTTTGCTCGAGAATCGGCAGGCGAATTTCCTGATAGCCGTATGACTCGATGACCTCGCGGATCACTGACTCGACGCAACGCCAGGTCCCGGAGACCTCCGGAAGCACATCGTTCATTCCGCGGATCGCTTTAAGGTTCATTCTTCGAATGGTCTACGGCTCACAACTACTGTCCGTAGATCGTCAGTCTCGCCGTATTTCCGCGACGATTCGCGGCCGGGATTCTGTAGTCGAAACCGTTTACCTGGATGCTGACATTCAAGCTGTTGCCGAGTAGCACGCCCAACGGTCCGACACCACTAAGCGTCACGGACCTGCCGTCGGTCCCAAGTTCGAAATACAACCTGCGTCCCGTCGCGTCTGTTACCTCCGTCCAGCAATCGCCGCTATACGAAAGCGTGAGTTCGACACTGCCCTCATCAGGAATGCCGCCGTCGTCCGTTGGTTCCTGCGCCGCCTGAAGGTCGGCGGTCGGTTCAGGATCGGCATCAGCAACAAGCTCAGGCGAATCTTCCGCTATCTGCGCAGGTTGAGGCTCTTCCAATTCGGTACTGAGCGCCGGGTCGTCCGTAATTGAACTGCTGTCCTCCGCCTCCGGCGCCGTATCGACCTGGCGCTCAGACTCGAACGGGGCCAGGGTTGCCTCTTCGACGGTAACCGGAGTCGCGACCGGTTCCCGATCGAACCACCACCACCCGGCGGCGGCAACCACGACTACCACGAGCACGCCGGCGATCCACGGGCCCAGAGATATTTCACGACGTATCTTTCGTGGCGGACCGACGACCGGCGGCGCACCCACCGAACGGTTCAGCTGGTAATAGTCTGCAAGCACATCGTCGATTGGCACACCCACGAGTTCAGCGTATTTGCGCATGTGGCCCTTGGCAAAAACCGGCGCCCCCAGGACGTCGAAGCGGTTCTCCTCAAGAGCGTGAACCTTGGGCTCATCGAGATGAAGTTCTTTTGCTATTTCGTGAATGGAAATGCCGCGCTCACGCCGGCTCGCTGCCAGCCGCTCGCCGCCAACGGGGCCAGCAGAGCCTTCTCCGGACGATTCGCCAGCCTTGTTGTCGTCTTCTTCCACGCCCATGCTAGTCCGTATCCAATACCTTTCTTGCTTCAGGCGAAGTCGGGAACTCGCGTAGCAACTGATTCATATAATCGGTTGCCGCGCGATCGTCCTCGAGACACTCCTCGATTTGTACGCCCAGATACAAGACGCCCGGAGACGTCTTGTTGCTCGTGAGGAAGCGCTGCAGAAACGCACGCGCCTGCAGACACTCTTTTGTCTTGAATTTCAGGGCAGAAAGCTGAATGAGGGCCTCGCCATGTGCCGGCTTTTCCGTTAGTGCTTCGCGAAAGTATTCTTCTGCCTTCTCGTAGTCCGGCTTCTGGGTCATGCAAGCACCCGCATTGGTGTACATGACGAAGCGTGTATCGTTATCCGAGATATTTAATGCTTTGTCGAACTGTTTTACGGCCTCGTCGAATTGTTGCTCGCGGCAAAGGAAAACCGCGTAGGCATTACGTGCGTTGTAATTGTCTGGCTCAACGCGCACGGCCTGGCTGTAGTGCTCAGTTGCGAGCCGCGGATTGCCCAATTGCTCATGTGTTAGTGCAAGCATATAGTGCGCTTCCGCCATCTTCGGATCGAACTCGAGCGCACGTTCAAGGCGTTCCTTCGCGATCTCGTAGCTGCCGTTCTGATAATACCTTGCGCCGAGTGAATAATTTTGTACCGCAGCGTCAGTTTCGTCAGTCTTCTCGAAATTCCTTGATGACGTTGTCGTCGAGGTCACACATCCCGCCAGAAATAATATGGCGATGCTGCTTACAACAATATTCGTCTTCACGCCGTTGCCACCCTGATAGATTTTTCGCCAAGCCTGACACGCATCCGGTCACTGACCTTACCAGCTAACTGGCCGCACGCCGCATCTATATCTTCGCCCCGCGTCTTGCGGGTCGTTACCACGAGCCCCTTCTGCCTGAGGCGACTCTGAAAATCAGCAATCCGGCTCCTCTGACTACGGGCAAAGCCGTTACCCTTGAACGGATTGAACGGAATCAGGTTCACTTTTGCCGGTCGGTCTCGCAGAAGTTCGAAGAGCTCATCCGCGTGAGCCAAAGAGTCATTAACGTCCTTTAGCATGACGTATTCGAAGGTGATGAACCGGTTCGAGTGCTTGGCCGCATAACGCCAGCATGACTCCAACAGTTCATCGATTCGATGCACCTTGTTAATCGGCACAAGCCGGTCACGCAATTCATCGTTGCTGGCATGCAGGGAAACCGCGAGAGACACGTTGCAGTCATCTCCCAGTCGCTCGATATTCGGAACCAGACCGGATGTACTGATCGTGACCTTCCTGCGCGACAAACCGTAAGCATGATCTGACAGCAACAGATCGAGTACCGGCAATATCTTTCGATAGTTTGCCAGCGGCTCTCCCATGCCCATGAACACGACGTTCGTTACGGCGGGCTCGCCATTGGTTCTCGCCGGCAATACCTTGTTCGCATACCAGACCTGACCGATGATTTCCGCAGCGTTCAGGTTGCGATTGAAGCCCTGAGCACCGGTTGCACAAAATGCGCAGTCGAGCGCACATCCTACTTGCGACGATATGCAAAGCGTGCCACGACCGGCCTCCGGAATGAATACGGTTTCGACAGCCTGCCCCGATCCCGATTCGAAAAGCCACTTTACCGTGCCGTCTTCAGAATGATTTTCCGAAATGGCTGTAGGAACATCGACTTTCGCGTATTGCTGCAGGGTCGAGCGAAGACTCTTCGACAAGTCCGTCATCAGATCGAAGTTGCTGACGCACCGCTGATGCATCCAGTGAAGGACCTGGCGGGCACGAAATGGTTTTTGGCCAAGCCCTTCGAAGAACGACTCGAGCTCAAGCGTATCCAGGCCTAGCAGATTTGTTTTTTCAACCGTGGCGTCCATCGCATCAATTCAATTACTGGCGCGTGCGCTCGCAAATCCCGTCATCGCCGAAGAAAAAAGCGATTTCCTGTGCGGCGGTTTCAGGCCCGTCCGAGCCGTGCACAATATTCTCTTCAATACTTTCGGCAAATTCGGCGCGAATGGTTCCCTTGTCCGCTTTTGCAGGATCCGTCGCACCCATGATTTCGCGATTCTTGCCAATCGCATCCTCACCCTGCAGCGCCTGAACGACGACCGGCCCCGAAGTCATATAGCTGACGAGGTCGTTAAAAAAAGGCCGTTCCCGGTGAACTGCATAAAACCCCTCGGCCTGCTCCTGTGACAGATGAAGCATTTTCGCTGCGACAATCTGTAAGCCGGCTTTTTCGAATCGGCCATAGATTTCGCCAATCAGATTTTTTTGCACGCCATCGGGTTTAATGATTGAGAGCGTCTTTTCGACGGACATACATCATTCCTTTCTTAATTATGATTTGAGAAACCGGACACGGAGACGCTCCGGCCACGCGTAAACCCTCAATTTTACTTGGATAATTGACCCCAGGCAATGAATCGAAATTTGACCTCGAGGCGGGTCAGTCAGACGCTGAAGCTCTCCCCGCAGCCACATTCGCCGGTCACATTGGGATTACGGAAGCGAAATGCCTCGTTCAGACCCTGCTTGACGAAATCGACTTCCGTCCCGTCAATGAGTTCGAGACATTGCTTGTCGACAACGACTTTCACGCCGAAATCTTCGAAGACGATATCGGAGTCAGTGACGTCGTCGGCATAATTGACGACATAGGCGTACCCGGAACAGCCGGTCTTTTTGATGCCGACCCGCAAGCCCACGCCCTTACCCCGGGCATCCAGGTAGGATTTGACCCGATCGGCGGCAGGTTGTGTAAGGGATACAGCCATTGCAGTTCTAGTCCTCTAAAGTTCCTGTCACCGTTATATGGAGCGCTCTTGCAGCGTCTTCAAGTATAAACACCCGTCCGGTCTTCTCCACCGGAATTGCCAGGCTGTTCATGAGGCTGGACACGTCCAGCTCGGTCAATACCGTGACGGCCTTGCCCTCCGCATCATCGCAAAATGCTTCGGCGGCCGCGATTAGGTGCGGGCAGCCGAAGACCTGATATCGCAGCACGCGGAGGGTGTCTTCATCTACCACCGCAGACAAGACGATTCGTGCGCCTGATTCTGATTCGGCTGCCTCGCCCACGACGAAATCATTGTACTCGTCGGGCAATAGGCCGGCGTGAACAGGGTTCGCAAAATATCGCCTGACCAATTCACTATAAGTAGCTGGTTCTGACTTTCCGTTCATGCTGTTCTTCGGCTGGCAGGTGCGATTGCACGAAGGTGACTGACGGCGCCGGTATAGCAGGCGATTGCCGCGTCGATCTCATCGGTCGTCGTTTCCCGGCCGAAGCTGAAGCGTATCGCGCTTTGTGCCAGCGCATCGTCGCGGCCCAAAGCCCTCAGGACGTACGACGATTCGTTGCTCCTTGAGTTGCAGGCGGAGCCCGTACCGACACAAAGCGGCTCGAGCGCCAGCAGCAGGCTTTCGCCTTCGATTCCCTCGACGCTCAGGTTGAGAATGCCTGGAAATGACTCGGTCGCACTGCCATTTCGCAGCACGCCGTCGATCTCGCCGATTCCCGCCCACAGGCGTTCGTTCAAAGCCCGCAGATGGAGCAGATCGTCGGCCTGCCTGGTTCCGGCAATCGAGGCTGCTTCGCCCAGTCCGACGATCTGGTGAACAGGCAAGGTGCCCGGCCTCAGACGGCGCTCCTGCCCGCCACCATGAAACAAGGGTTCGACGTGGCAGCCGCTACGATCCGCAATATAAAGAGCGCCGATGCCTTTCGGCCCGTAAAACTTGTGCGCTGTTAAAGACAGTAGATCTACTGGCAGTTGCGACAAATCCAGGGGCAACTTGCCAACGGACTGCGCCGCGTCGACGTGAAACAAAACACCCTTTTCGCGACAGCACTCACCGATGCGCTCGATATCCTGCATCACGCCGGTTTCGTTGTTTACATGCATGACAGACACGAGTTGAGTGTCATCGCGAATTGCGGACGCCAGGGACTCAATCGGCAACAGGCCATCAGCGTCCGGCGGCAGATAGCTCACTTCAAAGCCCTCACGCTCGAGCGCTGCAAATGTATCAGTGGCTGCCTTGTGCTCGGTCGGCATCGTGATCAGGTGTTTGCCGCCACCTGAACGAAACCGCGCTGTGCCGATTGCCGCCAGGTTGACCGATTCGGTCGCTCCCGAGGTCCAGATCAATTCGCGCGGCTTTACCTTGAGCAGGCTTGCCAGTTGTTCCCTGGCGGTCTCGGTCGCTGCCGCCGCCTGTCGGCCCGGCGAATGAATGGACGACGGATTGGCAAATGATCCGCTTGCCGTGAGGTACTCCGACATCGTGTCAGCAACTGCAGGATCGACCGGTGTTGTCGCCGCATAATCGAGATAAATGGCTTTGGCGCCGCAGCTCAGCATCACTTGGAGGCCTCGTCACCCGCGCTCGGATCCAGTGCCGCCAGCATGCCGCGCAGGATGTTGATCTCGTTCTGGTCGGGCTTCGCACGGACGAACAGGCGCCGCAAACGCCGCATCAGGAGTCGCGGGTTCTCCGGATCCAGAAACCCTCCTGCCGTCAGGACTTCCTCGAGATGCACGTAGAAGTGTTCGAGTTCCTCACCGGTGGCCGGCGGCACGTCTGATGTGTAGTCATCGTCTGCCTCCCCCATCTGTGCCATACGCAGCTCATAGCAGATGACCTGAACCGCCATCGCCAGATTTAACGAACTGAAGCCCGGCGACGTCGGAATGGTCAGCAAGGTGTGGCAGCGATCGATATCCTCATTTTTCAGACCCGAATTCTCGGGCCCGAACACGACGGCTACTTGCCCGTGCCGGCTCTCTTCCAGCAGTCTCTTCGCACAGTCTCGCGGCGCCATGGCCGGCCATCCGATCGTGCGTGACCTTGCGCTTGCTCCGGCAACATAACTGCAGTCGCGCAACGCCTCCTCAAGGCTGTCAACGACCCGTGCGGCATCCAGAACGTCCTCAGCGCCCGACGCCCGTGCTGTCGCATCGTCGTGCGGAAAACTCCGCGGCCTGACCAACACGAGATCGGTCAGACCCATGTTCTTCATCGCGCGCGCAGCCGCACCGATATTGCCGGGATGCGTGGTCCCAACGAGTATGATTCGAACCGTCATGGTCTGGTATTCTACCGTCCCCTTGCGGGATGTCGCTCTTTGTGCGATGTCGCTCTTTGTGCGATGTCGCTCTTTTCAAAAATGACGGAATCGATCAATGCATGCATTGTTAAATGTTGCCGTGATGGCAGCGCACCGCGGCGGCGACACAATTATTCGCAGCCTGCCCAAACTGGACAAGATCAAGGTCGAGCAGAAAGGTCGAAACGATTTCGTCAGTGAAGTGGATCGAAATGCCGAGCGGGCAATCATCCACACCATCCATAAACATTATCCGGATCACGCGATCCTCGCCGAGGAAAGTGGCGCGCAGGGTGAATCCGACTACACCTGGGTGATCGACCCACTGGATGGGACTACTAACTTTCTGCACGGTTTTCCCATCTTCTGCGTGTCAGTTGGTCTCATGCACAAGAACCGGATCGAACACGGTGCCGTATACGACCCGCTT
>Ga0255057_10000765_pt1 | contig 18545 bp, 14 predicted proteins | sample Cases_109_6_MG_FD_189022 | JGI IMG/M metagenome (GOLD analysis project Ga0255057, IMG submission 189022) | Seawater microbial communities from Amundsen Gulf, Northwest Territories, Canada - Cases_109_6 | ecosystem: Environmental > Aquatic > Marine > Gulf | place: Canada: Northwest Territories... | reverse complement strand
AGGTGCCGTTGTGCTGACCAGGCTCCCACACATCAAGCGGGCGCTTGAGCAGCACGATCGCGCAAGGCAGACCGTATCCGGAAAGCGACTTCGACAACGTGACGATATCGGGGTTTATGCCCGCCGGCTCGAAGCTGAAGAAGGAGCCGGTGCGGCCGCATCCCGCCTGAATGTCGTCAATGATAAGAACGATGCCCTTCTTATTGCACAGCGCCTCGAGGCGCTTGAGCCATTCGATGCTCACAGCGTTGAGACCACCCTCGCCTTGGACCACTTCGAGGATCACTGCGGCGGGCAGCTCGATACCATTGAACGGATCGGACAACGCGCGATCGAGATGATCAATCGTGTCTACGCCGTCTCCAAGATGGCCCTCGTAAGGCATCGAAATCGCATTTGGCAGTGGCACGCCGGCCGCGCGCCTGTAGAACTCGTTGCCTGTGACCGACAAGGCACCTAGGGACACGCCATGAAAGCCATTTGTGAAGTAGATGATGTTGGTGCGCCCCGTCGCTTTGCGCGCAATCTTTAGGGCTGCTTCGACCGAGTTCGTGCCGGTAGGGCCAGTAAACTGGACAACATAGTCGAGACCGCGCGGCCTCAGCACAATCTCCTGCATCGCCTCAAGGAATTGCGCCTTGGCCACCGTGTGCAGATCAAGACTATGAGTGATCCCGTCTTGGACGATATAGTCGATCAGCGCTTGCTTAAGAACGGGATTGTTATGCCCAAAGTTCAGCGATCCGGCGCCTGAAAGAAAGTCCAAATAGCGCCGCCCGTTCACATCCCACATCTCGCTACCCAGTGCCCGCGTGAAGATTTGCGGAAATGCGCGTGCGTACGATTGGACGTTGGATTCGTAATTGGCGAAGACATCATTGTCGGCGCGGTTGGCGCTCTCTTTAGCGGGCAACATTGTCCTGACTCCTCAGGTTACGCCGAACACTTCTCATACTCGCTTCAATCATGCCGCCTTGCTCCATAGCCGTACTGTCATTTCCTCGCGTGATCCAAACGCCGAGGTAGGTTTCGAATAGATGGGGAAGCTGGTCGTCGGGCGCAAAACGATGCGGCGCGGTGAAGCGCATCTGCCCGCTGCGACAGACATGTTCGCAAACACGCCCACCGTCACATCGCTTCTCCATGAACACGTCGGGGGCCGACACCACCCGCAGTCTCGTTTCCGCTGGGATCGCGCCCCCAAGAGAGCAGGGGAGCTGCGATCTCACGCGAGCAACGGCAAAACCAGCCGTACTGAGGCTGAGGCGTTTGTCTTATCACGGATAATCCTTACAGTACCATCTAACGAAAGAACAACGTTTTCAATGGTCTGGTTTAACCCGCTCAGAAGATGTCATAGGCCCTTTTTCGGGTCTCCATACAACCGGATTGTCGCATCGGCCTCTTCGCCAGGGACCCGAGCACCTCGCTGAGGGCCCCCGCCCCATTAGATCGGGCTTATCGATCGGCCCTATCTACTGGGCTCAATGCAACCAGCTTGCCCGCAATCGGAAAATGCCCGGGGGTGCTGGGAGTGGGCCTTGACCCGTGCCTCAATCGAAGCGGCACCTGCCCAAATGGCCGGCAGAGCCGCAAGGAGAACTTGACGAGAACGCAATCGTTACGCGTACTCGCCGTAAGGGTGGAGAGCGCTTCGGTCATCAAAGTTAACGCAGGCGCCTGAATGAAAGTGGCCACCTCGTAAACGATCCCGATCGGCAACGAATTCCTAGAGCCTGATCGTTTCACTTGGAAGCGCTAATTGCGTCCAATTGAAACGTGAATCAGTCTCTACACTTTTGATTTAGAGTAAGATTCACGTTCTTGCCGGGGCCTTCTGGGCTTGGCGAGTGATTCCATCAAGAACGATCTTGCTCTAAGTTAGAACGCCCTGTTGCCTCGCGCTGGCACACAAAGCCCCCCATACGAAAACACGAAGCGACGCGTGCGCGACGAAAACTCCAACAATGCCCAGAAAAGTGCGGTTCGTGAGGAACACAAACGAATTGGCCGAAGCGGGGAGATTTGAACTCCCGACCCCGGTCACCCCGTGTGACCCTTTTCGCTCAAGGTCTGACATCAATTGAAATATTGTTTTACCTGGTGCGGCCGACAGACCCAGATGCTTCCTGAACCATCTAAGACGAATGTAAAACAGATCCGAACCCGCTTAGTGGTTCCTCGAAAACCCAGCCACCCACTTCTCAGGATGTCCGCTTTACCCCCCGAAAGCGGACATTTATGGTTGTACCGAAGCTTTGTCTGATTGACCCCACAGAAAGACCCAACGCTTAGGTTGCACCTGGATCGCACGCAGTTTCAATTGTCCGCGGTCCAGCAAGCCATAATGAGCGTACCCAAAAAAAGACGCTGGTCAGCACAGACCAGCGTCTTTGGATAGCTACTGTGCCCGGGGGGACGGGCATGCCCGGGGGAAGGGCACTCCACGAGGGATGTCGGAGAGTAGCGCGCCTTTTTAGGTTGTTAATCCCAGCCGGTCAACGCGTTACGTCTGATACTTTAGACACATAATAAGCCGCGCACGCTGTTGGGATCCATTTCCGTCAGCAAGCCCAAAGCGGCGCCGAAAGCGCGTGCACGTGGCGAGCTTATTCCTTGAAGCCAAACCTGAGCCCTTGATGCATGCAAAACTTTCCCTCAGCTGGTCCAGACAGAATGTCCTGAGAAGATGGGTAAGTACGTTCCGCAATCGCATCTTGAGCGAACCTAGCGACAGATGTGCGCGCAGAATGAGTGGAAGCCCAGGCATTGTACGGCCATTGGCCGACGGCTCGGCAGGCTTACAGACCGAAGGACTTTAAAGCGTGATGGCACAGGCCGTTCCGCGCCTACTGGAGTCCCACGCGCCAAAATCGGCCGCGTCGATAATTTGGTGAGGACATCCAAGCAGGGCATTGGCCCTGGCAAATTCACGGAGCGTCTGTAGCCGCTCAATCTTTTGAAAAAATTGGTCGGAGCGGGGAGATTTGAACTCCCGACCCCCAGTCCCCCAGACTGGTGCGCTAACCAGGCTGCGCTACGCTCCGATCTGACCTCTTTTGCCTTGGGCAGCACTCACGGTCAATGTCTAAGCCGCTGCCGTGCTAGTCTAGCAGCTCGTGGATGCCCTTAATGCTTGAGGGAAATCTGAAAATTTCGGGACGCGGCGCACCGGCCGGCATCACGGCCGCCGCAAAAAGCCCCTCTGCAATGTTCAGGTCGTAAACGGCGCAAGGCGGCGCCTCTTGCTTCATATCGTCGAGCCGCTTGCTGAAGGCTTCACCCTGGACGCTGTTTGCGCCCACGATTCCAAGTTGCGTGAGCAAGCGGCCGATGCCGCGCCCATCCGCTTTGGCGAAGGCTTCAAGCCGGACCCAAGCTTTCAGGATGCGCGTATCGTCTCGCTCCGGCAAGGACGCATCCTCACCGAGCACCTCGGCCGCGCGCTCAAGCAAGATGCGCCGGGGCCCAAGAATGTTCACGACGCGCATGCGTTCTAAATCAACACCAATAGGCTCCACGTTGCTAATACCGACAAGCGACCAGCCGGGCACATGCGAAAGACTGAACGTGACCAGCGCACCGGCGAGGTAAGGCTTCGCGCCGACAGCGCGCACAAATAGCCTCCCGCGCCACTCTGCTCCGATAGCGCGCTCAAGCAGAATGCGAAGCGCAACGTGGGCAGCCAGCCACTCGTTGGCCCTGCGCTTATCAGCTATCGTCTCTGCGAGGTTCCGGTCACGTTGCGGCAGCCTTGGCGTTTGATGCTCAACTTCGAGGAGCAAAGAAGCGGCTGCATTCAGATCGATGCACCACAGCTCAAGACCGCCGAACCCGCCCTCCCAATGCGAGGCATCGCTTTGTGGCTCGTGGTGTGCGGTCAAGTGCGCGCAGCGCGACGCGGCTTCGACCCCTTGCGGCGCGCCGCGCCGGTTACCTTCCGCCCGAGCAGAATATTACGGCAGATCTCGAGCTCGGCGATTGCCGCTTCGATGTTGGCCCGACCGCCCGCATCGCGGATGGTTGAAAATGAGCCTGCTTTGCGCGCAGGGCTTGTCGCGCTTGGCGGCGATGCCCGTTTGATCGCGCGGCGGCCCCGCTTCGCTTTTGCCTTCGCAGCCAGACCAGCGAACTCCGCGCGCTTCGCAGAGGCCTTGACCTCATCGACACCGTGCTCGCGTAAAATCTTCTGCACGCCCTTAATCGTATAGCCTTCCGCATGCAAAAGGTGGCGAATGCCGCGTAGCAGCTCAAGATCCTCTGGCCGATAGTAACGCCGGCCGCCGCCGCGCTTCATGGGCCGCACCTGGGGAAACTTGCCCTCCCAGAAGCGCAAGACGTGCTTGGGCACGTCCAGCTCGCCCGCAACTTCGCTGATCGTCCGAAAGGCGTCCGCTGTCTTGCTCATTGCCGCTCCCGCTGTCCTTACCCTCTAGTACAGCCGTCAACCGGTATCACTCCGCAGCCTTGCGCCGACATTGTCCCTGGTTGATTCGATCCTTCATAATGTTGCTGGGCCGGAAAACCAAAACCTTGCGCGGCGTAATCGGCACTTCTTCACCGGTTTTTGGATTGCGCCCCATGCGCTCGCCCTTCTCACGGATGCCGAAAGACCCAAACGATGACAACTTCACTTGCTCGCCTCGAGCAAGGCTGCCGGAGATCTCGCTGAGGACCAGCTCGACCAATTCCTGGCTTTCATTTCGTGGTAATCCCACTTTGCGCACGACGGCTTCCGCAAGGTCGGCACGCGTCAACGTTTTGCCTCCCATGACCCTTCGACTCCCAGTTTTCTGATCGTTGCAGCAATGCTACCGGGCGGGGACACGATGGTCAATCACCAGTGCTTATCAACCAACTGAAATTACACAAAAAAGTTTAAGACTGCGCCTTGGCCGCACGGGAAATGGCCTACCAGCGCACTAGCGCCGCGCCCCAAGTGAAGCCGCCGCCCATAGCCTCCAGCAAAATCAAGCTACCCTCTTTCACGCGGTGCTGCTCGAATGCGTGATTGAGCGCCAACGGTATGGAGGCGGCCGACGTATTCCCGTGACGGTCCAGCGTCACCACGATTTTTTCCGGGTCGACCCCGAGCTTTTTGGCGATTCCATCGAGAATTCTCTTGTTGGCCTGATGAGGCACGTAAAGGTCGATCTCGTCGGGAGCGAAGTCGTTCACGACCAGCGTCTCCTCGATGATGCCGGAAATTTTCTGAACAGCGTGTCGAAACACCTCGCGGCCGTTCATGCGCAAATGGCCCACCGTCTTGGTGGAGCCGGGTCCCCCATCAACGTAGAGAAGATCCGCGAAACGACCGTCAGAGCGAATACGCGTGGACAGAATACCGCGATCGTCACGCGAACCATGCTGGGGCTGCGCCTCCAGCACCACGGCGCCCGCGCCATCGCCAAACAGCACGCAGGTTGACCTGTCGGACCAGTCCAGAATGCGCGAGAAGGTCTCCGCACCCACGACAAGGGCGTGCTTGAACTGTCCTGCCTTGAGGAAGTTGTCGGCAATGGCCAACGCATAGACGAAACCCGTGCAAACTGCCTGCACGTCAAAGGCCGCGCCCTTGGTAATTCCAAGGCCGTGCTGGATGGCAACGGCTGTGGCAGGAAAGGTGCGGTCAGGGGTTGCTGTGGCGCAGATGATGAGATCGATATCATGTGGATCGGTGGCGGCCCGAACCAAAGCTTGCTTGGCGGCGGCAATGCCCAGGTCGGAGGTGCGCTCCCCTTCGTCCGCGATGTGGCGTTGGCTGATACCGGTCCGCTCAACAATCCATTGGTCGCTGGTATCGACGATCTTTGCCAAGTCGGCGTTTGTCATGATGCGTTTGGGGAGATGCGCACCGACTCCGCGGATCACTGAACGAATGACTGCCACAGTCCTGCCTTGCCTTTTCGTCGTTTGCGCCCCGTAGGTCGCCTGTGCCCCGGCTGCGCCTGCCGTGCCGACTATCGCGCTTGTGAACTCATAGACACAGGTCCTGGCCCCGCCGCAGTCGCATCGAGCTTATGATGGAACGCCTCAAGATCGGCCGCAAGCCGCCCGATGAGTCCCCTTTGCGCCATCTCATAAGCAAGATCAACCGCGCTCGCAAAGCCAAATGCATCGGTGCCCCCGTGGCTCTTGACCACGATGCCGTTGAGTCCCAGGAACGTACCGCCGTTGGAGCGGCGCGGGTCCACCTTCTCCTTCAAGATCCGAAAACCGCCGGCGGCGAGCATCGCCCCAATCTGCGAGATCCAGGTCCGCTGCATGGCTTGCCTGAGATATTCGCTGATTTGGCGCGCGGTGCCTTCAGCTGTCTTCAACGCGATGTTGCCAGCGAAGCCCTCAACCACGACCACATCGACAACGCCCTGTCCAATCTTATCACCCTCGATGAAGCCGATGTAGTCGAGCGGGAGGTCGGTGTTTTTCAGCCATGCATGCGCCTGGCGCACTTCGTCGGCACCCTTGATGTCCTCGACGCCGACGTTAAGTAGACCGACCGTCGGGCACTCGACGTGAAACAGCACACGCGCCATGGCCGCACCCATTAGCGCAAAGTCGCCGAGCTGGCGCGCAGTCGCCTCGATGTTCGCGCCGACATCGAGCACAATGCACTCTGCCTTGATCGTCGGCCAGATCGCTGCGATGGCCGGTCGCTCTATACCGGCCATGGGACGCAAGATTAGCTTCGACATCGCCATCAGTGCGCCGGTGTTTCCCGCGGAAACCGCGACATGTGCCTCGCCGTTTTTGACCGCCTCCAATGCCAGCCACAGGCTTGTGCCTTTGCCACGCCGCAAGGCCTGGCCCGGCTTGTCGTTCATGCCGACGACGGTGTCGGTGTGCACAATGCGCGATCGGGCGGAAAGTGCTGGAACGTGCTCAAGCTCGGTGCGAATGTCGGCCTCGTCACCGAAGAATATGAAGCTCAGTTCTGGTTGACGCTCAAGCGATAGGGCAGCTCCCCCAACCACAACATTGGGGCCATGATCGCCGCCCATGGCGTCAAGCGCTATCGTCCGCGGCTCAGACATGTCGCGGGTGGCCTCGCGAAATTAGTGTTAAGTAATGGCGAGAGTGCACGCGCAACAGCCCACCCTCATGATCGGCTCGGACCATACTCTTTTGCAGTTGCCAGACAACCCGATTCTGGACGCCATTCGCCGCATGACACCAGGGAAGTTCACGAATGTTCCGCACGTCTTAACGCTTGTCCTTGAGCTTGCTTAGACCCGCGAACGGGCCGGTGATGGAAGGTTCGGCGTCCTTCTCTTCCCATGCAAATTCCGCGTTGGGTTTGCGCGGATAGGGGTCAAGACCTGCGGATAATGTCTCGACGATGATACGTCCTGCATCGATCAACCCGTGTTCGATCGGCTCAATCTCCGCAGCGGTGAGCACTTCGATCTCAGTGTCAGTCGTCTCCGGCACGGGTTCAGCGGGCCAGAATTCGATGTCGAAGGTCTCTTCCAACTCTTTCGCAACAGACTCAAGCGTCACGACGCATCGCTGCGTGAACCGGGCGGACACATCCCCTGAAACGCGATAGCGGCCTCGGCCCAAGTGCCCAAGCCTGTAGACCGCTTTAACGTCATCGCAAGAGAGCACGTCAAGAACTTGAGCGAGCGCCTCTCGTTCGGTGGCCGTTGCGGTGCGCGATTGCTGCAAGCCTTCATCAGCGATCTGAGAAACTTGGTGCGTCCAATTAAGCGGTTGGGTCATTGCACCTCCTCCTTATGCGAAACAAGGTCAGGAAATGCAATTTTACCGGTGCGGATTGCACCCCCGTCCTGCCTCGCCAGTTCGGCCATCGCTTTGATAGTGTATCTGGCAAGCGCGGTGGGGCGCCAGTCGACGTCCTCGGCCAAGAAACCGTAAGTTGCGATCAGGTGAGCCAGCGCCTTCGCATCGCCTGCCGCCACCATAGGTCTATAGGCGGCGACCCGCTCATAAAGCCCCGCCACGGCGCGCCGCACTTTTTTCGGTACCGACAGATCTCCCGTACCCAACTCGCGCAGCGAATCATCCATGTCCGAGACGAACCTCTCAACCAACAGGCGGGGCAATGCTTGGCCTGTATCGGGATCGTCGCGCAGGCGTTCCAGAACCAGAAAAAGGTGCAGTACGACGATCTCATAGCGGCCCTCAGGCGTATCAGAAACGCCAAGGCTCGTATAAAACTGCGCGCAGCGCGCTCGCGCCACGACCGCGCCATAAAGCTTGTCTGCTTTACGCTGGTTTTCAGCCCGTGTTTTGAACCACTTGAGCATCAAGCATGCGCCTGTTATCGGGGGAAGGACCGTGAAGAGGGAGGAAGATGCAGGTTCCGTTGCAATTGAGCAAACTTCGGGTTAAGCGCGCCCATAGGGGCTTCTCAACTGATTCTTTGGAAGACGGCACCACTATGCGTCGAGAGACGATCGCGCACCAGGGCGGTGACCGCTCGCTGAGGCCCATGCGTCGGACCGCTGGCATGAGCGCCGTACGACCCTGGAGCCTTGCGCTCCTGCTAGCCGCAGTGCTCCCACTGTGCGCGTGCGGCGGAACCGTGACTAAGCACGGCACCCAGTTCCGCGAAAACGATATCCAGCAGATCCAGCCTGGCATGAGCCAGGAGCAGGTGCGCCTGAATCTGGGTACGCCGGCGACAACGGCCGTCGTCGGCGGCGGCCGCGCCTTCTACTACATATCGAGCACGAAAACGCAGACGGCATTCTTGTTGCCTAACGAGATAGACCGGCAGGTTGTCGCCGTTTACTTCTCCGAGGCCGGCACCGTAAGAAGGGTCGCCAATTACGGCCTCGAGGATGGGAAGGTCATCGACTACATCTCGCGCACGACGCCGGCGCCTGGGGGCAACGACGATAGCATCCTGAAGCAGCTCTTCCGCAACCTGGGCCAGAAGCAGCTCTTCGGCGACGGCTGAGATAGAGAGCGGGCAGCTTGCGCCACCCGCTCCCACTTGTTGCGATCATCTTGGCTGCTTGCGTTCAGTGCGCAAGTACCGCCAGCAGCAGCAACGCCACGATATTCGTGATCTTGATGGCTGGGTTCACCGCAGGACCAGCCGTATCCTTGTAAGGGTCACCGACGGTGTCACCTGTGATGGCTGCTTTGTGGGCTTCGCTACCTTTGCCGTGTTTGACGCCGTCCTTATCGACAAAGCCGTCCTCGATAAGCTTCTTGGCGTTGTCCCATGCGCCTCCGCCCGACGTCATTGAGATGGCAACGAATAGGCCGGTAACGATGACACCGAGAAGCATGCCGCCCAACGCAGAGAATGCCGCGCTCTTACCCACCGCACCACCGCCGGCAATGAAGTAGATGGCGAAATAAAGCACGATAGGCGAAAGCACCGGCAGAAGAGATGGGACCACCATCTCCTTGATGGCCGCCCGCGTGAGCAGGTCGACAGCGGCCGCGTAGTCGGGCCGGTCCTCGCCCTTCATGATGCCTGGCTTAGCCTTGAACTGGCGGCGCACCTCCTCGACGATGGCACTGCCCGCTCGCCCGACGGCCGTCATGGCAATGCCGCTGAACAAGAAGGGGATCAGACCGCCGAGCAGCAGCCCAACCACCACATAAGGGTTGGACAGCATGAAGTTGGGTTCAACTCCGCGGAAATACTCGAAGGCGCTTGAGCCCGTGGCGTTAGCCTCATCGATGAAGTGGCGAAGGTCGTAACTGTAGGCCGCGAACAGCACGAGCGCGCCGAGGCCCGCCGAACCGATGGCATAACCTTTGGTGACCGCCTTCGTCGTGTTGCCAACCGCATCGAGCGCGTCCGTGGAACGGCGCACTTCTGCGGGAAGCCCCGCCATCTCCGCAATGCCGCCCGCATTGTCGGTCACGGGCCCAAAAGCGTCGAGCGCAACCACAAAGCCTGCAAGACTCAACATCGTCGTTGTGGCAATCGCCGTGCCGAACAGGCCGGCCAGCGCATACGTGGAGAGAATACCGAATACGATGACCAACGCCGGCATCGCCGTCGCCTCGAGTGACACCGCAAGGCCCTGGATCACGTTGGTGCCGTGCCCCGTGACTGAAGCCTGGGCAATGGAGCGCACAGGACGGTAGCCGATGCCTGTGAAGTACTCTGTGATCCAGATGATGAGACCAGTAACGATAAGACCGACAATGCCGCAGTAGAACAGGTTCAGGCCCGTAACAGGCACCCCGACGGCGTTACCGACGTCGCCGAAGCCGCCGAGCACAAAGTACGTCGCTGCCCAAAGGCCGCCGATCGAGAGGACAGCCGTAACGATGAAGCCGCGGTAAAGCGCGCCCATGATCGAGTTGTTGGAGCCAAGCTTCACGAAATAGGTGCCAATGATTGAGGTCACGATGCACGCCGCACCGATTGCGAGCGGGTAGATCATGAGGTTGGCAAGAGTCGCCTGGTCCGCAAAGAAGATGGCCGCGAGCACCATGGTGGCGACAAAGGTCACTGCGTAGGTCTCGAAGAGGTCGGCTGCCATGCCGGCGCAATCGCCGACGTTGTCGCCGACGTTATCGGCGATCGTGGCGGGGTTGCGCGGGTCGTCCTCGGGAATACCCGCTTCGATTTTACCGACCAGATCGCCGCCAACGTCGGCACCCTTCGTAAAGATACCGCCACCCAGACGCGCGAAGATCGAAATGAGCGATGCGCCGAAGCCGAGCCCAACGAGCGCTTCGATCACGGTGCGGTCAGCCAGCCCATAGCCCATGAACTCGGTGAGGAACATGAAGTAAACAGAGACGCCCAAGAGCGCCAGACCAGCGACCAGCATGCCCGTGACCGCGCCGGATTTAAAGGCGATGTCGAGCCCGCCGCTAAGCGAATGGGTAGCGGCTTGCGCAGTTCGCACATTGGCGCGCACCGACACGTTCATGCCAATATAGCCGGCAAGTCCAGAGAGCACGGCCCCAATGACGAACCCCGCCGCAACCAACGGACCAAGCAGTACCCATGCGAGAACAAAGATAACGACGCCCACGATGCCAATCGTCCTATACTGGCGATTGAGGTAGGCCTGGGCGCCCTCACGAATGGCGCCGGCAATCTCCTGCATACGCGCAGTGCCCGCGTCGGCTTTCATCACCGTTTGGACCGTGTAAGCTGCATAGGCAATCGCGAGCACGCCGCAAGCGACGATCACCCACAGTATCTCAGTCATTGGATAGTCCCCTTTAGCGCCCCGTTCTTTTGAGGGCGTGAGCTGGAGAAACGGAGGACCCTCCCCCATCTCTCACGTATTTGGGCAAGATTTGCGCGCGGAACATGCCAAAAGAATAGATAGGTTGCAACACAAGGAGCTAATCCTCCCTCTGAACGACACCTTGCCTGTGTAAATGCGCCAGGCCACGCGCATATGGCCACAAGGAACACCCCACCAGACTGTCGCATGAGTATGATTGTGAGCTGTGACGCTCGCACGCGCCCTGCTATACCGACGCCACTGGGGCAAAGGAGGCACTACGGGAATGCGGCTTGCAACTCTTCTTAGCGAGGCTCAAGAGGGGCGCCTCTACGCAAATTTGGCGCGCACCTTCCAACTGCCCCCGGAGAAGGTCGAAACCGCGGTCGCGACCATGGTTCACGATCTGATCTTCTACATCGAGCAAGATGCGCTTTCACGCAAACAGCTTGCCGGGCTCGTCCACCTTCTTGGCCAAGCCATCTACCAGCAGGTGCTTGAGGCTCCCGTTCTCCTCGGGGCAACCCACACGCAGACCGTCGGCAATGATGCGCTCACCACCATCGCCGGCAGGCCGGCGAGCAAAAAAATGGCCCACAAGGCTGCTGCCGCCGCCGGCATTAGCGAAATGATCTCTGAATACGTGCTGCCGGTCGTTGCGGTCATGATTGTCGGCGCGCTGGCCCAGGCGAGCCGCATTTCTATTGAGAGCGTCATGCGGCGCATCCCGTGTCTCATGACGGCCGCCCTGCCCGCTCCCGGCGACGAAAACAAGCCCCAGCCGCTACCCGTTGTCGCCGGCGGGGACGGTTTCTCAGGAATCACGGGAAGCTTGAGTAGCGAAGTAAGCGAGGGCGCGCGTGCGCGCCGTTATGACGACCTCGCGGAGATCATCAGACTCGGAGAGCGTGCACGCGACGACTACGACCCTACCAAAGCCGTGCGTCGCATCCTGATCTCGATCCTTGGGTTCTCAACGAGCCCCTGGATCTGGCTCGGCAGGCTGCAACAATGGACCTCGGAGCTTTTCCAAACGGTCTTCGACCGCTCGCGGCAATAAGCACCGCGTTGCAGTCGAACACAGCGTATTTCGGCTTAGCTTTCGAGCGAGCGACTATCTGCAGGGCCGCGCTTCGACACTACAATCCCAACTGCCGCTGGCTCGCGAGCAACTTGCCTTTTTGCTTTTTGCCCGGCCCCACCTTGCCCAGTCAGAGCCGTACTCCGTAGCTGTGAAGCTTGCCCACGAGCGGATAGCTGCCCGCCTTGCCCTGGATTTGCTCTTCTGCGGACCGCTGGTGCCATAGTGCCAGTGATCGGACATGCATAAGCGTCCGCGCTCTCTGCGCAAATCATGCATGCTGGCAAATCCGGTGGAATCCGACCAAACCGGCATGCTAAAACTGCTAATCGCCACCGCAGCGGCGATCAACGCCAATGGCACCTTGAGCCCCATCGTCTTGCCCCTTTCACTCCCAAGCCCCAACCTAGTCGTACGTGGGCGGACAATGGCAGATTCCTGAGATGGTCTCGATAGTTCCGTGCGTCGCATGCTGCGAAATGTGTCGCACGCGCGGCAATCGGGTCACACGTAGGCCGGTAGACCTGACCGAAAGCAGCCGCACTCAAGAATTTCTGACCTAGAACAGCGGTTCCTCGTAGACGCGCTCGCCATCAACAATCAGGCCTTTAAGTGCAGCATTGCCGCTTTCATCAACCGCAATGAGTGCCGCCAGCTTTTTCTGGCCGACGAGCTTCTCCAGCTCGCGTCCAGTACCTTCGGGAATGAAGAAGCTCTCGATGCCATAGTTTACGGTTGCAACGTTCGAACCGCGTCGCGCCACTCTTGATGCAAAACGCACCCGCCCCTTCAGGACGACTTGATCAGGGCCAACGCTCTCCGGTCGCTCCGGGCCCGCCGCAGTGAGTTTCCATTTGCCGTCTTTGGTCTTCTGCAAGGTAGAAAAGATGAGCGATCCACGATGCAGGCGCTTCTTGCCGCGAGGGGTTTCGACCCGAGATATGTCGTAGTTCAGGATCACATAGTCACCGCGAAACAAGCTGCGTGGATCAACGGGCACGACCTCCAATACGATTTCGCGTCCAGACGAAAGAAGATGGACGCGGTCCCAAACCATCCAACCAAGTACGCCAATCTGCCCAGCCACAACCACCGCGATCCCTAGCCACAAGTTTCGCCGTTCGCTCATCATGACTGCGCCTCCATGCGCGCGTGCAACCTGTAGGCCACCGCAGCCAACGCGATAACGATAAAGCCGGCGGCGAAGAAGAAGAGCGAAGAGCCCAGAAGCGTGCCGACCGTCTTGAAATAGAGCGCCAAGACCTCAAGAGAAAAACCGCCGTATCCGAGCCACAGCGCGGCAGAGCTACTCGTTCTCAATCCAAACCCAATGCCGGCCAACACAAGGGTGAGCGTTGCTATCGCGAGTAGAATCAAGCCAAACAGCGGAACGTTCTCCTCGACAAATTGCAAAGCGAAGAGCCCGGCGAATGCGATTGTCATGCCGTAAGCAACAGCAGGAGTCGAAAACGCCGACCAGCGCTCGCTAAGTGATGGCAGCGCCAACCCTGCCGCCCCGACGAGCAAGCCGACGCCGACGACAACACCGTGGCCGTGACCGTCAAACAGCAGGTAGCCAAGACAAATGATCCAAATACTCAAGACGACGGCGGCAAATTGCAGGCCCGGGACCCACCATCGCCACAAGAAGGCTGCCGTCACCGCCCCCCAACCCAAAAGGAACGGCCAGTGCACAACCCCGGACTCGACCATCTCCCATCCGCTCCATAGCCCCATAAGCAGCATGGCGAGCGCAAGTGCGGGGTTGGAGCCCAGCACGACACCGGCGCCGAGCGCGCCCAGTGCCCAGGTGAGCACCGCGTCAGGCGGGTGCCCATCCATATGGAACATTTGAGCGATCAGCATGATCCCTGCGCCGAACAGCGCTACTCCGGCCAGGATGGCTGCATGCGCGAAAGCGGGATAGCCGCGCTCAAACAGAATGCCGGCTATGCCATAAGCCGTACCCAGGCTGGCGAAGATGAGCGCCAGCCGGGCAAGGCGCGACATCTCATCCCAATTAGCGGCGATGAAGCTCATCGCCGCAAAACCGATCAGCACCGCACCAATGATTGCGAGTGCCGGGGCCAGCTCCAGTGAGCGGCTGTGGCTGGCCACATCCTTGCGAATAGAGGCTTCGCCCTCGGCAGTGAGCCACCCGGCCTCCCGCCAGCGGGGCAGATCATTGTCAAGCCTTGATCGGTAGCTCCGCATGCCGCGCCCTTTGTCCTTGGCTCAATTTGTCACCGGCAACATATCGCCGCGCCCTGCTCAAAACAATTGCAGCGCCATGGGACCTGAGAATGGCGGGGAATTGCGCTGATGCCTAGCACGTTGAGCCCTTCGCTATTTTCCTTTAGCTTCCCGCACCATGACCGAGATGAAGCCCATCCACGTCGTTGGGGGCGGGCTCGCGGGATCGGAAGCCGCCTGGCAGATCGCACGCGCCGGCGTCCCCGTCGTCATCCACGAGATGCGCCCGGCCCGCATGACGGACGCGCACAAGACCGAGAGTCTTGCCGAACTCGTGTGCTCAAACTCGTTTCGCTCCGATGATTGGGAGACCAACGCGGTCGGGCTTTTGCACGAAGAGATGCGCCGCGCCGGCTCGCTGATCTTGGCAGCGGGCGATCAGCATAAAATTCCTGCCGGCGGCGCCCTCGCCGTCGATCGGGACGGCTTCTCCAGCGAGGTCACACGGCGGCTCGCCGAGAACCCGCTGGTTCGTATTGAGCGCAGTGAGATCGCAGGTCTGCCGCCGGAAGATTGGGATAGCGTAATCGTTGCCACGGGGCCGCTCACGTCGCCTGCCTTGAGCGAGGCGGTTCGACAGCTTACGGGCGAAGGAGAACTCGCCTTCTTTGACGCCATCGCACCTGTCATCCACCGAGAAACTATCGACCTGTCGATCGCGTGGTTCCAGTCACGCTACGACAAGCCCGGACCGGCTGGTACGGGCGCCGACTATCTCAACTGTCCCATGACGAAGCCGGAGTACAGCGCCTTTATCGATGCTCTTCTCGACAGCGAGAAGATGAACTTCAAGGAGTGGGAAGCATCGACACCTTATTTCGACGGGTGCCTGCCCATCGAGGTGATGGCCGAGCGCGGCCGCGAGACTCTGCGCTTTGGTCCGATGAAACCGGTTGGCCTCACCAATCCGCATGAGGGCACCGAGCGCCCATATGCGGTGGTGCAGCTACGCCAAGACAATGCTCTGGCCTCGCTATGGAATATGGTCGGCTTCCAGACGAAGCTGCGCCACGGCGAGCAGGCCCGGGTGTTTCGCATGATTCCCGGATTGCAGAATGCGGAATTTGCACGTCTTGGCGGTCTCCACCGCAACACTTTCCTCAACAGCCCCAAGCTGCTCGATGCGGGGCTACGTTTGAAAGCATTGCCGCGGCTACGCTTCGCTGGCCAAATCACTGGAGTAGAAGGCTACGTGGAAAGCGCAGCCATTGGTCTTCTTACCGGGCGTTTTGCCGCTGCGGAACGAAGAGGACTTGCGCCAACGCCGCCACCGAATACGACGGCGCTTGGCGCACTGCTTACGCACATCACCGGCGGACATCTCTCGAATGATGACATTGAGAAAAAGTCCCCACGCTCCTTCCAGCCCATGAACATCAACTATGGGCTGCTGCCAACGGCTGAGGTGCCGGAGCGCGACGCAAGCGGCAAACGAATCAAGGGCAAGGAGAAAGGCATTGCCAAGAAACGCGCCGCCTCGCTGCGCGCGCTTGCTGATCTCGAAGACTGGCTCGCATCCGAACGCGGCGCTCAGGCCGCCGCAGAGTGAGCCAACGAGATACTCACCCATCTATTGGATCGCATGCTCAGCCCGGACCGACGGCGCATTGTCGAGCGCACGTGCCGGGATTGAATCTGGACCCTGGCCATACTTTTCGAGCACGGCCCGCGCCTTGTGCACCACGGCGTCAGCCATCGCCGCTTGGCCTTCCGCTGTGGGGTGAAAGGCGCCCGAATACGTGGATGCGAGCACCAACTGGAACCAAGACAACGCGTTGAGCTTCAACACTTTTTGCAGCATCGAAACCGCGACGTGGAAGTTGCCGGTCATGAAGGCGTCGTTGGGCGTGCGGAACCAGCGCTGGCGCGAAGCATAGGCATCGTAGTCGGCCGGGTTATAGGGTCGCCACCCCGCTTCGGTCTTGCGCGGCAGTCGCAGATCGTCTGCGATGTCGGCGCCGTCATACGTCGTGCCCGCGCAAATACCGCGCCCAATAAACTCGCGGCGATGGGACTCCACGAATGACCAGCGATATTCCTTTGCCGCATTACGCATCGCGTGATGCAGCTTATCCGCGATCCATGTACCCACGCGCGCCTTCGTTTCACTCATTCTGAAGTCGGATAGGATTTCCATACCGGCCCGACCGTCGGGACACACATTGGTGCCATCGCCCATAAGTGCCAGCCCGGGGTAGCTGATCAAAACCACACGATCAGATTGCTCCCACGGGATGTGAAGGATGCTGTGTAAGGAACGGTTCAGTGACTTGTAGCGCGTCTTCAACGCGCCCAGCTGGGTGCGCGCCTCGTTGAGCCCATGCACCTGTCCGATCCAGCCACCGAGCTTTCGCAGTATCGATTGATCGGCGAGCACCGCATTGGCAAGGAGACGGGCAAAGCCCACGTCGTTCCCGCCGATCGATAAGAACAACAGATCGATCTTGCGCGCATTCAAAGGATTGCATTTGCGCAAGACCAGCCCGCCCCTGAGTTCAGGGATACTGCCGTTCATGTGGTAGGCTTCGGGCAGATCCTGCAGCGCAGCTTCGTGATTGCCACATTGCGCTGAAGCGATCGCCGATATCTGTGACATGTCAGGTGGGTTAGGAACCCACTCATTGCCCGTGTAGCGCAGGAAAAGACCGTACGTTACCTCAGCCCCCGAGCAGGCCACGCCCACGTATGTGACCGCGCGATGTGGATCCTCGATGCCGAGTTGCAAGGCCGAGCGTAGCTGGTGGGAATAGAGCGAGCGATGGCACGCCTGGTCAAGCCAGCGCGGATTTTCCTCAATGAACGCCGTGTCACCGATTTGCTTCCACGCACCTGTGCGGGTTGGGTAGCCGGTGAAGTTGTCCGTATCGGTCTTTTTGCCATAACTCGCCGAGCGCTCGCGCGAGAAGCGCACCGTCACATCCGGATTGCCTTCGCCCGATGCGATGCTATCGCCCATACCCACGATCAAGAGATCACGCACCTTGATAACATCGCTGGCGATCTCGCGCCCACCAATCTCAACGGTAATCTTTGCGCCTGAAGGATATGGGATCTTGAAGCGTACCGGATCGCTGCAGGGCTGGGTGGTCGCACCACCGCGCGGATCGCTGCCGCCAAGTGGCGCGGTGAGCCACGTGCATGTGAGTTGCGTGGCCTCGTCGATGTCATTGATCTCGGCGACGATGGTGTGGTTTTGAGGATTGATATAGTCTTCGCCTTGCGCGCAAGCGAAGCGGTTGGTGCGCACATCCCAGCACGTGTTGCGAAACATAGTCTCCGCCCACCCTGCGTCGTGGCGACGGCTCAGCGCTTGCTCAGATGCGAGTACGGGCCTCTGCAGTTGATCGGCGGCAGGTAGCGCCAAATAGGTGGCGCGATGCACCTCCGTGTCGGCGGCATCGGTAAAGAAGCGGAAGGAGTTCTCTACGTGCCAGGTGATCGTCGGCGTAGCGATGGGCGGGACTTGGGCTGCGGCGGGCAGCACCAATGCTCCCGCGATCAAACTCAGCGCAATCTGCCGACCTGGCCATCGGACCATGCGTCAACCTCCGCCACACGCGGCACATAAGCGTCAGATGCGACCGAGCACGCTAGCCCGCCAGAGCTTCCAGACTCGCGTCAGCGGCGAGATGGCGGCCGTCTGTCTGACCAAGTTGGGACCCAGCCTCTCCAAAGCCGCTAAATAGGGCTCCACGAGGGCAAGCGGCAGGATTGCCGGAAGGGCGGCCCGTGGCGCCGCACGCGCGCGCCGGCGAGCCTCTTTAAGCCACCTTTTGACCGAATCGCGCATTGGTGCGGTGGCAGCTACCCAATCGTCATCGGATGCCCGCAGCACCCCCGCCAGCGGCGCGGGAACACGCCCGTTCGCGAGCAGCCTCGGCAGGGAGCGCAGCAGGCAAACACGACCGTAGGCCTGGCCGGCCGCAGACATAAGCTCAGGCACTCCGGGCTGCTCATCTACGCCCAGAACATGCCCCGCGAGTTGAAACGCCGCACCCTCGGTGTCGTTGAAATAGGTGTCGACAACAGTG
>Ga0255057_10000764_pt1 | contig 18565 bp, 18 predicted proteins | sample Cases_109_6_MG_FD_189022 | JGI IMG/M metagenome (GOLD analysis project Ga0255057, IMG submission 189022) | Seawater microbial communities from Amundsen Gulf, Northwest Territories, Canada - Cases_109_6 | ecosystem: Environmental > Aquatic > Marine > Gulf | place: Canada: Northwest Territories... | reverse complement strand
GACGAAGAGGTTGGCCTTGTCGTCGTTGAGCGCGGAGATGACGCCTCTTGCGCGTTCGACGCCTGCCAGCTCGAGGGTATGGTCGTCTGTGGCGTCACCCAAGACGTAGAGCAGCCGCTCGTCGAACGCGAAATACGACGTGGCGCCCACCAACAGCACGGCCCCGAGGACCCCGGCCGCAGAGATCAGACGGCCGTATGCGCTGCGCCTCGACCTGAAGAGGATGAGCTTCACTGGGCCGTAATTGGCGTGATGCGCGGATCCAAGTCAACCCTTGACCAACTTTGGCAAGAACGTCACAACCGGCCGCGGTGAATTCCTCGGATGATGCACGACGAGCAGGGCGCGGCTTGGTGTCGATCGCCGGTGCCAAGGTCTTCTTCATCGTTGCCGGCTACGCGGTTCAGCTCCTCCTGCCGAGGATCTTCGGTGAAGCGAAGGAGTTCGGGCTGTACTCGGCCGCGATGAGCGGGGTGTCGATTTTCAACAACGTCTTGATCGTCGCCACGATCCAGTCCGTCTCGAGGTTCGTAAGTGAGAACGAGGCAGGCGCCCCAGTGACGCTTCGGCAGGGACTCCGGGTTCAGACCCTGGTTGGAGGCACATCGGCGGCCGCGCTTTTCGTGCTCGCCCCGGCGGTCTCCCGGTTGCTCCTCGACGAACAACTAACCCCGCTACTGCGGATCGCATCGGTCATGGTGTTTGCATACGCCCTCTACGCCACGGTGGTCGGCAGCCTCAACGGGCGGCACTTGTTCGGAAGGCAGGCTCGCCTGGACGTCACATTTTCGATATTGAGGACGACCGGGATCCTCGCGGGTGCGGCACTCGGGATCGGCGCCGTCGGTGCCGTGATCGGCTTCGCGGCTGCCGGCGCCTCGATCTTGTCGATCGCATTGATTTGGGTGGGCTGGGGCAAACCCGGCAAAGGGATCCCACTTCGCCGGTGGATCCGGTTCATGGCGCCGATCTGGACCTACCAGCTCTTCCTAAACGGCGTCCTGTTGATCGACATTCAGGTGCTCAAACGCACCGCGACCGAAGTAGCGCTCATGAGCGCAACCACCACACAAGCGGCGGTCGACATCGCCAACCAGTACGTCGGTTACTATCGTGCAGCGCAAACCTTCGCGTTCGTCCCTTATCAACTGATCATCTCGATGACGTTTATCGTCTTTCCGATGATCAGCAAGGCCACGTCGCTCGGGAACCGGGACGCGGCGCGCTCGACGATTCAGCACGCCATGCGGCTATCGCTGCTGCTTCTTTTATCAGTCGCTGCACCGATTTCGGGCGCGGCCGAGGGCGTGGTGCGCCTCGCCTACCCCGCGGACTACGTCGCTGGGGCACCGGCGCTCGCCATCCTGGTGTTCGGCATTGTCGCCTTTGCGCTCTTCGCGGTCGCGGCTACCGCGATCAGCGGCGCGGGCCAGCCATCGCTTGCGGCAGGCATTGCAGGTGTCTCGTTGATCGTGGTCGTCGTCGCGAACCGGCTCCTCATCATGCGGGCGGGGCTCAGTCCGGAAACGCTCGGCGCCGCAGCAACCGGCACGACGATCGGCATGGCGGTGGCGCTCGTGGGGTCGGCGCTGGCGGTCTACTTTCTATTCGGCGCATTCATCCCGATCCTAACCTGGATTCGCGCTGCTTTAGCGGCAGGCGTGGGGTATGCCCTGGCGTTCTCCGTCCCCCACACGTCACCAGTGCTCGCCTTGGGAGCGCTTGCCCTCGGTTTTGCAGCGGTCGTGGCAGTCCTGGTCGTCAGCCGCGAGCTCTCCTCGGACGACTGGCACGCGCTCCGCAGAATTGTCCGCCGCGATTAGAGCCCATCTTTAAGACTGGCGCCGATAGTGGCCGCTTCGACCACCTTGCTTTTCAAGCAGAACGACCTCTTCGATCGCCATGCCGCGGTCGATCGCCTTGAGCATGTCGTACAGCGTCAGCGCCGCGACGGAGGCCGCCGTGAGGGCTTCCATTTCGACCCCGGTTCGATCAGCGCAGCGTACCGATGCCTCGATCACGAAACGCTCTTCGTCGTCTGCCGGATGAAAAACGACATCGCAGCCGGTGATCGCAAGCGGATGACACAGCGGGATGAGCTCCGATGTCCGCTTGGCAGCTTGGATCCCCGCAATGCGCGCGGTCGCGAGCGCGTCGCCTTTGGGGACTTCCCCAGACAGCAGTACGCGCCGTGTCTCTGGCTTCATGCGCAGGGTCGCGCGCGCCTTGGCTTCGCGAGACGTTTTGTCCTTTGCACCGACGTCGACCATGCGGGCTTGGCCGTCGCGATCCAAATGTGTCAGTTCGTCGTCTCGATCCATCAATCCGGGTGGGGCGCCTCATAGCTCGAGCGCGGCGGGATCGTAGCTGTCCCAGCCATCCGGGCAATCAGCTCGACCCTCGAGTGCACGCCGAGCTTCGAAAAGATTCGTTTCAAGTACGTATTGACGGTGGACACGGTGAGTCCCGTGTCGCTCGCGATCTCGCGGGTGCTCGAGCCGGCAACGAGGAGCGCTACCACATCACGCTCGCGTGGTGTCAATGGGGCGCGACGGAGCGTCTGCTCGACAGCCTCGCCCGGACGACGCCCGCCCTCGTCGGCCAGCCGGTCGACGTAGTTGAGGCCTCTTGCGTAGAGTCGCGAAGCCCACTTGAGGAGCTCGAGCTGATTGCCGGCGGGCGCGTCGCCGACGATCTCCAGATGGAGGGTGCCGACCGGCGCGCGGCCTTGACGAAGCGGGAGCGAGATCGTGGGCTCGGTGTTGGTCAGGGTCGACTCACTGTTGAGCCCGGCGCCGTCGGCACGGTCGAGACGGTACGCTGCGGCGCCGACTAAGCCGGCGATCAAGGTTGCGCCGCGCTCCGGGTACGTCCTGACAGGGTCGAGCTCCGCCAGTCGCTCGGCGATTTCCATCAGCCTTTCGCTCGATGTCATGGAGAACTCCTCAGCGCATCGTCGTTCACGAATCAGGGTCGAATTTCCGATAAAAGTCAACCCCTGGGATTCCACATGAACGCAGAGCGGGAAATGTCGTCAATGGCGAAACGCGACGCCAACTCTTCGGGCTGAATAGGCGCTGCCGTGGTGGTGATTCCGAGTGAGCACGCAAGCTCGCCAATCACCTCCTCGGCAGAGCGGCCGGCGTCGCGAAGAGCTTCGATAGGAGTCGCCCCGTGTCGCTTTGAAAGCCGCACGCCGTTCGGATCGACGACCAGGGCGACGTGGGCGAACCTCGGAACGTCGCAACCGAGCGCTTTGTAGAGCGCGATCTGACGAGGCGTAGACGAAAGCAGGTCAGCACCACGGACTACTTCTGTGATGCCCATGTCGGCGTCGTCGACGACGACTGCAAGTTGGTAGGCCCAGATCCCGTCGAAGCGACGAAGAACGAAGTCACCACCGCTCTTCCCTTCGGGGTAGACCCCACAGAGTAGGTCTTCGAACCCCGGTGACGGATCGTCGAAACGAAAACGAAGCACGGGGGGGCGGTCCGGTTTCGTGGGGCCGTTGCGGCAGGTTCCCGGATAGCGTGGCCCGTCATCGCCGTGGGGAGCGCTCGCGACCTTCGCAATCTCTTTTCGCGAGCAGGTGCACGGGTAGACCAAGCTGGCCCCACTCAAAGTGTCGAGGGCCGCCTCGTATATCTCGCCCCGGGTCGATTGGAAGACGGGGCCTTCGTCCCAATCGAGCCCGAGCCACTCGTGGTCCCGGCAGATCTCGTCGGCCGCACCCGAAACGACACGCGGCCGATCGATGTCCTCGATCCGCATCACGATCTGCCCGCCGAGCCCGCGCGCCCGAAGCCAGGTCACCAATGACGTCCGCGCATGGCCGAGGTGCATCTTGCCAGTCGGCGAAGGCGCAAACCGGGTTCGGTACGGGGAGCTCACGCACTTTCTTTATACGACTTGCACCCAAGCGGCTATACGGTGCATCTTCCTGGCGTGCGGGGACGAACCGATGTGTGCGGATGCTTTCCGACCGGGCGCCACTATCCGGGGATCGCAGACCTGATCGCCGATGCGATTCAGAACGTCGAAGGCTTGTGCCACGAGTTCGAGCCTGGGATGGCGTGGGAGGACATTCCCTTTGCGGCCATCGACTTCGAAACCACCGGGCGCGACCCCGCAACCGACCGCGTCATCGAGATCGGGATCGTCTGTTTCGAAAAGGGTCAGGTGACGCGGCGAGAAAGTTTGCTAGTCAATCCCGGGATTCCCATACCGGAAGAATCGCGGGCCGTGCACGGGATCACTGACGAAGAGCTCCAAGGGGCGTCCGACTTCGCCACCGTCATGCCGCAGGCCTTGGAGCTCCTGCAAGGGAAGCTTCCCGTGGCGTACAACGCTAGTTTCGATCGTGGGTTCTTGGAGGCAGAGCTGGCGCGTGCGGCCCCAGAAGGGATGACGGCCGGGGACATGCCGCCAGCGGCGAGGGACGACGTCGTGTGGGTGGACCCGCTCGTCTGGGCACGTGAAATCCTGAAAGAGCTTTCGAGCCGAAAGCTCGGGGATGTCGCAGCCCACCTCGGGATCCCGCTCGAGCGAGCCCACCGTGCGGTCGGCGACGCAGAAGCCACTGGCAGGGTGCTCCTCGCGCTCGCTTCCCAGATGCCCCGCATCTACGGGGAGCTCGTTCGCCTCCAAAAGCGCTACGCAGCCTTTCAGGACGCCGAGTTCTCCGCCTGGAAACGGTTTCGGTGAGCTTTCGTGTCACGACAACACGACTGATTGGGATTCCTTTTGCGCTGATGGCTATCGGGAGCTGGGCGCCCGTTGTCGCGATGTGGTTGCAAGGCATCGAGTGGACCGGCGCCATTGGGCGCGCGGTGGCGGTCTGGTACGCCGTTCCGGCCCTGGTGGCGGTGCTGTTCATGCAGGGGCCAGTGCTCAGGCAGCCCGTCCTCGCGCCTCTCGGGATTCGCTTCGTCGTGAACTGGTGGTGGTTGGTCGCGTGGTTGCTGCCGGTGGCGGTACTTGCCGTCGGGGTGCTCGTCACATGGTGGGCCGGGTACGAGCCCGTGCTCACCGTCGAGCAGCTGATCGAGAACAAGCGCTCGATGGTGCCTCCGGAGCAAATGACCGAGTTCGAAGCGTACCTCGCTGAAAACCGCCCACCCCATCCATTGATGTTGATCGTCTTGGGAATGCCGGCCGGCCTGACGTTCAACTTGCTTCTCGCATTTTGTGACGAGGTCGCGTTTCGTGGCTACTTCTTTCGAGAGATCCCTGGTGGCTTCTGGACTCGCGCAACCGCGATCGGCGTTTTGTGGTGGCTGTGGCTGGCACCCTCGGTCGCGATCGGGAACCTCTACGGTGTCCCCGGGGTCACGAGTGTCGCGCTTGCGCTTCCGTGGTGCATCGTGGCGTCGTGGGTATTGGTTTACCTGCGGGTGAGGAGCGAGTCCGTGATCGCGACCGCACTCGCCCGCGGGACGATTCTCGCCCTCACTGCGGCGGCCCTCGACCTCACGTTCGGCGCGCCCTCATGGCTCGGACCTTTTTACGGACTGTCGGGGGTAGTGGGGCTTCTCGCAATCTCGATCGGCTTCTGGATCTACGACCGCACTCGTGACAAAGGCCGCCTGACGACGACCTGAAGGAGCACCTTGGCGAACAGCAGGAAACTAGGCCTCCACGATCGCTACGGCGGGTACGCCCTCGTCACGGGCGGGGCGCGCGGCATTGGACACGCGTTCGCCGAATACCTCGCCGGGGACGGCTTCGACCTGCTGTTGGTCGACCGTGAAGCAGACAAAGCCCACGCAGTCGCGGAAGAGCTTCACACGGCGCACGGGATCGATGCCCAGGCGATCGTGTGCGATCTTTCCGGGGACGGCCTCGCGGAGAAAGCCGGTGAGTGGGCCAAGAAGTACGAGATCGGCCTGCTGATCAACAACGCGGGCATCTCCCCGATGGACCCGTTCTTCGACATCTCCCTCGAAGCCCACCTCGCGACGCTCGACCTCAACTGCCGTGCCACGCTGATCCTGACACACACGATCGGACGTACGATGGCCAGCCGGGGCCGGGGTGCACTGATCATCGTGTCTTCGGCATCCGCGATCAGCGGCGCACCGTACTTCACACACTACACCGCCACAAAGGGGTACGGGCTCAACCTCGCCGCAAGCTTGTGGGGCGAGTTACGTGGCAGCGGCATCGACGTGCTGGCTGTCTGTCCTGGGCTCACGAACACCACCCCCGTCAAGGAGCGAGAGCTCGATCAAGCGGCACCGTTTTTCGTTCCGCTGAGCGGCCCGGAGCCCGTGGCGCTCGGCGCCCTGCGTGCACTCGGTCGACAACCGGTGGTGATCCCCACGTTCGCAGATCGCCTATCGTCGGGTTTGATGTCGCGATTGCTTCCACGCAGCTGGACCCTCTCACTCGTGCGACGCTCGATGGAGCAGCTGCAGCGACGTCGCTAGAAGTTGTCCTTCGCTTTGCGGATCGCCGTAAACGATGCGACCGGATCGCGGCCGCGCGCAACGGCGGGGTCGTCGAACCGAAGGAAAGGGTTCGTGCCGAGCTCGCGATCCATCCGGCCCGGAACCGTGTGCTTTCCTCCGGCCCGCGCTGCGGACGCCTCCTCGAGGGCGTGATCAATATCGGCGTTATTGGGTTCCACCGTCTTGGCGAAGCGGAGATTGTTCACGGTGTATTCATGCCCACACCAAACCTGCGTGTCAGGCGGTAGACCGCGCAGCTTCGCAAGCGACTGTGACATCATTTCCATCGTGCCCTCGAACACGCGGCCGCAGCCCGCGATGAAAAGCGTGTCACCACTGAAGAGGCTTCCTTCGGTAACGTAAGCAATGGCCCCGAGCGTGTGCCCCGGGATCTCCATGATATCGACAGTGGCCCCAGAGAATTCGAAGGTGTCGCCATCGGAGAGCGCGACCGTCTGACGAGGAATGCGATCGTGGGTCTTATCGTACACCGATCCGCGCACGGCCTCGATGCGACACTCGTCGACCAAGCCCTCGATACCGCCCACGTGATCCCAGTGATGATGCGTCAGCCAAATCTCGACGAGCTCGACACCCTCCCTCTCGATCGCGACGAGTACGGGGTCGGCCTCCGAGGGATCGACAACGGCCGCGCGACCGTCCCGAACGACCAGATACGCATAGTTGTCACGCAAGCACGGTACGGGGATGATCTGCATGGCACGACGATAGAGCCCCGTCCTGCCGTTTGCCAGCGCGATTGCTGCTACGGAGTCTCGTCCCCCGGCATCTCGTCGATCACGACCGGATTTCGTGCGGGCGCGTCGGGTGTCCCAGTCGGTGGTGCCGGCTCTGGTGCCGGAGCCTCGGGGGCTGGAGCCTCGGGGGCTCGACCCTCGTCGCCGGACTCCTCCTCAGCAAACCCCGGCTCCGTCCAATCGATCCCATCCTCGCCCGGTGACTCTGTCACTGGCGCTGACTCTGTCGCTGACACCGCCGCCGTCACTGACTTCTTGTTTGCCGGCTTCCTTCGCCTCTTCCACTTCTTCGGCTTCACCTTCACCTCGGGCTCGGCCTCCTCCGCGACCGGCGCGGCCTCCGGCGTCTCCTCCGGCACCATCAGCGGCGGCAGTACTGGCTGGTCGGTGCCCACATCGGCGACCGGCTCAGGAGCACGCAGCCCCTCGCCGACGATTTTCTCGGGCGTCACGACGGGATGGTCGGCCGCGGTCGCGCGAGGCTCGCGCTGTAACCACAGCGTCCCGACGATGACACCGACCAACACGAGCGTCAGAGCACCGAGAGAAGCCCACAGCCATCCCTGGCGCCGTCGTGGCGGCCCGTGCACCTCCGCCATCCCGAACGATGACGTCCCAAACGGTTTCGGCGCAGACGAAAGGAGGGCTTCCTCTTCTGGATCACGGTCTACTTTGAGCGCGAGCGTGTCCGCCGTTCCCGGCAGACTGCTGGCCCCAAGAAGATCGGCTAGAAAAGAACCCGGCGCCGCCAGCTCATCGCCCCATAGCGTGCCGAGCAACAAAGCGCGCGCGCCCGTCAACAGCCCGGCGTCGACGGCCGCCTCCGCTAACGCATCGACGAACTCGGCGAGGGTTTGGAACCGCACATCTGGGTCCTTCGCTAACGCCTGCATCACCACATGGGCGATACCGCGCGGCACGCTCTCGCCGCTCCCCTTGGTGTACATAGGCGGGGGATCCTCGTGCACGTGTTGCATCAAGACGGCGCCCGCCGTCTTGCCTTCGAAGGGAAGCTCCCCAGCCAACAACTGGTAGGTCAAGACTCCGATCGAATAAATGTCGCTTCGGTGATCGGTCGGATCGCCGGTGGCGGCCTCCGGCGAAATATAAGCTGCTGTGCCAAACACGCGGCCGCTTTGAGACTCGGTGCTCACCGTTTCCGTATCGAGTGTCCTCGAGATCCCGAAGTCGACCAGCTTGACGAAGTCTTCGTCGGCGCCTCGCCGGACGAGGTAAATGTTCTCCGGCTTGATATCTCGATGGACGATGCCTTTCGCGTGAACCGCGCCGAGGCCAGCACAAAGCTTCATGATCATCACCAACGCGCGTTCCACCGATGGAATCCCGTGTTCATCGAGCTCGTCCGCGAGGGAACGTCCCTCGAGAAGCTCCATGACGATGTAGATCCGACCGTCGCTCAATCGACCGGACAGGAACACCTGAACCAGATTGGGGTGGTCGAGTGAGGTTGCCAGCCGGGCTTCGCGCTCGAACCGAAGGACGGAGCTTTCGTCTCGGGCGAGCTCGAGCCTGAGCACCTTCACGGCCACGTCCCGCCCCACGGTCGTTTGTCGCGCGCGGTAGACCGTGCCCATTCCGCCGGTCCCGATCAGCGCATCGATCCGAAACTGCTCGAGTAACACGGTGCCGATCAACGAGTCGGTGATCTCGTCATCGGTGACCAGGCTGGTCCCATCGTGGGGGCAGTAGTCGGCCCGACTTCCGAACTTGGAACCGCACCGAAGGCAGATCTTCCGCATGTCGGTCAACGTCCTCGCACGCAAAAACGCGTTAGCACTTCGTGGCATGGCGCACAATTCAGAGCTCCGACGTCCGGTGAGGCCCCCTGATTCACATTTGCTTATCCTTTTGGAGGCGATCGGGGGGCCGAAAAATTAAGTGGAGCAGCGGGGCCTCTAAGGCCAATACTCAAGAGGCCTTACAATGGATCTTTCTCGGGTTCTAACGCCATGCGGATAGTGGCCGGCCGACTCTCGGGCCGCCAGTTCGGTGCGCCAAGCGGAAAAGGAACGCGGCCGACTTCGGATCGCGTACGGGAAGCCCTCGGGTCGGCTCTCCAATCGCGGAACGCATTCGACGGAGCGCATGTGCTGGACCTCTTCGCCGGCAGTGGTGCACTGAGCTTCGAGGCGCTTTCTCGTGGCGCCGCCGAGGCCGTGTTGGTCGACCGCGACCCGCAAGCCATCCAAGAGATCAAAAGGAGCGCACACATGCTCGGGGTGGAGGACCAGGCACGCGCGCTCAAGATCGACCTCGGCGGCAACCCTGCAGCGGTCGTCGGCAAGGTTCCGGCTCCCCCGGAAGGCTTCGATCTGGTCTTTGCCGACGCGCCATACGCCGAAATCGAGTCCGTCCCGCAGCTACTCGAAGCGTTCGTCGCGGCGGATATGCTCGCGCCGGGCGCCTGGGTGGTCGTCGAGCACCCCGTTTCTCACGGGTGGGCGTGGACAAAGGGGCTCGCATCGGACGCGGACTACCGCTATGGTCAGACTCGAATCAGTCTCGGTGTCTACGAGCAGAAAGGCACGCAGTGAGAGCGGTCGCCGTTTATCCAGGATCGTTTGACCCAATCACCAAGGGTCACACCACCATTCTGGCGAGCGGACTCGTAGCGTTCGAAAAGATCATCGTCGCCGTCCTCAGCAACGAGTCGAAGGAGCCCTTGTTCAGCGTGGCCGAGCGAATGGAGCTGATCCGCGAGTCGGTCGTCGAGATGGGCGCAGACCCGGACCGCATCGAGGTCGACAACTTCGAGGGCTTGCTCGTCAACTACGCCAAAAGCCGCGATGCTCGGGTGATCCTCCGCGGCCTCCGCGCGGTGGCCGACTTCGAGTACGAGCTCCAGATGGCGAACATGAACCGTCACCTCAACCCCGAAGTCGAGACGGTGTTCATCATGGCGAACGACGCCTACTTCTACGTGGCGTCCAACCTCGTAAAAGAGGTGGCCAGGCTCGGGGGCGACGTGTCAGGCCTAGTGCCTGCGCCAGTCCTGCCGAAGCTCCTCGCCAAGTTCGACAAGTAAATAGGTTGGCTGACAAACCCCTCGCCAATGAGCCGACGCACCTCGGGTAACGCGCAGAGCGCCATTTTGCCGAGCTGAAGCTCACTGAAGCTCGCGTGCCGGTTAGCCACCGCATTGCGAACCCTGAGCCAAGCGCTCAGATACACCGCATCGCGTGCCACACCCCCGCCTCGGAACGCGCGTTCACAAAGGGTTACGGCGTCGGATGGCGAGAAGTCGTGCTCGAGGACGAGTTTCTTGGCCGCATCTCCGAACGACACCCCCGCATGCATCGCGTGCGTGGCTAACAAGCGCCCGGCCAATGTCCTTCGTCGCGATCCGTCGAGTAGCCCGGTGAGCTCTTCGAGAAGGATCGACACGCCCTCCTGGTCGCCGTAGGAACGCGCAGTACCGATCGCGAGCACACCGAGCAGCTGGGTGCGTCCGTTGAAAGCGGACACCAGGTGGCCGAAGACTTCGTGAGCGGCCAATCGCTGTGCCTCGCGAACGCCGAAGAGTCGGTCCGCGATGAATACCGTGCGCTCGCCGACCGCCGCGTTGGCGATGAGGCCTGGATCGACACGAACCGCAATGTGAAGGCCTACCTGTTTGGCGTACGAGAGCATCAGGTCGCGAAGGTTGTCGCCACTAGCCGAGGCCGCGGGAATCGTCTTGGGCTCGTGGTCGGCCTCGGTCTGGGACAGGATGTCGTGGGCAACATCAAGCACCGTCATCGGATCGTCCTCGAATACCCGCTCGCCCCCTGTTCCAAAGAGCCGCGCCGCCATCGGTCGAACGCGTTTGCTTTGCCCGAGCGACTCCAAAAGCAAGAGTTCTGTCTCGAGCTCTTCGACGCGAGGTAGATAGAGAGCGGACGCCACCGAGCGCTCGGCCAAATGCCGGGCGTGATCAAGCGCGCGCCATACGCTCGTTTCGATGGGCACCGGCCGCCACTCCCAACGAGGCTTGGCATGCTCGCCCCGGGCGACCGCGGCAGCCAGCCGAGCACGCTCTGCCGGATCGCTGTGTGTGGTTGCGCCGATCAGAAGCCGGGCCTTTGCATGAAGGCTCCTCAGCGCGACGTCGAGCTCGGCATGCAGCCGGAGCTGCGCTCGGTCAGACTGGGGCTCCGCCCGATTATAGAAGTTGCGTCGCGCGCTCTGCAAGCTCACTTCGTTCACCCTTCACCAGTGTAACGTGCGCGCCGATATCTTCACCCTGAAAACGCTGCGCGACGACCGTCAGACCGTTACTGGCCGCATCCACGTACGGATTGTCGATTTGGTAGGGATCGCCTGTGAGCACGATCTTGGTGTCGGCGCCGCACCGGGTGATCACCGTTTTCACCTGGTGGGGGGTGAGATTTTGAGCTTCGTCGACGACCAAAAACTGATTCGGGAGGGAGCGACCGCGAATGTATGTGAGCGGCTCGATTTGGATGACCCCCGATGCCACCAGCTCTTCGTAGTTGCGGTGCTCGGACATCCGCCCGCGACCGCTACTGAAAATATACTCCAAGTTGTCGAAGATCGGCTGCATCCATGGATTGAGCTTCTCTTCGATGGTGCCGGGCAAGTATCCGACGTCCCGACCCAACGGAAAAATGGGGCGAGACACCAACATGCGGCCGTACGTCCCGTCCTGGACGACGGACTGGAGGCCAGCGGCGATCGCGAGCAAGGTCTTCCCGGTACCGGCCTTGCCGACGAGAGTCACCAAGTGAATATCCGACGCAAGCAGCATGTCGAGTGCGAAGTACTGCTGGAGGTTGCGCGGCCGAACGCGCCACACGCCTTCGCGACCGACACGCAACGGCACCACCATCCCGCTCTTGGGATCGTAACGGCCGAGCGCGGTGTGCCGCGGGCGTTCGTGTTCACGCAGCACGACACCGGCGTGTGGGTAGAGCTCAGCATCGAGCGTACCGGCATCGACAAGCTCGCGCCTGGCTAGATGATCGACGACATCGGCGTCGACATCGATCGTGCAGACACCGGAGTAGAGCTCGTCGATCGAGACTCTGCCCCCCTCGTACGTCTCGGCACGCAATCCAAGCGCGTCGGCGCGTATGCGGAGGTTGGTATCCATCGTGACGAAAATCAGTGGCGTGTCGGGCTCGTCGTCGCGGAGCTTCAGCGCCATGTGGAGGATGGCGCGGTCCATTTCCCCCGGGCCATGGCCGCGTTGCGGCATCGAGTCGGCCGGGACCGCGACCCGTAGCTCCCCGCCAGTGCTTTCGAGCGGAACGCCCTGATCGAGCGTGCGCCCGTTCTGATTGCGAAGGTCATCGAGGATGCGCGCGACGTGCCGCGCGTTCTGCCCGAGCTCGCTCAATTCTTTTTTGAATTGGTCGACCTCTTCGATGACGAAGATCGGAAGGACGACCGCATTGTCCTCGAATTTATAGACAGCTAACGGGTCGTGAAGCACCACGTTGGTGTCCAAGACGTAGGTCTTCTTCACTTCGAGCGACGGTACCACGCTTTGTCGCAGCAGGTACCGAGAAACGAAAACCGGTTATAGTCCGCGCGACGAAGATGGAGGAGCTGAGTTATCAAGGTCTCGCGATCCTCGCGGCGGCAGGAATGCTTGCGACGGTGATCAATGTCATGGCCGGAGGCGGTGGCATGATCGTCCTACCCGCGCTGATGGCGCTCGGACTTCCGGCCGACGTCGCAAACGGAACGTACCGCCTGGGCGTCGTCACGCAAAGCATCGCGGGATCGACTGCGCTACACCGTCACGGCAAGCTCGACACGTCGCGCCTGGTCCCAATCATGATCCCAACGGTCCTCGGTGCGGTGGTTGGCGCGCTCATTGCTACACGGATCCCACGCGAGCTCCTGAAGCCCATCCTGCTCGTCACGATGGTCATCATGGCAGGCCTGATCGCTTTTCGGAAGCAAACCCTGATCGCTCCCGAGGGGCCGCCGCTCGTACCAAAGGACGCCCCCCGTGCGTACGTGGGCCTCTTCTTCGCGGGGCTCTACGGTGGCTTCATTCAGGCCGGTGTGGGCTTTGTGCTGCTCAGCGTGCTGGTCGGAACTTTGCGCCACGATCTCGTGGGCGCCAACGCGATCAAGCTCGTCACAACGCTGGCGTTCGGGACCGTCGCACTTGGTATCTTCGTGTGGGCCGGACAGGTATCCTGGACCCCCGCGATCGTGCTTGCCGTCGCGTCAATCGCCGGCGCACGACTCGGTGTCAAAGTGATGCTGAAGGTGCCTGTACCGGCACTTCGCTGGCTCGTCTTCGTATGTGTGGTCGCCACCTCGATTGCGGCTTGGCTTCGCTGAGCAGGGCCCTACAGTTAACTGGTGCAAGTTGTGAGTTGCACCACACTGAACAGAAAGCTTACAACGATCTAGGTTAGTGATACTCTTATAGTTAAGGAGGATCGCTCATGGGCGAAATGGTCAAGCAGATTGCTGCCCTGCAAGACTACGAACGATACCAAGATCTCCACTTCGAGGGATCGTTCGAAGACTACCTTCACATCGTAAGAGAGCGCCCGCAAGTAACGCGCAATGCGTTCCAACGGCTCTACGACATGGTCGTCTCTTACGGCGAAGAAGAGTACATCGACAACAAGAAGAAGCTGATTCGCTATCCGTTCTTCAAAGATCCTATCGAGAACGGCAAAGACGCGATCTACGGGCTCGACATTCCGCTCATGCGTTTGGTGCACGTGCTTCACGCCGCCGCGCAAAGTTACGGACCCGAGAAGCGAATCATTCTTCTGCACGGCCCGGTGGGCTCTTCGAAGAGCACGATCGCGCGGTTGTTGAAGAAGGGCTTGGAGCGCTACTCGAGGACACCCGAGGGCGCACTGTACGCATACGAATGGACCAATCTTGAGGAGACGGGTCTCGCAGGCGGTGACGCCACGTTCCCGTGTCCGATGCACGACGAGCCACTGCGTCTGATTCCTCCCGAGTGGCGTGACCAAGCGATTCAAGCGCTTCGTTTAGGCGACGATCGCAGGCGCGTGAACGTGCAGGGCGAGCTCAACCCCGCCTGCCGCTTCATCTTCCGCAACCTGCTCGAGCGCTACAACGGTGACTGGTCGAAGGTGATGACCAACCACATCAGGGTGAAGCGCCTCATCATGAGCGAGCAAGACCGCATCGGCATCGGCACCTTCCAGCCCAAGGACGAAAAGAACCAAGATTCGACTGAGCTCACCGGCGACATCAACTACCGGAAGATCGCCGAGTACGGCTCCGACTCAGACCCGCGGGCGTTCAACTTCGACGGGGAGTTCAACATTGCCAACCGGGGGATCGTCGAGTTTGTCGAGGTGCTGAAGCTAGACGTGGCGTTCTTGTACGACCTTCTAGGGGCCACCCAAGAGCACAAAATCAAGCCGAAGAAGTTCGCTCAGACCGATATCGACGAGGTGATCATCGGCCATACGAACGAGGCGGAATACAAGAAGCTGATCAACAACGAGTTCATGGAAGCACTCCGCGACCGCACCATCAAGATCGACATCCCGTACATCACCAAGATGAACGAAGAGATCAAGATCTATCAAAAGGATTTCAGTTCGGAGCGGTTGCGGGGTAAGCACGTCGCGCCGCACACCCTCGAGGTAGCTGCGATGTGGGCGGTGTTGACGCGGCTCGAAGAACCGAAGAAGCACCAGCTCGCGCTCTTGCAAAAGTTGAAGCTCTATGACGGCAAGGTCCTTCCCGGCTACACGCAGGACAACGTGAAGGAGCTTCGCAAGGAAGCGAATCGTGAAGGCCTCGAAGGCATGTCGCCACGCTACGTACAGGACAAGATCAGTAACTCGCTCGTGCGCGAGGGCAACGAGGGGTACATCAACCCATTCATGGTCCTGAACGAGCTCGAGAAGGGGCTGAGCGCATCACTCACGGTGAGCGAGGATCAGCGCAAGCGATACGGCGAGCTGATCGGCGTCGTAAAGGCCGAGTACGACGAGATCGTGAAGAACGAAGTGCAGCGAGCGATCAGCGCCGATGAAGAGGCGATCGGCCGGCTCTCCGCGAACTACATCGACAACATCCGGGCCTATCTGATGAAGCAGAAGGTGAAGAACAAGTACACGGGCAAGGACGAGGAGCCGGATGAGCGCTTGATGCGGTCGATCGAAGAAAAGATCGACATCACCGACGCGCGTAAGGACGACTTCCGGCGCGAGATCATGAACTTCATCGGTCACCTTGCGCTCGAAGGGAAGAAATTCACCTACGAAACCAACGACCGCCTGCGTCGCGCGCTCGAAATGAAGCTCTTCGAGGACCAGAAAGACTCGATCAAGCTCTCGAGCTTTGTGTCGAACGTCATCGACAAAGACACGCAGGACAAGATCGACATCATCAAGAACCGACTCATCAAGTACTACGGGTACAACGAAGCGTCGGCGACCGACGTGCTCGCTTATGTGGCCAGCATCTTCGCAAGGGGCGACGTGAAGGAGTAACGGTTGTCTCTGCGAATCGACCAGGATCACTCCCGGTTCCGCAACATCGTTCGCGGGAGGATTCGGCAGAATCTCCGCAAGTACATTTCGAAGGGTGAGTTGCTCGGGCGGCAGGGCAAAGACTTGGTGTCGATCCCGATCCCTCACATCGACATCCCAAAGCTGCGCTTCGGCGACAAGCAACAAGGCGGGGTCGCGCAAGGCGATGGCGAGCCTGGCGATCCTCTATCGGGCAGCCCGCAGGACGGCGACGGCGAGGGCAAGGCAGGTGATCAAGCGGGCGACCACGCGGTCGAAGTCGAGCTCACCCTCGATGAGCTCGCGGACATCCTGGGCGAAGAGCTCGAGCTCCCGAACATCGAGAACAAGGGCAAGAGCGCGATCGTCGACAAGAAGGACCGTTACGTAGGTGTTCGTAACGTAGGGCCAAACTCACTTCGACACTTCAAGCGCACCTTCCGAAGCGCGCTTCGACGACAGATTGTGCTCGGGACGTACGATCCGAAGCGGCCGGTGATCATCCCGACTCGGGACGACATGCGGTACAAGTCCTGGAAGACCGAAGAGGAGCCGATCGCCAACGCCGTGATCCTATACATGATGGACGTCTCTGGCTCGATGGGCGACGAGCAAAAAGAGATCGTTCGCATCGAGTCGTTCTGGATCGACACCTGGCTTCGTCGCCAATACAAGGGCATCGAAACACGCTTCATCATCCACGACGCGGCGGCACGCGAAGTCGACCGCGATACGTTCTTCCGAACGCGCGAGTCGGGCGGGACGATGATCTCATCTGCATATCGTTTGGCCGCCGATATCATCGAGCGAGACTACCCGGCGTCACAGTGGAACATCTATCCATTCCACTTCTCCGATGGAGACAACTGGAGTGTCGACGACACTCTTCTATGCGTCGACATTCTTAAGAAGCTTCTGCTGCCGGCGGCGAATGTGTTTTGCTACGGCCAGGTCGACAGCCCTTACGGGTCGGGCCAGTTCATCAAAGACCTGAAAGAGCACTTTTCGGACAACGATCAGTTGATCACGAGTGAAATCAACGACCGCGACGCGATCGTGGAATCGATCCGCGAGTTCTTGGGGAAAGGCAAATAGCGAGTGGCCCAGTTCGCCCTGAAAACCGCGCTTCCGAACTACCTGCGCGACGAGCAATTCCGGATCGAGGAGTTCGTGCGGAGCGTGGGCTTGGATATCTTCCCGACGATCTTCGAAGTCCTGAGCTACGACCAGATGAACGAGATCGCGGCATACGGCGGCTTCCCTACCCGCTACCCGCATTGGCGCTGGGGCATGGAATACGAAAGGCTCAGCAAGAGCCACGAGTACGGCCTCTCGAAGATCTACGAGCTGGTGATCAACAACAACCCGGCGATCGCATACTTGCTCGAGGGCAATAGTTTGGTCGATCAAAAGCTCGTGATGGCGCACGTCTACGCACACGTCGACTTTTTCAAGAACAACTTCTGCTTCCGGATGACGAGCCAGGGGCGTGACCCAAAAGACGGGGCAGACGTGCGGAAGTGGATCGACGCCCTGGCGAACCATGGGTCGATCGTCCGGAAGTGGGCGAACCGCAACGGGCTCGAAACTGTCGAGAAGTTCATCGATGCGTGCTTGAGCCTCGAAAACCTCATCGATCCGCAAAAGCCGTTCATGCCGAAACTGTCCGCACCGAGCACGTTCGAAGAAGAGGAGCCTGCGGAGACACCCGAGGTGCCACTCCTCCGCGTGGATCGGGAGTACATGGAGTCGTTCATCAATCCCGAAGAGTTCGTCGAGTCACAAAAGAAGAAACTCGCCGAAGAACAAGAAGAGGCGCTGCGGTTTCCGAGCGCGCCGGACCGCGACGTCTTGGGGTTCTTGCTCGAGCAAGCGCCGCTACAGCGGTGGGAGCGCGAATGCCTCGCTGTGGTGCGTGCCGAGGCCTATTACTTCTTGCCGCAGATGCAGACGAAAATCATGAACGAAGGCTGGGCGAGCTACTGGCACTCGCGTCTCATGACCGAAAGCATCTGCGATGGGAGTGAGATCGTCGATTACGCGGACCGCTGTGCGAGCGTCCTCGCCACGACACCGGGGCAGTTGAACCCGTACAAGCTCGGAATCGAGCTCTTCCGCCACATCGAAGACCGTTGGAACAAGGGGCAGTTCGGAAAAGAGTGGGACGACTGCAAGGACTTCGAGGTTCGGCGCCACTGGAATCGACGCACGGGGCTCGGGCGCGAAAAGATCTTCGAAGTGCGCGCCCTCTACAACGACGTGACGTTCATCGACGAGTACCTCACCGAGGACTTCGTCGCCGACCAGAAGCTCTACTCGTTCGGGTACAATCAGCGAAACGATCGCTGGGAAATTGAAAGCCGGCAGTTCCAAGAGGTGAAGGGGCAGTTGCTCACCACGCTCACCAACGCTGGCAACCCAATCATTTCCGTGGTTGATGCGAACCACGGGAACCGCTCGGAGCTTCTGCTGCAGCACACGCACCAAGGAGCGGATCTCCGTCTCGACTGGGCAACTGAAGTCTGCAAGGCGCTATGCCGGGTTTGGACGCGACCCGTGGAGATTCACACCATCGTGGATGAAAAGCCGACTGCGCTTCGCTTCGACGGCGAAGACTACTCGCAGAAGACGCTTTAGGGGCCGGCTTAGAAGCTCGTGCAGCGAGCGAAGCGGATCCTAGCGGGGCCCCCTTCTCGGCCGCCGACGTTGTAGGAGTTACCTGTCGTGTCGCTCAGGAGTCCTTGGCACGCGACATCGAAGCTGATATCGGCGTCACCTAGGACCACGTTCGAGATCTGGCAAGGCTGTTCCATCGAGGGTTGCGCGTCACCACACGCACCGAGTCTTCCCCCGTAGGAAACCTGGT
>Ga0255057_10000762_pt1 | contig 18588 bp, 17 predicted proteins | sample Cases_109_6_MG_FD_189022 | JGI IMG/M metagenome (GOLD analysis project Ga0255057, IMG submission 189022) | Seawater microbial communities from Amundsen Gulf, Northwest Territories, Canada - Cases_109_6 | ecosystem: Environmental > Aquatic > Marine > Gulf | place: Canada: Northwest Territories... | reverse complement strand
GCCCGGATGCTTGAAGAGGCGGGGGTACACGTCGTGTACGGGCAGGTGGGACTCAAGACCCACGCAAAGATCGCCATGGTCGTGCGCCAGGAAGAGGAGGGCATCCGCCGCTACTGCCACGTGGGCACGGGCAACTACCACCCGGAGACGGCGAGGCTCTACGAAGACGTGGGCATTCTATCCGCCGATCCCGAGCTGGGCGCCGATCTCACCCACCTCTTCAATCACCTCACGGGCTACGGCCTCGAGCACGACTACCGCAAGCTGCTGGTGGCTCCCAAGCGCCTGCGTCCGGCGCTGCTGGACCTGATCCAGCGCGAGATGGAGGCCGAGGACGGCCGCATCGTGTTCAAGGCCAACAGCCTGGCGGATCCGGAGATCATCGACGCCCTGTACGCGGCCTCGCAGGCGGGAGTCCAGGTGGATCTGATCGTGCGCGGCATCTGCTGCCTGCGTCCCGGGGTGCCGGGCCTCTCGGACCGCATTCGCGTGCGTTCCATCGTGGGCCGTTTCCTCGAGCACTCGCGCATCTTCCGCTTCGGAAGCCGGGCTCGCGGACCCCGCTTCTTCATCGGCTCGGCCGACCTGATGCCGCGCAACTTGGACGGGCGCGTCGAGGTTGCGCTCGAAGTCGGCGAGGCCGAGCTGACACGTCGCCTGGATGAGATTCTGGCGGTCAATCTGGCCGACGACAGCCTCGCCTGGGCGCTCGGGCCCGAGGGGAGTTGGAGCCCGGTGCCGCGGCGCGAGGGTGTCGAGACCCACCGGGAGTTGCTGGCGCGGGCTCGGGCCCGCTCGGAGGAGGTGCTGGTTGGCGACGACCTGCTTGGAGCGTGAGCTCAAGCTCGAGGCGCCGCCGGGCTTTCGCATCCCCGATCTGAGCGGGCTGGGCCGTGGCCTCTCCCTCTCTTCGCCCGAGCTGCGGCGCCATGTGGCCATCTACTGGGACACCCGCGACTTGCGGCTGACACGCTGGGACTGCGGCCTGCGCCACCGCAGCTCCGACGGCTGGACCGCGAAGCTGCCGGCGTCAGGGGAGGGCGCCGCCCTGGTGCGGCGCGAACTCCGGCTGGCGGGCGCGCCCGAGCGCCCGCCCGTGGAGGCGCTCGAGCTGTTGCTGGGAGTGATCCGCCGCGAGCCCCTGGTTCCGGTGCTCGAGCTGCATACCGCGCGGGAGCGCATCGTTGTCAGCGGCCGCGATGCGCGAGAAATGGTGGAAGTGACCAACGACCTGGTGGCGGTGATGCAGGGTGGCCGCGCCGCCCGGCGCTTTCGCGAAGTCGAGGTCGAGTTCTCAGCCGACTGCCCGTCCGATGTCGTGGCCGAAATCGAGTGGCGGCTGCGCCGTGCCGGCGCCGGCCGACCCCACCAGGTGCCGAAGCAGGTACGCGGGCTTGGCCTCGCGGGGGGAATCGATCCCGAGGTGCCGCTGCCCGGGATCGGGCGGGACGCCACTGTGGAGGAGCTGCTGCGACACACGCTGGCTCGCTCGGTGGTCGCGCTGGTGCGTCACGATAGTGGTGTCCGCCTCGACGAGGACATCGAGGACGTCCACATCATGCGCGTGGCGACGCGACGCCTGCGCTCCCAGCTCGGCACCTTTGCTCCGCTGCTCGAGCCTTCCTGGTCTCGCCACCTGCGCGCCGAGCTGCGCTGGCTCGGGGGGGAGCTGGGGAGCGTGCGCGACGCCGACGTGCTGGGGCTGCGCCTGCGGGCCGCGGCGGCTTCCCTCCCGCTGCGCGAGCGCGAGGCCTCCAAGGACCTGCTCGCATTGCTCGCGGAGGGCCGCCAGGCCGACCGCGAGCGCCTGCTGCGCGCGCTGCGTTCTGCGCGCTATGTCTCGCTGCTGGAGATGCTGGTCGATGCAGCGCGGGAGCCTGCGCTCCTCGAGGCCGGGGCGCCGGCCAAGCCGCTGCTGGCTCCGAGGCTGGAGGCGCGCTGGCGACGACTGCGCAAGGCCGTAGCGGCGCAGCGGCGTGATGCCTCGGATCTGGCGCTGCATGCCGTGCGCATCCGAGCCAAGCATCTGCGCTACGCAGCGGAGGCGGCGACCCCTCTGCTCGGGAGGCCCGCGCGCCGCATCGCGCGTGCCGCGCAGGGAATGCAGCAGTCCTTGGGCGATCACCAGGATTCCGTGGTTGCTACGCGTTGGCTGCGAGAGGCCGCGCGCTCGGTGCCGCGCGAGGCTGCCTTCGTCGCGGGTGTGCTGGCCGCACGCGAGCACGAAGATGCGAGCGCGGTGCGAAGCCGCTTCGACGCGGCCTGGAAGAAGCTGGAGAAATCTCGCCGCGGGCTCCGCAAAGCTCTCAGGCGGCGTGCGGCAGGGTGACGAGAAGGTGGAGCTGCGTCCCAGCTCCGCGAGTCCGGAAATGCGAGGCCCTGCGGGGCGGGACATGGCGCGGCGCGTGTGGTCTACTGAGGCCATGGGTTCGATGGAGACGGGCTTGCGCTACCGCGTGAGGCGGGCAGCACGGCAGCTGGCCGAACAGCACCAACACATCCACCAGATCCTGGGCGAGCTGGACCGGGCCATCGCCGGGGAGAGCCGCGGTCGCGTCAGCGAGGTCTACGCTCTCTACCGGAGTGCGCTCGAAGCCCACTTCTCGCTCGAAGACGAAGTCTTCTTCCCCGCCCTCCATGGGCTCCAGCCCGAGCACGCCGCCGAGCTGGACGCTCTGTCGCGGGACCACGAGGGTTTCATCCAGTCGCTCGGTCGCCTGGGGGAGCGTCTCTCGACGGAGCCGCTCGAAGGCTTCGCGCGGGCATTCCGAGATCTGGTGGGGGAGGTGGGTCGGCACGAGAGCCGCGAGGAGCGCGTGGTCCGGGAGCTGGTTCGGGCGGTTTCGGGCGACGAAGCTGCGCCCGACTCGCGAGCGCCGCGCTAGGGCATTTCGCCTCGAGCCGACCTGGTGATGGGGCAGCGCGCCCCGGCTCAGCCCGTCTCGGCATCGAGACTCACGACGTCGTCCCGCAGCACGCGCTCGTTGACGAGCAGCTCCTCCTCCTCGTCCATGTCCTCACGGAGCAGCCGCACCAGATCGAGCAGCTGGCGTGCGACCACCATGGGCGAGTGGCCCTGGTCCTGAACGCTGCCAAGCGCGTAGTGCAACAGCTCGCGTTGCTCGCGGTGGTCGCGGTCCAAGCGCTCCGCGCGCTCGAGGCCCCAGCTGTCAGCGGCGAGCAGCGCCGGGCGCAGGTACTGATCCTCCCAGCGCATGTGCTCGAGCAGCCGTTCCAGCAGGGCCTCGCCCTCCAGGCGCATGGGACCGGCGAGGTGAGACTCACCTCGGAGTGTCTCGTCGCAGACCCGATCGACCGCCACCAGCATCGCGCGGATCGTTTCGTGGTCGCTCAGGATGCGTGACCGGACTTCGCTGGGACGCATGAGGTTCCTCCTGGCGTCGTTCACTCGCACCATTATGTGCCAGAAATGTGCAAGAATCTCGCCGCGAGTCCAGGGCTGCGTGGAGTTGGCACACGGCGTGCTTGAATCACACGGCGCCAGGGCCCACCATGGAGCCAACAGGAGGGCGTGATGACCCGCTTCCAGAATATCCTCGTACCGGTCGATTTCTCGGACCACTCGGCGAAAGCGATCGAGATGGCGGTGGACATCGCCAAGGCCTTCGGGTCGGCGAAGATCCATCTGCTGCATTGCTACCAGATCCAGCCTGTGGGCATCTCTCCCTACGGCCTGGTGGTTCCGGAGAGCTTCGATCGAGACATCCGCGAGGCCGCCGGGCGGCGCCTGGACGAGTCGCGACAGAAGGTGGAGGCCGAGGGCGTCGAGGTGGAGGCAAAGCTCTCGGCGATGCTCCCCTCCATCGCTATCGGCGACGCCGTCTCGGAGGTCGACGCGGATCTCGTGGTCATGGGCACGCGCGGGCTCTCGGGCATCAAGCACGTGTTGCTGGGCAGCGTGGCCGAGCGCACACTGCGCACGGTCGCCTGCCCCGTGCTCACCGTGAAGAGCCCCGACGAGGAGGCGTGAGCCCCCGCGCCGGGGGCGCGGATTTCCCGCGCCGGCGCGGCTTCTGCTCAGCCCCTCGACTCGAGCAGCGCGATCAGATCGAAGGTCGAGACGATTCCCCGCAGGTCCCCCTCTTCGAGCACCAGAACGCGGTGGATCTGGTTCTCGCGCAGGGTCCGCGCCAAGGTGGATACGGGCATCGTGGGAGCCACCGAAACCAGCTCTTCGGTCATGTAGTCCGAGACCAGGACATCCTGGACCCGTTGCCGGAAGTCTTCCGGCGCGAGGTTCCAGCCCCGTTGGCTCACATCGAGGTCGTCGCGGTAGAGGCTGGGCTCGGCGGGAGCGACTTCTTTCGCATCGACCACGGCGCGCAGGATGTCGGTGCTGGTGAGCATGCCCACCACGCTGCCGCCGTCGTCCACGACCGGGGCTCCGTGGATGCCCTCTTCGAAGAAGAGGCGCTGGGCCACGTACAAGGGGTCGTCCGGGGAGAGCGAGACCACCTGGGTCTGCATCACGTCGCGAGCCGTCTCCAGCATGGCGTTGCTCCTTTCGAACATCTGGGTTCTGGCTCGGGTTACTGCACGCGGCGTGCCAGCTGCGCACAACGTCCCTGTGCGCGCAGATGAGCGACGCCCTGCCTGGCAGCGTGATCGAGGCGCTGGCGCGTTCCGAGGCGTACCGGGACGATCCGAGTGCCCGAGATGGGGTGGAGTGGGTCCAGACGCACCTGTCCCACGTTTTCCTGACGCGGGAGCGCGTATACAAGCTGCGCAAGCCCGTCGACCTCGACTTCGTGAGCTTCCGGACCCGCGCCCAGCGCAACGCCGACTGCCTACGTGAAGTGGTCCTGAACCGGCGCCTGGCGCCGGACGTGTACCTCGGAGTCGCACCCGTCGAGTGGGATTCGGCCGGAACCTGGATCGGGCGGGTCGCCGAGGGCCTGGCGACCGACACAGCGGCCGAGCTCGAGCACTGCGTGGTGATGCGAAGGCTGCCGGCGGGGCGCGACGCCCTCTCCCTGCTCGGCCGGGACGCACTCTCCCGGCCCCAGCTCACGCGCTTGGCGCTGCGCGTGGCTGCCTTTCACGATCGGCACGGGCTGGGCGTACCCGCTCCCTTCGACAGCCAGGCGTGGCAGCGAGTCTGTACCGGTCCCGCGGAGGAGAGTCTGGCCCTGTTGCGAGCGGAACCGGCCGAGCGGGTGCCGCCCGAGCTGGTGGAGCGCGTGAGCGAGGCGGCGCGGCGCGTGGCGGCCGAGTGCGGGCCGCGTTTCGAGCAGCGGCGGCAGGCGGGCCGGGCGGTCGACGCCCACGGCGATCTCCACCTGCAGCACGTGTGGTTCGAGACGGACGGCGCTGAGCCTCTGGCAATCGACTGTCTCGAGTTCAACGAGCGGCTGCGCCACATCGATGCCGCCGCCGAGGTGGCATTCACGGCGATGGATCTGGCCTACCGCGGACGCCGAGACCTGGCGGAATATTTCCTCGGCGTGTACGCGGCCGCTCGCGACGATTTCGCGCTCTACGCCGTGGTCGACTACTTCGAGAGCTACCGCGCCGTCGTGCGCGCGAAGGTCGCCGCGCTCGCCGCTCGCGATGCCGGGATCGAGGCAGTGCAGCGCGCGCGGGCCGTCGAGAGCGTGCGACACCACCTGGAGCTCGCGGCCGGGCTGCTGGAGCCTTCGGATCCGGGCGCACTCGTGCTCGTGGGGGGGATCGTCGGCAGCGGCAAGAGCAGCGCGGCCCGGGCACTGGCCGAGCGCCACGCGGCTCCCGTGGTGGCCTCGGATCGGGTGCGCCGGAGCCTGCCGGGGCTCCCGGCCGCCGAGAGCCGGGGAGCGGACGTCGACGCCGGGTTGTATGCGCCGCAGCTGCGCGAGCGAGTCTATGCCGCGCTGTTCGAACGCGCCGAGCCGGTGCTTGCCTCCGGGCGGCCGGTGATTCTCGATGCCACGTGGTCACGCCGAGAGCATCGCGCTACGGCGGGGCGGCTGGCAGAGCGGCTCGGTACTCGGCTGCTCTTCGTCGAGATGCGCTGCGGCGAGCAGGAGACGCTGCGCCGGCTCGCGCAGCGCGAGGCCGCGGGCCACGATGCGTCCGACGCCGGGCCCGCCTTCTACACCACGAGTGCGGCGCGCTTCGAGGCGTGGTCGGCGCGGGAGACGGGCCAGCATCGCGTCTTGCGCAGCACCGCCGCCGCCTGGGAGAAGCAGCTCGACCCGGTGCTGGCCTGGCTGGGAGACTCCCCGGCGCGCGCGGCCTCTTCGCCCGCAGGCTGAGGCGGCGTTCCCCGCCGGCGGGGCGCGGCTCCCCAGCAGCGTCGCGGCGCAGTCTTCTCGGCCGCTCTCCCGGCCGACAGGCTTGGCACCCAATCTGCAGTGTATGGGATTGCAATGTACGGGATGCAGTGTACGGGACGGGAGGTTTCGTCATGAGTGTCGCCTATGGCGTCGTGTCCGATGTGATGGAGGCTGAGGTGGTGTCGCTCGGGAGTGACGATCGCCTGGATCTGGTCGAGGACATCATGCGCCTGGGACGGATCCGTCATCTGCCCGTGCTCGACGAGGGCCGGCTGGTGGGCCTGGTCTCCCAGCGGGATCTGCTGGCCGCCTCGCTATCGCGGGCGCTCGACTTCGCGCCGGAGCAGCGGCGCAGCTTCGCGCGCGCCGTGGATGTGGAAGAGGTGATGAGCCGTGATCTCGAGACCGTGGCGCCCGATACCCCGCTGCGCGAGGCGGCCGAGCGCATGCTGAAGGCAAAGGTCGGCTGTCTTCCCGTGGTGAAGCCGGACGGCAGCCTGGTCGGGCTGCTCTCCGAGAGCGATCTGGTCCGCGCCGCGTTCCTGGCCGAGGCCGACGAGGCCGAGGCCGTGGAGGGCGAGATCGTCTCCTGGGCCTCCAACGGGGCGCGGGGGATCGCGGCAGAGTTCGAGGCGCTGCAGGCAGTGCGAGACGAGCTGCGCGTGCAGGCTCATCTGGCCCAGGCCGAGGCGCGGGAGCTGTGGGAGGGCGTGGAAGCCAGATTCCGCGAAGCGGAGTCCAAGGTCAAGCTCGTGCTGCGCGAGGCGGACGCCCCCCTGGAGGAGGCCGCAGAGGCGGCAGGGCGCGTGCTGCAGGAGGTGCGGGCGGGCTATCGTCGGGTGCGAGACGCGCTCTAACCCGCGCCTGTAGCCGGGCTCTGAGTCTCGACAGCGAGGTCCCGTGTACGAATTCCTCGACTACCGCGTCCAGGACGTGATGAACCGGCCCCTCACCGTGGGTCCGGAAGCCAGCCTCGCCGACGTCGAGCAGCTGCTCGAAAAGCACGGCTACAACGCGCTGCCGGTGGTGGACGCTGGAGAACGCCTGCTGGGGCTCGTCACCAGCCTGGACTTGCTGCGCGCCTTCGACTTCGCCGAGGACACCATTCTTCCGCCCTACGAGCAGGTGATGCAGCGTCGCGTCGAGGAGGTCATGACCCGCGACGTCCTCACGGTGTGCCCGATGACGCCGCTCCAGCGCGTAGTCGAGAAGATCGTCGACACCCGCAACAAGAGCTTCCCGGTGCTGGACGGCGACCGCGTCGTCGGTGTGGTGGCGCGCGAGGACGTGATGCTGGCGCTGCGCCAAGGGGTGGAGGGCCGGCGTCCCTGACGCGCGCCTGTTGCGCTCAGCTCTCCAAGGCCGAGATGCTGCGCGCCTCGACGACGCGCTCCCAGGCAGCGCGCACGCGTTGCTGGCTGTCGAGTACCCGTTCGCGCAGCCGGCCGCCGCTCTGGCCCGGCTCCAGCAGGTCGCCCACCGCGGCGAGCGACGCGCCGGAGAGCGCCTCCACCGAGCGCCCCGCCCACCAGCGCGCTGCCGCCTCGACGCGCCTCAACGCGGCGTAGTCCGCCAGCAGGGCCTCGACGGCGGGGCCGGAAGCCGCGGTCCTGAGCATGGTCGGGACCGAAGGGATTTCTGGCAGGGCCGCGGCGTTGCGCTCCAGCAGGCCGCCGCCCGCCAGGAAGTCGACGTCCATCAGCCCGCCGGCACCGGTCTTGAATGCAATTGCGTCGTCCTTCTCGCCGGCGCGTTCCGACTCGACCCTCCGGCGCATCTCCAGCAGGGCGGGCCACGGGTCGTCGTGGCTGGCGCAGACCCGCCCGTGCACATGCTGCAGCGTCTGCGATGCCTCGCTGACGCTGCCGGCGATGGGGCGCGCCCGCAGCAGTGCCACGTGCTCCCAGGTCTGGGCCTGCTCGGACTGGTAGCGCTCGAAGGCGGACAGCGACGTGACGAGCATGCCCTGGCGGCCGGAGGGGCGCAGCCGCGTGTCGACGGGGTAGGCCACGCCGGCGCCGGTCATGGTGGTGAGGTACGAGACCAGGCGCTGGCCGACGCGCGAAGCCGGCGCCACGGCATCCGCTCCGCCCTCGTAGAGGAAGAGCAGGTCGAGATCCGAGTGATAGGTGAACTCCCGCCCCGCGATCTTGCCCATGCCGATCACCGCGAAGGCGGGTAGCTCCGAGCCGCGGCGCGCGAGATCGAGAGCCTCACGTGTGATGGTCTCGGCCAGGCTCGACAGGAAGCCCGAGACGCGGTCGAAGGGGGCCAGGCCGCCGAAGTGGAGGCAGGCGGCCAGGCAGGTCTCCTCCCGGCGCAGCAGGCGCAGGGCATCGAGCGCGTCCTCCAGGTCTTCGGGATCGGGCGGCCGCCAGCTCGCGAGCTCGCGCTCGCGTTCCTCGAGCGTTGCGGCGTCTGCCGCAGCGAGTCGCTCGAGCAGATGGGCGCGGTGGCTGAGAAAGACACCTGCCTCGGGCCAGGCGGCAATGGTGCGCGCGAGCCCAGAGAGCAACGGCCCTGATATGCGCTCGACACCGGCGTCCGCGCCCAGGCGGTCCAGGGTCTCCGCCGCCGGCTCGAGGCGCTCGACGAGCGGGCTGCCCGACAGCGCCTCTCGGGCGCGGCGCTCGAAGCCCGTCGTCATGGGTCGCTCCGATAGGGCCTCATTGGCCGTCGCTCAAGACCAGCGCATCGAAGTGGTGACGCACTTCGCTGCGCACGGAGGTCCAGTCGTCGAGCAGGCGAGAGCGCGCCTGCTGCCCCTCCGGGTCGACGTAGCCCATGCGGCGCGCCAGCGCCGTCTGCGCGGCTGGCTCGCGTGGGAAGCGGGCGGTCTGCTGCTCCTCACTCAGCTGGAGCGCGTGCTCGGCGCGGCGCAGCCACAGGTAGGCTGCACTCAGCGCGGCGGCCGTGTCTTCTGGCAGCAGGCCCAGCTTGCCCAGCGCCGCCAGGGCTTCGCGCACATTGCCGGTACGCAGCGTGGCTTCGCGCCCGCCGACGAAGAGCTGAAGCGACTGCACCAGGAACTCCACGTCGCGGATCCCCCCGGGACCCTCCTTGAGCTCGACCTCGATGTCGCGACCGGCCCCGCGGCGCTCCTCCTCGATGCGCGTCTTCATGGCGCGCACTTCGTCCAGGACGCGCGGGTCGATGGAGCGCCGGTAGACAAAGGGGCGGATGCCTGCGCAGAAGGCGCGGGCACTGGCCTGCGGGCCGGCAACCGGACGCAGGCGCAGCAGCATCTGCCGCTCCCACTCGGCGCCGAACGTCTCGTAGTAGGCAAGGGCCGCCTCCACGGAGTTGGCGACAGTGCCGCTGCGGCCCTCCGGTCGAAGGTCGAGGTCGACGCGGTAGGTGAAGCCGTCACTCGTGGGCACCTCGAGCTGACGCTTCAGCTCGCGTACCAGCCGGGCCACGGCGTGATTGTGCTCCAGGTCGTCGGCGCCCTCTGGGGGCTCGTACACGAACAGCAGATCGACGTCCGAGGAGAAGTTGAGCTCGTGGCCCCCGAGCTTGCCGAGGGCCAGCAGGGCCGGAGCCGAAACGCCCGTCTCGTCGACGGCGCAGTCGAGGGCTGCCACCAGACAGCGGTCGGCCAGCTCCGAGAGCTCTCCGGGGCTCTCGGAAAAGGGGCGCCCGGCCAGGTCGCGGGCGGCGATGCGCAGCAGGCCGCGATACTTGAAGATCCTCAGGCCCTCCCAGTCGCGGGGTGCGGCGTCGCTCGTGGCGGGCGCCGGAATCTCTCCCGCCAGATCCGCGGCCCAGTTCGGATGCCGGAGCAGCTGCCGCGCCAGGAAGTTGCTCGAGCCGAGTAGTGCCGGCAGCACGGGTGCGCCCGCCACGTCGAGCGGGCCCCCGTTGCTGCTGCGCATCGCCTCCGCCAGCTCGGTCAGGCACTGGGCGCCGAAGCCCGGGCGCGCCGCGTGAAGCAGCGCGGGCACCCAGACTTCCTGGCAGCCCGTCAGGTCCGGGTCGCGGGCAGCGCGGGCGAAGGCGTTGGCGGCCGCTTGCGGGTCTGGGTCGCCGGCCCGCGCGAGCAGGTCGGCATCGGGCCGCCCCCGGGCGAGTCCCTCCGCCAGCTGTGCCGCGAGCGCGTCCATGGGCGCATGGAGTAACGCGTCCGGGGCCAGTGCGCCTCCCGCCCAGGGCGAGCCCAGGGTCAAAGCAGGGGATAGGCGGCGCGCAGCAGGTCGCGTTCGCTGACGAGCCCCACCAGACGCGGCCCCCGATCATCGGCCTCCACCACGGCCAGGCAGCCCACGCCGAAACGCGTCATGCGCGCGGCCGCGATGCGCAGCGGCGTGTCCTCGGTGACCGCAATGGGGACCTCCAGCATGACCTCCTCCACGACGGCCGTGGGGGGCGCAGCCAGAGGGCTGCTCCCCAGCCGCTCGATCTCGCGGTCCTGGAGCTCGCGGTAGCTCAGAACCCCCAGCAGCTGCCCCTCTCGCTCCACGAAGGCGTGGCGCAACCGGGCCATGCGCATGATTCCGAGCGCCTCACTCACGCTGGTCTCGGCGGGGATGTAGACGAAGTTGCGGCGCATGACCTGTCCCACTCGCTCGCGACGTCCTCCGCCCGGCTCTTGCTCCATATCGGCAGGCAATGCACTCGGCATGCCAACCCGATCCGGGAGGCCCTTGACGCCGGAGCAGCGCGTGTCGATCGTTGTGCTGTGAAGCACGCGACGCCGCTCGAGCAGCGGCTGGCCTACCTCAATCTCGGGGATGAAGATCGGGCGGCGCTCGAGGCACTTCGCCCCCTGCTGGAGAAGAACGCCACAGCCTTCGTCGGGGCGTTCTACCGCCACCTGCTCTCCTTCGAGTCCACCCGGGAGCTGCTGCGCGACCCCGAGGTGAAGGACCGCCTGCTCCAGAAGCAGCGCGAATACCTGCTGAGCCTGTCGCGCCCGACTTTCGACGAGGTCTACGTGCGCGAGCGCCGACGCATCGGCGAGGTGCACGAGCGCATCGGCCTCGAGCCGCGCTGGTATCTGGGTGCCTACGCCCTGTACGAGTCGCTGTTGGTTCCCTTCATCTGTGAGAGCTACAGCCACTCGCCCGAGCGGGCCACGGCCTCGGTGGTCGCGCTCCACAAGGTACTGATGCTCGACGCCCAGCTGGCCATGGAGACCTACATCGATCGTCAGCACTCGGACCTCGAGTACCTGACCGAGGAGCTGGCGAGCGAGGGCCGGCGTCTGGCTCGCGACTACGAAGTGCAGCGGGCGGAGCTGCGCGTGACCACGGACCGGGCGCGGGCTGCCGAAGAGCTGGCTTCCGTGGGCACGCTGGTGGCCGGCCTGGCTCACGAGATCGGCACGCCCATGGGTGTGATTCAGGGGCACGCCAAGCTGCTCGAAGCGGCCGTGGACGGCGAGGACGCCAGCTGGCGTCTGCGCACCATCCAGGAGCAGATCGGGCGCATCTCCAACATCATCCAGACGCTGCTGAACATGGCCCACCCGCGAGCCACCCGCCGTCTGCCGGTGGATGTCGGCGCGCTGCTGCAGACCTCGCTCTCCTTCGTGCGGGAGAAGTTGACCCGTCGGGGCATCGAGGTCGACGCGTCCCTCGACGCCGTCCCGAGCGTGGTCGGGGACGCCGAGCGCCTGCAGCAGCTCTTCCTGAACCTCTTCCTGAATGCCGCAGACGCGATGCCCAGGGGCGGCGAGCTGCGGGTGCGGCTGGGGGCGGAGAACGGGTGCGTCTCGATTCGGATCGCGGATACGGGGCAGGGCATCGAGGAAGACGCCCTGGCCCGCATCTTCGAGCCCTTCTACACCACGAAGTCGGCCGGCGAGGGCAACGGCCTCGGCCTGATGGTGGCCAAGGGCATCGTGGGCGACCACGGCGGCGCGATCGAGGTTTCGAGTGTCCTGGGCGAAGGCACCGAGTTTCGGGTCGAGCTGCCCGCGGCCCCGGCGCTGGAGTCCGCCGCCAGCTGAGGCGCGCAGCCCTCCGGACCTGCCGCGATCAGGCCTCGGGCTTGGGGCGGCGCGGGCGGCGCCGTCGCGAGCGCGACCTCCGCGAGCGGCCGCTGCGGCCCTCGCCGTCGGGCTTCGGCGCGGGCTTGGCATCGGCCTTGGCCGCAGGCCGGTTCTCGGGCTGGGCGCCCGGCTTGGAGCGTGAGCGTGAGCGCCCGCCGCGCCGGGAGGGCCGCTTGCGCTCGGGCTGTTTGGGCGCGTTCAGGGCCGAGAAGAAGCCGGTGGGCCGCTTCGGTTGTCCGCGGCAGACGTCGCAGAGCCCGCAGGGCTCCTCGTCCTCCTCACCGAAGTAGCGCTGAAGGAACACGGCCCGGCAATCCTCAGACGATGCGTACTCGTCGATGCTGTCGAGGCGTCGGGAGTCCTGGCGCTTGAGCCGCTCGAACTGGCCCGCCAGGCTCCGCGTGTCCTCCTCGATCGAGCGCGACGGGTCGGTCACGTGGATGGTGTGGTCTTCGAGGCGGGCGAAGCCGGCCTCCTCGACCTTTCCCAGCAGCGCAGACGTGATGCGCGGGCCCAGCTCGGCGGAGAGGGCCAGCGCTTCGAGCGAGGGGCTGCGCTGCTCGTCGTTCCAGGCCGCCAGCGCCGAGCCCAGCTTGTAGAGCTGCTCGGGTCGGATGCGACTGCGGGACAGCAGGGCCTCGTGGATGCTGCGGTCTGCCGGATCGTGGAGCAGGATGCAGTTGGACTTCTTGCCGTCGCGGCCGCCGCGGCCGGCCTCCTGGACGTACTGCTCGAGCGATGCGGGCGACTGGTAGTGCAGGACGTAGCGGATGTCGTACTTGTCGATGCCCAGGCCGAAGGCGTTGGTCGCCACCATGACGGTGCGGTGGCCCCGGCGCATGAAGCGGGTCTGCTCCTGGTCGCGCTCTCCCGCGGTCATGCCGCCGTGGTAGCGATGGGCCGGCACGCGGAAGCGCTTGAGCAGCGCCCACAGCATGTCGACCTCGCGGCGCGTCGAGCAGTAGATGATTCCGGGCCGGCGCAGGCGGCGTACCAGCCGCACCAGCACGCGCGCGCGCAGGTCTCCGTCGCAGCGCAACACCTCGAAGGCCAGGTTCGAGCGATGCGGGGAGACGGCGACCACGCGTGGGTCGCGCATGCCCAGCGACTTGACGATGGCCTCGCGCACGTGCTCGGTGGCGGTGGCGGTGAGTGCCAGCAGGGGAGGGGATCCCAAGGTTCGCAGCTGCGCCCCGATGCGGCGGTAGGCGGGGCGGAAATCGTAGCCCCACTCGGATATGCAGTGGGCCTCGTCGACCGCCACCAGGCCGACACCGGTCTTGCGCAACAGCTCCGGCAGCTCCTGGCCGGCCAGCGTCTCCGGGGTGGTCATGACCAGCATCGAGCCGCCGGCGGACAGGCGCTCGATCGATGCCTTGCGCGCGCGGCCACGCACGGTGCCGTCGAAACGCACGCACGGGATGTCCCGGTCCAGCAGCTTCTGCTGCTGATCCTGGAGCAGCGAGAGCAGCGGCGAGATCACCACGGTCGGCTTCGGCAGCAACATCGACGGAATCTGGTAGCAGGCGGACTTTCCGAAGCCGGTGGGCATGATCATCAGGGCATCACGCGCGGCTAGGGATTCGGAGATCACCTGCTCTTGCTCACGCCGCAGCGACTCGATGCCCAGTCGGCTGGCGGCGTCGTCCACGTCGACGGCGGGTGCGGCCTCCGTGCTGCGTTCCTCGTGGGCAGGCGCCGTGGTGTCCCGGGCGCGCGCTTTGGTGTTGCGCGCGCGCGTCGTGGTGCCCCGGGTGCGGGCCGTGGTGCGATCGGTCGTCACACGCGGCCCCGCGGAAGCTTCGACATCTCGACTCCCCGTTCGGCCCCCGATGCGCGCGATCGCTCGGGCGATGCGCGCGGCGCGGGAGCAGACCTCGTCCTCCCGGGCCGATCACCACCGATGGAAGTGTGGCGAGCCAGTCGAGCCCGATCACAGGGGGCGCAGCGACGTCCCGGACAGCCGGGCGGAGCGGGCCCCACGGGCGCGAGCCGAAGAACGGCCGGGGCAGAACGCGCCGAGTGTAACGCGAACCCGGGGCCGGGCGCATCGCGAAAGGTCCTGGCCGGGTAGGCGTGGCATGTGCGTTGCACTAGCAGAGAACAGCAGGTGCGGAAGCCGACTCAGGGCCTCGAACAGAGGCAAGATGAGTCATTGCGCCCCAGAAGCTAAGCTGATCGGTGGTGCGAATCGCCACAGAACGAAGCGAGATCCCCCTGGGGGAACTCGCTGTGCGGGGGTGGAAGACGATGGTGAACGAGGCACAGAACCTCCTGGTCGTGGACGACGACGTCGCCATGCGCGAGCTGCTGGCTTCGCTGTTCCGGGGCCAGGGCTACCCGGTGCGCGAAGCGGCAACCGCGGACGAGGCCCTCGAGCAGGCCCGCGATCGGGAGTTCGATGCGGTGTTGAGCGACATCAAGATGCCCGGGAAGAGCGGGATCGAGATGGTCGGTGAGCTGCGCCGCATTCGTCCCGACACGCCCGTCGTGCTGATGACTGCGTTCGGCAGCATCGATTCTGCCGTCGAGGCCATGCGGGCCGGCGCCTTCGACTACATCACCAAGCCCTTCGAGCCCGAGGCCGTGCTGCTGACGGTGGAGCGCGCTCTCGAGCGGCGCGCTCTCGAAGAGGAGAATCGGCGGCTGCGCCGGGCCGTGGACCGCACCGCCTCGCTCGGCGATCTGATCGGCGAAAGCCACGCCATGCGCGAGATCTTCGCGTTGATCAAGAAGGTTGCGAGGGGGCGCAGCAGTGTGCTGATCACGGGCGAGAGCGGCACCGGCAAGGAGGTCGTGGCGCGTACGCTCCACTATCACGGCGCCCGGGCCGACAAGCCCTTCGTTCCCATCAACTGCACCGCCATACCGGAAGGCTTGCTGGAGAGCGAGCTCTTCGGTCACGTGCGTGGCGCCTTCACCGGGGCGCATGCCTCGAAGCGCGGGCTCTTCGAAACGGCCAACGGCGGTACGCTGTTTCTGGACGAGATCGGAGACATGGGTCCCGGGCTGCAGAGCAAGCTGTTGCGGGTGCTCCAGGACCGTGAGATCCGTCCCGTCGGAGGCACGCAGTCGGTCCAGGTGGACGTGCGCATCGTCGCTGCCACGCATCGGGATCTGGAGACCGAGATCGCGGCCGGGCGCTTTCGCGAGGATCTCTACTACCGGCTCAATGTGATCCCCCTCCACATCACGCCGCTGCGGGAGCGAGCCGAGGATATTCCCGCCCTGGTCGACTTCTTCCTGGTCAAGCACTGCGATGAGCGGCGCCGCGTGGTTTCGCCCGAGGCGATGAGGCTGCTGTGCGCGCGGCCCTGGCGCGGCAACGCCCGCGAGCTCGAGAACGTGATCGAACGCGCGCTGGCGCTCTGCGACGAGGAAGAGATCCGTCCCGAGGATCTGCCCTTCGCAGCGGAGGGCGAGTGCGCAGAAGACCCCGCCGACGGGCTGCTCCGCTCGGCGGCCGAGCAGCGCTTGACGCTACGGGAGCTGGACGAGCGCTACGTAGACCAGATCCTGACGCTCACCGACGGCAACAAGGTGCAGGCGGCCCGCATCCTCGGCATCGACCGCAAGACGCTCTACCGCCGAGCCGAGCGGCGGCGGGCCCAGCCGGACGTCGCCCAGGCCTGAGCACACAGCGACGCCCCCCGCTGGCGCGAGCGGGGCGGCCGTAGCAAGCTCCGGACGTGGCCGAGGTGGACGCTGCGCGGGTCTGGCTCGAGTTCGGCGTGGCGCTGCTGGTAATCGGCTTCGCCGGGAGCCGCCTCGCACGTTTCGGCGACATCATCGGCGAGCGCACGGGCCTCGGTGGCACCTGGGTCGGGCTGATGCTGGTCGCGACCGTCACCTCGCTGCCCGAACTGGTGACCGGGCTCTCCGCGGTGGCCCTGGCCGACGAGCCGGATATCGGCGTCGGCGCACTGCTCGGGAGCTGCGTCTTCAACCTGCTGATCCTGGCCTTGCTGGACGTGCTGACCCCGGAGCGGTCCATCTTCGCGCGCGTCAGACGGGGCCATGAGCGCGCGGCGGCCTACAGCATCGCGCTGCTCATGGTGGCCGGGACGGGCATCATTCTCAACGGTCGCTACGGGCTGCCCGGGGCGGTGGGTGTGGGCGTCACGACCCCGCTGATCTTCGTGCTGTACGTGGTCTTCATGCGCTCGTTGTTCCAGTTCGAGAAGCAACAGATGGAGGCGGTGAGCGAGACCGACGAGGCGGCTCCGCCACTGCGGGACGCCGTCATCGGCTTCTGGATCTCCGCCATGGCAGTGGTGGCGGTGGGCCTGTGGCTGCCCTTCGTCGCCGACGACATGGCCTCCGTCATGGGGGTCGAGGAGACCTTCGTGGGCACCCTGTTCGTGGCCTTCGCCACCTCGCTGCCCGAACTCGTGGTGACCCTGGCGGCGCTGCGCATCGGCGCGGTCAACATGGCCGTGAGCAACATCTTGGGTAGCAACCTCTTCAATGTGCTGATCCTGGTCCCCGAGGATTTCTTCTACACCTCCGGTCCCATCCTCGGCGCCGTATCCCCCATCCAGCTCGCGACGGCCGCCTCTGCCATCGCCATGAGCTCGTTCGCGATCCTGGCGCTGCGTTCTCCGCCCCGCCGCCGCCTGTTTGGAGTGCTTGGCTGGATCGTCTTTCCGCTGGTGGCGATCTATCTGGCCAACGCGTGGGTGCTGTTCCTTGACGGGACATGACCCGACCCGGCGCAGGGCCGCGAGTGTTGGGCCGGCCGCGCGGCTATCATCGCGCAGTGAACCAGGGGGGGTGACTTGAGCGCCGAGCCTGCGCGCGGCCTGACGCAGCGCATCGTTGTGGGCATGATCGCGGGCCTCGCGGTGGGCGTCGCGCTCAACCTCGTGGGCACCGAGGGCCTGGTCGGGGAGCTACTGGTCGACGGGCTCTTTCGCGTGGTGGGCGCGATCTTCATCGCGAGCCTGAAGCTGCTGGTGGTGCCGCTGGTCTTCGTGTCGCTCGTGTGCGGCACGGCTGCCCTGGACGACATCTCGAAGCTCGGGCGCGTGGGCGGGCGCACGCTGGTGCTCTACCTCTCGACCACGGCCATCGCGATCTCGATCGCACTCACCGCCGCCGTGATCGTGTCACCCGGGGCTGGCTTCGACCTGCCCACCGACGTGGCCTACACGGCGCGGTCGGCGCCCTCCATCGGCGACATCTTGATCGGCCTGTTTCCCACGAACCCGGTCCGGGCGATGGCCGATGGCAACATGCTCCAGATCATCGTGTTCGCAGTCCTGTTCGGGATTGCGATGACGCTTTCCGGGAGCGTGGGCCAGAAGCTGCTCGGCACCTTCAAGGACCTGAACGCGGTGATCCTGCGCATGGTCCTGATGCTGGTGAACCTGGCGCCCTACGGCGTCTTCTGCCTGATCGCCGGCGTCTTCGCCACCCAGGGTTTCGGCGCGATCCTCCACCTGGCCCAGTACTTCTTCGTGGTGCTGGGGGCGCTCGCCCTCCACGCGCTGCTCACCTATCCCGCCTTGCTCCGCGTCCTCGGTGGCCTCTCGCCCATCAAGTTCTTTCGCAAGATGCGCGACCCGATGGCCCTGGCCTTCAGCACTGCGAGCAGCAACGCCACGCTACCCGTCACGCTGGAAAACGCCGAGACACGGCTGGGCGTCGACAACTCCATCGCGTCGTTCACGATTCCGCTGGGCGCCACCCTCAACATGGACGGCACCGCGATCATGCAGGGAGTGGCGACCGTGTTCATCGCCCAGGCCTACGGCATCGACCTCGGCCTGGGGAGCTACCTGATGGTTGTTCTCACGGCGACCTTGGCCTCGATCGGGACGGCTGGGGTTCCCGGGGTGGGCCTGGTGATGCTCGCGATGGTACTCGAGCAGGTGAACCTGCCGGTGGAGGGCATCGGCCTCATCATCGGCGTCGACCGGCTGCTCGACATGGTGCGCACAGCCGTCAACGTGACGGGAGACTCCGCCGTCAGCTGTGTCGTGGCGCGGGCGGAGGGCGAGCTGGACGAAGGCGTCTTCGGTGCCTGAGCGCAGCTCGCTGCTGCGTCTGGCCCTGAACCCGTCGGTGGTACGGCGGGCGCTGCTCTTCGCCGTCGTCGTCGGGCCGATCCTGATCGCCGTCAACCACGGCGACGCCCTGCTGCGGGGGGAGCTGGAAGCTCGTCGCTGGCTCAAGATGGGCCTGACGATGCTGGTGCCTTACCTGGTATCCACGGTCTCGAGTGTGGCCGCGCTTCGCGACGCAGGCCGCTGAACGGCGAGGCTTCTCAGGCCAACCAGCGACTGGTGTCGTTCCAGGTATCGAGCTGCGAGGCGAGGC
>Ga0255057_10000761_pt1 | contig 18614 bp, 16 predicted proteins | sample Cases_109_6_MG_FD_189022 | JGI IMG/M metagenome (GOLD analysis project Ga0255057, IMG submission 189022) | Seawater microbial communities from Amundsen Gulf, Northwest Territories, Canada - Cases_109_6 | ecosystem: Environmental > Aquatic > Marine > Gulf | place: Canada: Northwest Territories... | reverse complement strand
TCCTTGGCGCCTTCTTCGGCGGATTCCTGGTCGTCCGCTTCGGCCTGATGAGACCCCTGCTCTTGGGGGCGCTGCTGACGGTCGTGACCAATATCGCTTTCGCTTACCTCGCGACTTCGGACGCCCAGTTCGGCTTGTTGCTGGTGACCGTGAGCGCCGACAACCTGGCCGGCGGGTTCGCGGGCTCCGTCTTCATCGCCTATCTGTCGAGCCTGACCAACACAGCCTATACGGCGACCCAATACGCGCTGTTCAGCTCATTATTCACCTTGGCGGGGAAGTTCCTCGGCGGGTTTTCCGGCATCATCGTCGATGCGGCCAGCTACGTTCATTTCTTCGTCATCACCGGGCTGCTCGGCATTCCGGCCATCGGGCTGGTGCTGTTTCTCATGTCTCGGGAAACCCGCGAGGCGCCGGTGAAGCAGGCGAGCTAATCTGGCTTAGCCCGGTTTTGCTCGTAGGCGGCAAGCGCGCGCTCCGGCGCGTCGCTGATCACGCAATCGACCGCGGCATCATAGAACGCCATTGCCCGGCGCTTGTCGTTCACCGTAAAGGTCGCCACCTGGCGCCCGGTGCTGTGGATCAGCGAGACCAGCTCCCAGTCGAGCACCTTGTGATGGACGTGAAAGGCTTGGCAGTCCAAGGCCTCCAATGCGGTCTGCCAATCGGCCGGGATCTTGAAGGTGATCAGCGCCCGGGGCCAATCCGGGCTGAGCGTCATGGCCGCCGCCAAGCTCATCCGGCTGAAGGAGCTGACGAGCGGCGGCGGCCGGTCCGACGGCCAGACCTCGCCTGCCACCTCGAGCGCGGCGATGGCGGTCTCCACGTCCCGGCCGGGCGTCGACTTGATCTCCATGTTGGGGTGAAGGCCCAACTCGAGCACCAGGTCCAGCGCCGCGCGCAAGGTCGGCACGCCCTCGCCTCGAAACTCCGGCGCAAACCACGCCCCTGCATCCAGAGTGGCGATGTGCGCGTGCGGGGTTTCGGCCGTGAGGCCGGGGTCGCCGGTGATCCGCTCCAGGGAATCGTCATGGAACAACACCGGCACGCCATCGCCGGTCTGCATGACGTCGAATTCGACCCAGCGGGCGCCCACCTCGGCGGCCCGGCGGATCGAGGCCAGGGTGTTCTCCGGCGCATGGGCCGCCGCGCCGCGATGGCCCATGACCGGCGGCAGCCGGAACGCCGTCCGGTTGTCCGCAGCGGCCTTCCGGCGACCGTCCTTGCAGCCCGCCATGGCTCCTCGCGCCATCTATCCCGGCCCCTATTGAAACGGGCGGCCGAATCCATGGGCCGCCCGCATCAAAAACAGCAGAGTGTCTCTAGCCTGTCAACGCACGTGGCGAGGCACTCAAGGGTCGTGATCAGCTCGCCTTGGCGGTCTGCTGCAGGTCCTCGCCGGTTTCCTGGTCGACCACCTTCATCGACAGCTTGACCTTGCCGCGGTCGTCGATGCCGATGCACTTGACCTTGACCATGTCGCCTTCCTGGACCACATCGCCCACGGTCTTGACCCGCTGGGGCGCCAACTCGCTGATGTGGACCAGGCCGTCGCGCGCACCCATGAAGTTCACGAAGGCGCCGAAATCCACGACCTTGACCACCTTGCCGTTATAAATCACGCCCACCTCCGGCTCGGCGGTGATGGATTTGATCCAGTCGACTGCGGCTTGGCCTTGGCTCTGGTCGACGGCGGCCACTTTCACCGTCCCGTCGTCGTCGATATCGATCTTGGCGCCGGTCGTCTCGGTGATCTCGCGGATCACCTTGCCGCCGGTGCCGATCACCTCGCGGATCTTCTCGCGCGGGATATTGATGATGGTGATGCGCGGCGCGTGATCGGATACGCCCTCGCGTGCGTGGTCCAGCGCCTTGCTCATCTCGCCCAGGATATGCAGCCGGCCCTCGCGCGCCTGATCGAGCGCCTCGGCCATGATCTCCTTGGTGATCGAGGTGATCTTGATGTCCATCTGCAGCGAGGTCACGCCCTTCTCGCTGCCCGCCACCTTGAAGTCCATGTCGCCCAAATGATCCTCGTCGCCCAGAATGTCCGAGAGAACGGCCACCCCGTCGTCTTCCTTGATGAGGCCCATGGCGATGCCGGCCACTGGGCGGTCGATCGGAACGCCGGCATCCATCATGGCGAGCGACGAGCCGCAAACCGTCGCCATGGAGGAGGAGCCGTTGGATTCCGTGATCTCCGAGACGACACGCACCGTATAGGGGAAGTCCTCCGGCGAGGGCATGACCGGCTTGAGCGCCCGCCAGGCCAGCTTGCCGTGCCCGATCTCGCGTCGGCCCGGCGGGATCATCCGCTTGACCTCTCCCACGGAATAGGGCGGGAAGTTGTAGTGCAGCATGAAGTGCTGGCGATAGTCGCCATCGAGCGCGTCGATGATCTGCTCGTCCTGGCCGGTGCCCAGGGTGGTGGTAACCAGCGCCTGGGTCTCGCCGCGGGTGAACAGGGCCGAGCCGTGGGTGCGCGGCAGGACGCCGACCTCGCCCAGGATCGGCCGCACGTCGCGGGTGCCGCGGCCGTCGATACGCTTGCCGGTCTTGAGGATGTTGCCGCGGACGATACCGCTTTCCAGCTGCTTGAGCACGGCCGGCGCGAGCGCCAGTGCGGCCTCGTCCTCGCCGAGCGCAGCCACCGCGCGGCCGCGGACCTCGTCGACCAGCTCGCGGCGGCGCATCTTGTCCGCCTCCTCATAGGCGCTGGCCAGGTCGCCGCCGAACTCCGATTCCAGCTTGGCCTGGACCTCTTCGAGCCGCTCCGGCGGCGGCGGCAGCTCGCGCGGCTCGCGCGCGCAACGCTCGGCCAGCGCGATGATCGCATCGATAACCGGCTGCATTTGCTCGTGGCCGAAGACCACCGCGCCCAGCATCACCTCTTCGCTGAGCTCACGGGCTTGGGATTCGACCATGAGCACGCCGTCGCGGGTTCCGGCGACCACCAGATCGAGTTCCGAGTCGCCGACCTCCTCGACGGCGGGGTTGAGAATGTAGGCGCCGTCGCGGTAGCCCACCCGACAGCCGGCGATCGGCCCCAGGAACGGCAAACCGGAGATGGTCAAGGCCGCCGAGGCGCCGACCATTGCGGCGATGTCGGGGTCGTTCTCCAGGTCATGGCTCAGCACGGTGCAGATGACCTGGGTCTCGTTCTTGTAGCCCTTGGCGAAGAGCGGCCGGATCGGCCGGTCGATCAGGCGCGAGGTGAGCGTCTCCTTCTCGCTGGGCCGTCCTTCGCGCTTGAAAAACCCGCCGGGAATCTTACCGGCCGCGAAGGTCTTTTCCTGGTAATTGACCGTCAGAGGGAAGAAATCGATGCCCTCTCTGGCTTCGTAGGCGCCCACGGCGGTGCAGAGGACGACCGTGTCGCCATAGGAGACCAAGACCGCGCCATCGGCCTGGCGGGCGATGCGCCCGCTTTCCAGGACCAGGCGGCGTCCGCCCCAGTCCAGCTCTTTACGATGAATTTCAAACATGATCCTTCTGTCCTTCCAGCATTGGCCGGTAGATCACAGCCGGACCCGCGCAAGCGGCGTGGGCGCACACGGCACACCAGCTTCTGGCTGGCGCGCGGGCGCGAAAGCTCCGCCGCTTACGTCGGCCCGACTCGTTCCCGGCATCGCTCCGGCCAAATCGCGATGCCATCGTGTATGTCTTGAGAGCGTTCATACCCTGCCCGGATCGCGGAGGCTTGGCGGCCGAAGCGGCCACTTTCGGACCCGGAATCCAGTCTGCGCCGGCCTAGCGGCGCAGCCCCAGGCTCTTGATGAGCGTGTCGTAGCGACCGGATTCCTTTCGTTTCAGGTAGTCCAGCAAGCGTCGGCGCTGACCAACCATGATCAGCAGGCCCCGGCGGGAGTGGAAATCCTTTTTGTGCACCTTCAAGTGCTCGGTCAGGTTCGAAATTCGCTCGGTCAGGATGGCGACCTGAACATCGGGCGAACCTGTGTCGCCCTCATGGGTCGCATATTCCGTTATCAGTTCGCCTTTGCGCTCGGCAGTGATCGACATCGGTTCGTCCACTCCATTTGCGTGAGGGCCAGACTCGGCTCCCGAAGGTTTGGGGCCTCTATAGGTTCAGGACCCTAATGGGGCGAATCTCGCCGGCCTCGTAGCGGGCCAATGCCACCGGCGTATCCGCCGCCATGGCACAGACCACAACTCCGTGTGAGAGGTGTTGGATCCGTTCGCGATCGGCGCGCGCCAATAACGATACGGCTTGCCCACACCGTAAGCGATCGGCCTCGCTCGCCGTCAGGGTCAGGGCCGGGATGTCGTCCAGCGCCGCTCCGACGGGAAGCAAGTGCTCAAAAGCGGCGGCACTATGCCCGAGAGATTCTAGAGTTTCCAGGGAAATCGCGTCGTTTTCTTCGAACGGCCCAACGCGGATACGACGCAAAGCCGCGATGTGTCCGCGGGTCCCCAGCGCCTCGCCCAGATCGCGGGCCAGCGCGCGCATATACGCCCCCTTGCCGCAACCGACCTCGAAGACCGCATGATCCCGATCGGGACAGCTGAGAAGCTCGAAGCGGGTGATGGTGATGTCGCGCGCCTCGAGCTCGAACTCGGCCTGGGCCCGTGCCAGGTCATAAGCGCGCCGGCCGGCGACCTTCACCGCCGAGTATATCGGCGGCACTTGGCTCAGCCGTCCGGTGAAGTCGGGCAAAACGGCGCGGATTTCAGCCTCATCGGGCCGGTGCGGGCTTTCCGCCGTCACCGCGCCCTCGGCGTCGTCGCTGTCGGTCGCCTGGCCCCAGCGCACCGTGAAGCGATAGGTCTTCTCGGCGTCCATGACATAGGAGACCGTCTTCGTCGCCTCGCCGAGGGCGATCGGCAGGAGCCCGCTGGCCATGGGATCGAGCGTGCCGCCGTGTCCCACCTTCTGGGCGTCGAAAATGCGCCGGACCCGGCCGACGACCTGGGTCGAAGTCGGCCCGACCGGCTTGTCGACCGCCACCCAGCCATGAATCGGGCGGCCGCGGCGTTTACGCGCCATCGTCGCTGGCCTCGTTGTGGGCCGCTTCACGGTCCCTAACGTCTTTGGGGCCGCTCTCGCCGGCGCTCTCCTCGGCCCTGGCCAGGTCGCGGCGGACCCGCGGGCTGCGCAGCAGACGTTCGACCTCGTCCGAGAGATCGAAGGAAAGATCGGGCTCGAAGCCAAGGCGCGGCGTGTGGCGCAGCTGGATCTCCCGGCCCAGCTGGCCGCGCAGGTAGCCGGCGGCCCGGTTGAGCGCCCGGATGATCTCGTCCGATTGGCTGCCGCCGAGGGGCACGACGAAAGCGGTCGCGTTTTGCAGATCAGGACCCACCTCGACCTGGGTGATGGTGACATTGGCCTCGCTGAGCAACGGGTCATGGAGGTCGCCCCGGCCCAGCACCCGCACCAAGGCATGGCGAATTTCCTCGCCGACACGCAATTGCCGTTGGCTCGGAGGCTTACTCCGGCTTGCGCCCATGGCCGATCCTCATCTGTTGGCTATGACCAGGCGGTCGCAAACGCCCGCTGCTCCACGGGCGCTCGGCCCTAAAGGGAGCGCGCGATCTCCTCGACCTCATAACATTCGATTTGGTCGCCAGTCTGAATGTCCTGATAGTTCTCGAAGGCCATGCCGCACTCGTAGCTTTCCTTGACCTCGCGCACCTCGTCCTTGAAGCGGCGCAGGGTCTTCAGGGCGCCGTCGTGGACGACCACGTTGTCGCGCAGCAGCCGCACCTTCGCGCCGCGCTTCACCAGGCCGTCGGTGACCATGCAGCCGGCGACCTTGCCGGACTTGGAAACGCTGAACACCTCGCGGATTTCGGCGTATCCGAGGAACTTCTCCAGCCGCTGCGGGGCGAGCATGCCGCTCAGAATCCCCTTAATTTCATCCACCAGGTTATAAATGATCGAGTAGTAGCGGATGTCGATGGCGTCTCGGCGCGCCAGTTCGCGGGCCTGCGGATTGGCGCGCACGTTGAAGCCGATGATGAGGGCCTCTGTCGTGCCGGCCAGTGTCACGTCGGATTCGTTGATGCCGCCCACCGCCGCGTGGAGGACGCGCACCTTGACCTCGTCGGTGCCAATCTTCTCCAGGCTGCCGACGATGGCCTCCAGTGTGCCGTGCACGTCCGACTTCACGACGATCGGCAGCTCTTTGGCCTCGCCCTCCTGGATGCGGCTGAGCATCTGCTCCAGAGAGCCGCGGGCCCGGGCCGCTATGTCGCTTTCCCGCTTGGTGTGGATGCGGAACTCCGCCACCTCGCGCGCGCGGGCCTCGTTCTCGGCCACAACGAACTCGTCGCCGGCGACCGGTGTTCCGGTCAGGCCCAGGACTTCGACGGGGACGGAGGGTCCGGCGCTCTCGACGTTCTCGCCGCGGTCGTTCACCAGCGCGCGCACGCGACCCGACTCGCTGCCCGCGACGAAAACATCGCCGACGTTGAGCGTGCCGCGCTGGACCAGGACGGTTGCAACCGAACCGCGTCCACGCTCCACCTTGGCTTCGATGACCACGCCCTCGGCCGGGCGGTTCGCGTTGGCCTTGAGTTCGAGCAATTCCGCCTGAAGCAGAATCGTCTCTTCCAGCTTATCCAGGTTGAGATTTTCCTTCGCCGAGACCGGCACGGCGAGAATCTCGCCGCCCATGTCCTCAACGACCAGATCGTGCTGCAACAACCCTTGCTTAACACGATCGGGGTCGGCCTCGGGTTTGTCGATCTTGTTGATCGCGACAATGATCGGAACCTTGGCCGCCTTGGCGTGATTGATCGCCTCGACCGTTTGTTCCTTGATGCCGTCGTCGGCGGCGACCACCAGCACGACGATGTCGGTGACATTGGCGCCGCGCAGGCGCATCTCGGTGAAGGCGGCATGGCCGGGCGTGTCGATGAAGGTGATCTTGGCGCCGCCGTGAAGCTGAACCTGATAGGCGCCGATGTGCTGGGTGATGCCGCCGGCCTCGTGGGCGGCGACGTCGGTCTCGCGCAAGGTGTCGAGCAGCGAGGTCTTGCCGTGGTCGACATGCCCCATGATGGTGACCACTGGCGGCCGCGGGGCCTTTTCGGTTTCCACGTCCGGGTCGCCTTTCAGCCCGAGTTCGATATCCGCCGCCGAAACGCGCTTGATCCGGTGGCCGAATTCCTCCACCAGAAGTTCGGCCGTGTCGGCGTCTATAGTCTGATTGATCGTCGCCATGACTCCCATTTTCATCAGGGCCTTGATCACCTCGCCGCCGCGTTCGGCCATGCGGTTGGCCAATTCCTGAACGGTAATCGCCTCCGGGACGACGACCTCGCGGATCACCCGCTGCGGCGGTTGATGGGCCTGCTTCTCCTGCAACGCGCGCAAGCGCTCGCGCTGGCGGCGGACCGAGGCAAGCGAGCGCACCCGTTCGCGCTCATCGCCCTCGAGAGCCTGCGCGATAGTCAGCTTGCCGCGCCGGCGGCGCGGCTCGCCGCGGCGCGCGGCCGGCCGGGGCGCGCCGGGTTTGCGCCGGGACTTGGCGGCATCGCCCTCTTCCTCGGGCTGTGCCGCGCGCTGTGCCGGTTTTCCCGGCTCGGGCATGGCCGCGGGCGCCACGGTCGGGTCGACGACGCCCGGCGCGGCGGGCGCCGGGGCCTGTTCGGTTGCGCCCTGGGCTGCCGGTTCGGCTTCTTCATCCTCGCTGCGCCGGCGCGCTTCCTCTTTCGCCTCGGCTGCGCTCTCGGCCTCTTCTTCGGCGCGGCGCGCGGCCTCCAGCTCCTCTTCCTTCTTGCGCTGGTCCTCTTCCTGCTTGGCGGTTTTCAGGGCCTGCAGGCGCGCCGCCCGTTCCGCATCGGTCAGGTTGGCCGCCGGTTCCGCTTCCAAGGCCGAGAAAGCCGCTTCGGCCAGCTCGGCGGGGGTCGGCTGGGCACTCTCCTGGGACGCGGCCTCGACGGTCACCTCGGTCATGCGCCCGCCCTCGCCCGGGGCGAAGGTACGCTTGCGCTTGACTTCGACCATCACCGTCTTGGAGCGGCCGTGGCTGAAACTCTGGCGGACTTGGCCGGTCTCGACGGTCTTTCTGAGCTCGAGCCGACCGGGCCGGTTGAGTTTCAACGGCTTCTTTTTGTCGTCTTTGCTGGTCGTCGTTTCGCTCATCAACTCAGACTCGGTTCCTTCGATACGATCCCGCTCTCGCCGACCAGGCCCGCCAGCCGGTGCGCCTCGGCTTCGAGGCGCTCAGCCAAACCGCCCGGCAGCACAACCAGATGGACCGCGTTGTCCCGGCCAAGCGCCCGTCCCAGCTCTGTGGCCGTAAACAGGGCCACGACCGGCAGGTCAGGCTGCCGTGCCCTGGCCAAGCCGACAATCTTGCGCCGTCCGTCCTCGGCCGCATCCACGGCATGAACCAGCAGCGCCGCCTCGTTGGCGGCAAGCCGGTCCTTGACCTTCTGAAAACCAGCAACCGCTTGGCCGGCCCGATTGGCGAGGCCAAGGAGCTCCAGAAAACGCCGTCGAAGCGCGCCTTCCGTCCGCTCCAGCAAATCATCCGGCACCCGCACAGAAGCCTTTGCCGCCTTGGCGAACAGGTTTCGCGCACAGGCCTTCTCTAACATATCCCGGCGCGGAGACAACCACAAACCTCGTCCCGGCAGGCGTCCGACCGGGTCGGGCACCAGTCCGCCGTCAGGGCCCACGACGAAGCGGAGGAGTCGATGTTTGTCCCGCACCTCGCCACTGGCGATACAGCGGCGCTGTGGGCCGCGGTTGGCCTGGTCGGCCGGCAGGTGTGGAACGGCATGGTGCATGACGGTTCGGCCTCAAACCTCCGTCGAGCCCAGTTTCTCGGCCTCGGCGGCCTCTTGATGCGCTTCCGGGGCCGCCGCCTCGGCGGCCTCTCCCGGTTCGTCGCCTGACTCTTCCTCGTCGCTCGGCTCGTCCGGGCCGGTTTCGCCCTGATCCTCGTCCTGGTCCTCGCCCTCGAACCAATGGGCCCGCGCCGCCATGATGATCTTGTCGGCGACCTCCGGTTGGGGTGCGTTGTCGGCAAACATTTCAATCAACTCATCGCTCGCCAGATCGCCCAAATCGTCCAGGGTCTTGATGTTGTTTCGGCCGAACAGGACCAGCATGCTCGGCGAGACTCCCTCGATGGCCGCCAAATCGTCGGAAACGCCGAGCTCGCGGCGCTCCTCTTCGAACCGACGGTCCTGTTCCTCCAGGAATCCGCGGCCCCTGGCGCGCAGCTCCTCGGCGACGTCCTCGTCGAAACCTTCGATCTCCGCCAGCTCCGCGATCGGCACGAAGGCCACCTGTTCGAGCGTGGTGAATCCTTCGGCCACCAGGAGATGGGCGATGACGTCGTCCACGTCGAGCGCTTCGATAAACAGCTCCGAGCGGGAGCGCATCTCTTCCTGCCGGCGGCGGGATTCCTCGTCCTCGGTCAAGATGTCGATTTCCCAGCCCGAGAGCTGCGAGGCCAAGCGTACGTTCTGCCCGCGCCGGCCGATGGCCAGCGACAGCTGATCGTCCGGCACCACGACTTCGATGCGGCCCTGGTCCTCGTCGATCACCACCTTGGTGACCTCCGCCGGCGCCAAGGCATTCACCACGAAGGTCGCGGTATCGGGCGACCAGGGAATGATGTCGATCTTCTCGCCCTGCAGTTCGCTGACCACCGCCTGGACGCGGCTGCCGCGCATGCCGACGCAGGCGCCGACGGGGTCGATCGAGGAATCGTGGGAAATCACCGCGATCTTGGCCCGGCTGCCCGGGTCGCGGGCGACCGACTTGATCTCGATGATGCTGTCGTAGATCTCGGGCACCTCCTGCGCGAACAGCATGGCCATGAACTGCGGGTGGGTGCGCGACAGAAAGATCTGCGGGCCGCGCAGCTCCTCGCGAACATCGAAGATGTAGGACCGCACCCGGTCGCCGGTCCGCAGCGCTTCGCGCGGCAGGCTTTCGTCGCGGCGCATCAGACCCTCGCCCCGGCCGAGATCGACCGTGACGTTGCCGAACTCGTTGCGCTTGACGATGCCGTTGACGATTTCACCGGTCCGGTCCTTGAACTCCTCGTACTGGCGCTGGCGCTCGGCCTCGCGGACTTTTTGGACGATCACTTGCTTGGCGGTTTGGGCGGCGATACGCCCGAGGTCGATCGGCGGAAGGTCCTCGATCAGGAAATCTCCCACGCCGAGACCGGACTCGCGCGCGTCGACCTCCTCGATCGTCATCTGGGTGAATTCGTTCTCGATTTCCTCGACCACCTCGCGGAATCGGCGCAGGTGGATTTCCCCCGTCCGCCGGTCGATTTCCGCCCGGATATCATGCTCGTGGCCATATTTGGCCCGGCCGGCCTTGCCGATCGCCTGCTCCATGGCATCGAGAACTTCTTCGCGCTCGATGCTTTTCTCCCGCGCCACGGCTTCCGCGACCTGAAGAAGCTCTGTTCTCGAAAGCGCCGTTGTCTCCATCATTTCCATCCAACCCGTCTTATGCCGGTCGCGGCCGGTCTTGGCTCGCCGCGATCAGGTCATCGGTCAAAACAAGCTTTGCCTTATGGATGTCGTCGAAGGACAGCTCGATCTCCTCCTGGTCCGTCTCCAGGCGGATTCTTTCATGATCCACGCCTAAAAGCCGGCCGCGAAAGCGCCGTCTGCCGGCCACCGGGATGCGCAGCTCGACACGCGCCTCGAATCCGGCGAAGCGCTCGAAGTCCCGGAGCCGCGTCAGCGGCCGATCTATGCCCGGCGAGCTGACCTCCAACACATAGGAGCCGGAGACCGGATCCTCAACGTCGAGAACGGCGCTCACCCGGCGGCTGGCCAGCGCGCAGTCGTCCACGCTCACGTCCTGGCCGTCCTGGCGCTCCACCATGATCTGGAGTTTTGGATGGCGATCGCCGGAGAAGATCACGCGCACGATGTCGAACCCTTCGGCCTCTAAAGGCGCCTTCACTAATCTTTCGATCGTTTCGGCCCGGCCTTCGCTAGTCAGAGCTGGCACCCTCATCTCCCAGACGGAGGTCTCGCTCAACAGGCGTCTCCTGTCCTGCCAGACGGTACAAAAAAAGTGGGCCGTTGGCCCACCTTCGGAGGAGCCTGATACACTGCTCGATCGAGCACCGCATCGCACCCATAAGGATCGCGCACTCTACGCTCAAGCCCTATGGCTCGCAAGGCTTTTCCATCCCAGGAATCCACGCGCTCGAGGGCCTCGGTCTTAACCCCCGAGGCCGGCCGAGGCCGTGCGTCGAGCCCGCCGCCGAAAGCGCAGAAAGGCGGGGCGGCGCCCGTCTTGAATTGCCTTTTCTTCGTATCGGGTGGACGGCCAGTCGGCCGGCCGCGCGCGCCAGTCGCCTGGACCCTCGGCCAGCCAGCAAAACGACGGGTCAGCCGCCGCGCGCTCCAAGATCCAGCCTTGATAGGACCGGTCGTCCGTGGCGATGCGCAACTCCGCGCCGTCGACCATGAGGGTCGCCAGGCGCGCCAGCGTTTCGCGCCGAACGATGCGCCGCTTGTGATGGCGCGCCTTGGGCCAGGGATCGGGAAACAGGATGAACGCGCGCGCCAGGCACTTCGCCGGCAAAGCATCCATCAGCGGGCGCGCGTCGCCCTGCAGAATGCGCACGTTGTCGAGGCCGCGATCTTCAATCTGGCGCAGCAGCGCGGCGACGCCGTTCACGAAATATTCGGCGCCGACGATGCCGATGCCGGGATTGCGCGCCGCCTGCCAGGCCAGATGCTCGCCGCTGCCGAAGCCGATCTCCAGCCAAACGGCTTCCGGCCTGCGCGCGAAGAGGGCTGCGGGATCGAGCGTCCCGCCCGGTGGCGGCGGATCGATGCGGACGTCCGGCAGCAGCTCCTGCAGCAGGCGGCGGCTGCCGGCGCGCAAGGGTCGGCCCTGGCGCCGGCCGTGCAAGTTTCGCCGGACTGGCCGTCCGGACCCGTGGGCCTTGGCTGAGGAATCGCGTTCGCCGGTCATGGCCGGCCAGTTAAAAGGTCAGGCGCCGAAGGCCGATCGTAGCTGATCGACCAAATCCAGCCGTTCCCAGGAAAACCCGCCATCAGCCTCCGGCTCTCGACCGAAATGTCCGTATGCGGCCGTACGTGCAAAGATTGGCTTGCTGAGGGCGAGATACTCGCGAATGCCCCGCGGCGACAAATCGACAAGCTCGGAGAGCGTCGCCGACAAGCGGTCCTCGCTGACTTCTCCTGTCTCGTGGGTGTTGACATAGACGGATAGGGGCTTGGAGACGCCGATGGCATAGGATAGCTGGATCGTACACCGTTCGGCCAGCCCCGCGGCGACCACGTTTTTTGCGAGATAGCGCGCGGCATAGGCCGCCGATCGGTCGACCTTGGTCGGGTCCTTGCCGGAAAAGGCGCCGCCGCCGTGGGGCGCCGCACCGCCATAGGTATCGACGATGATCTTTCGTCCGGTCAGCCCGCAGTCGCCGTCCGGGCCGCCGATCACGAAGCGGCCGGTCGGGTTGACGTAGAACTCCGCCTCGTCGCACATCCAGCCGTCCGGCAGGACGTTCACCACGTGCGGGCGCACGATGGCCCGGACCTCGTCCTGGTCGAGCGCCTCGTCATGCTGGGTCGAGACCACGACCGAGGTCGAGCGCAGGGGCCGATTGTCTTCATATTCGAGGGTGACCTGGCTCTTGGCGTCCGGCCCCAAGCCGGGCTCGGCTCCGGAATGGCGCGCTTCGGCCAACGATTTCAGAATATTATGAGCAAGATAGATTGGCGCGGGCATGAGCTGATCGGTTTCCGAACAAGCATAACCGAACATGATGCCCTGATCGCCGGCGCCCTCATCCTTGTTGCCGGCCGCATCAACGCCTTGGGCAATGTCGGTGGATTGCTCGTGGATGTGGTTGTGGATCTCGGCCGTTCGCCAGTGGAAACCGTCCTGCTCGTAACCGATCTCCTTGACGGCGTGGCGGGCCGCGTCCTCGATCCTCTCGGAGGTCAGCCCCTCGGAGCCGCGCACCTCGCCGGCAAGTACAATCCGGTTGGTCGTGGCGAGGGTTTCCACGGCAACCCGCGAATTGGGGTCGTGGGTGAGAAACGCATCCAGTATCGCATCGGAAATCCGATCGCAAACCTTGTCTGGGTGCCCTTCGGCGACGGATTCGCTCGTGAAGAGGTACTTACCCTTTCTCACCACGCACTCCCGTGTAAGTTTTCCTTCGTTGCCGTGCCTCGCCTCCGCGACCAAGGCCGGGCGGCCCGGCACTACGAAGCTGCGAGGGTCGCCCCTAAGGCGGCCCATCTGCGAATGGGGCGGTCTCGCGAGGCCCCCTGGACGTTCTTGTAGCCTGCGCGCGGCCCGCGTCAAGCCCCATCGGGGCGCCCGCGCCGAGATGCAGGACGCCTGGCGCCTTGGCGCACAAACTCACCCGGCTCGCGGATCAAGGCAATCCCCGAGTTTAGGCCAGCAGCAATGAGTCGGGCTTAGTCGCCCCGGAACAGGATCTCCCGAGGCTAGTCCTTGTGCTGGCTGAAGGCGGCGAGCGCCTTCGTCATCTCGAACAGGCGTTTGCGAACCCGTGCGTCAGTGATTCGGTAATACGCCCGTACAAGCTCCAATGTCTCTCGTTTGGCCATTGGGTCCGGTTCGTACGTGGCTTGTTTTTCAGCCATCCCCCGAATTTGGCGGGGTGATCGCGCCGCAACGTCATCAGACATTTCCTCGAAGAAAAACCCGATGGGCACATCGAGAACCCGCGAAAGGTCGAACAAACGGCTGGCGCCAATTCTATTTGCCCCCCGTTCGTACTTCTGTACCTGTTGGAACGTTAAACCAATCGCTTCACCGAGCTTTTCTTGGCTCATTCCCAATAACGTTCGTCTGAGCCGGACTCGGCTCCCGACGTGGATGTCGATGGGGTTTGGTCCCCCAGCGACTCGTCCACGACCACGGCCAGAGCCACCGCTTCGTTTCATGTTCGAAGTTCCTCCCTTACGGTTCCCAATACTTTTTGGCGGATCGTTCGCCGCCCAGTTTTTCATATTTGGGTTGTAAAAGGCCCAAAGTCTCTCCTGCACGCATAGATATGCAAGAGAAATTTCTTTATTTCGTTCCGTTTAGCTTACGGCAAACGGCGAACGATACGGGCGAGAGTAAATGTAACGATCAACAAGATCAATAGGGACCAGGACCCAAGGCGCGCAAAGGGCGTTCTCATTTCAAGCGAGGTGGGCAGCGGCGCGTCAATCACACCGGCGCGGTTGAGCCCGAGGCGCGCCACCACCCTGCCATAGGAATCCACCACCGCCGAGATTCCCGTATTCGCCGCCCTGACCAGCGGGAGACCCTCTTCGACGGCTCGCAAGCGCGCTGCGGCGAAATGCTGATAGGGCCCGCTGCTGGTGCCGAACCAGGCGTCATTGGTGATGTTCAGCAGCCATTCCGCATCGCTGCCGGGGTCGACGACACGGCCGGGAAATATGACCTCGTAGCAGATAAGCACGCTGACTTTCGGCAGTCCGGGAAGGCTCAAGGAGCGCGCGCCCTCGCCCGGAGAGAAATCCTTACCACCCTGGGTCAACTTGTCCAAAGGGAGGATCGAACGCAGCGGCACGTACTCTCCAAACGGCACCAAATGGCGCTTGTCGTAAACGGCGGCGACCTCGCCCGCTTGGTCGATCGCGAACAGGCTATTCCAAATTCGTACCTCGCCGCCGACCTCGGTGCGGCGCGGCGCGCCGGTCAGCAGCAGTCCGCCCGGGGGCACGATATCTCTGATCGCCTCGAGGACTTGGGTCATGTCGGGCAATAGAAATGGGACCGCCGTTTCCGACCAAATGACGTGGGTCGCAGCTTTTGATTCGGCGCTCTTGGAGAGCGCCATTTGGTCGGCCACGTGCTTGGCGCGCAGGTCTGACTGCCATTTGATGCGCTGATCGATGTTGGGCTGCACTACCCTCAGGTGAATTCCCGGCACGCCGTCGGCGGCGGTGTCCGGCGCGTCCGCCAGGCGCAGGGCGCCGAAGCCCCACAAGGCGGCGGGCACCAAAAGCGCCAGGACCAAGACCGCCGAGCGGCGGCGCCCTCGAGTGCCGTCATTGCACAAACAGCTCGGCGCCGCGGCCGACAGTATGGTCGCCAGGCTTAGGCCCCAGACGCCGGCAACCGAGGCGAACTGCAGCGTGGCGTCCGAAAAGGTCCAAACAGTGCCGATCAGGTTCCAGGGAAATCCGGTGAAGGCCCAGGCGCGCAGCCACTCGCTCGCGAGCCAGGCGGCCGCCAAGAGCAACACGCGTGCGAGCCCTCGGCTCTTGCCCAGCCAGACCGCCACCAGAGCTAAACCGGGGAACAGTGCCAAGCCGGCCGCCAGCGCGCCGACGGCGAACGGCATCAGCGCCCCGAAACGTTCGGCATCGACCAAGAAGGAATGGCCCACCCAATAGAGTCCGGCCGCGAAATAGCCCAGGCCGAAGGCCCAGCCGGTGAGGAATGCGCGCGGCCAGCGCCGGGCCCCGTCGAGCAGCCAGAGCAGGCCCGGGAAGGCGATCCACAAGAGGGGAAGGGCATAGAGCGGCGGCAGAGCCCCGGCCGCCAAGGCGCCAAGCGCCATGGCCGTTGCGAGGGCGCGCCACACGCCCAGGCCGGACAGGGCTCCGGCAACCCGGTCGGGCCAAGGCGGCGCCTGGGTTTCGGCGGCCGCCGACCGATCAGCCATCAGCCGTGGCGTCCTGGGCGGCCGCGGCGTCCTGGATGGCTGCGGGAAGGTTGCGGATCCGCAAGCGCCGGATGCGCCGCGGGTCGGCCTCCATGACCTCGAAGGAGATCCCGCTGGTGGGATGGGTCACCAGCTCGCCCCGGGTCGGCACGCGCCCGGCCAGCGAGAACACCAGGCCGCCCAAGGTGTCGATATCGTTCTCGCGCTCCTCATCCGACAGCACCGGCCCGACCAGGTCTTCGAAGTCCTCGACCGTCGCCCGGGAATCCGCGACCAGAGATCCGTCGCGGCGAAACACCAGCTTGGGGCCTTCGGACACATCGTATTCGTCCTCGATTTCGCCGACGATCTCCTCGACCAAATCCTCGATCGTGATCAGACCGTCGACGCCGCCGAACTCGTCGACCACCAACGCCATGTGCACCCGCGACTGGCGCATCTCGAGAAGCAGGTCCAAGACCGGCATGGAGGGGGCGACGAACAACGCTTCGCGCAGGGTCGTGCTGAGGTCGAACCGGCCCTTGCCGCCGACATAGTGCACCAGGTCCTTGATGTGCACGAGGCCCAGAACGTCATCCAGGGTGCCGCGATAAATCGGCACGCGCGAGTGTCCGGCCTTGCTCATGATCCGCACCAGGGGGTCCAGTCCCGTGCGCACGTCCACCGCGACGATGTCGGCGCGCGGAACCATGATGTCGTAGGCCGTTTGGTGGCGCTGTTTGAGGATGTTGGCGAGCATCGCCTTTTCATCCTCGCTGATCCGGCCGTTGGCCTCGGTCTCGCTTTCGCCCTCGCCGATCTCTTCGATGATTTCTTCGAGCGTGTGGCGCAGGCTCGAATCCGCGCCCTTGAACCCGAGCAGTTGCCGCAGCCACGCCCAGAAGCGCCCGACGCCCGCGCGGCTGCCGCTTCTCTGGCCGCCGTTGCCACGCGCGGCGTCGATCGTCGCCCGCTGTCCGCCACTCTCACTCATGATGGCTCACTCATGATGGCTCGCTCACTACGGCTTCGCTTTCACGGGCGTGCCGCCGTAAGGATTGTCGATGCCGATCCCTGCCAGGATCGCCACCTCGACGGCCTCCATCCTCTCGGCTTGGGGCGCCTCGTCATGGTCGAAACCGAGCAGATGCAGAAGGCCGTGCACGACGAGGTGACACATGTGCTCGGCGACGGATTTGCCTTGATCCCGCGCCTCGCGCAGCACCGTCTCGCGCGCAAGGATCACGTCGCCCAACAGGCACGGGCCAGTGATGCCCTGCCGCTGGCCGTTATTCGAGAAGGAAAGGACGTTGGTCGGCCGGTCCTGGTGGCGGTAGGTCCTGTTGAGGTCGCGGACCAGGGCGTCATCGGCAAGCACGATGCTCGCCTCCACCTGGCCATCGAGCCCTCGGCGGGCGCCGTCATGACAGAACACCGCCTCGGCCGCCTGGCGTGCCAGGTCCTCGAACCGCGGCTCCGCATCACGCCATAGGGGATCGCGCGCGATCACCGCGATCTCCAATACCAAAGGTGGTGGATATTGACCCATTTCATGGCGGCAAAACAGCCCGCCGGGTAGGCGCGGCGCGCGGCGCGATGCGGGGCATCGGGCAAGCGCCGCAACGTACCCGGCGGGCCGTTTTGCCCCACCGAAGGCCGCGATCTCTCGTCCGCTCACGGCCCAATTTGGATCGATGGGGCGGCCCGCTTGTGGTCGCCCCACACCACGGCCCACCACAACCATTTGGCCGCGCCTTGTGAGCGAACAAGACCTCAGCGGTGAAATGGGTCAATATCCACCACCTTTGGTATGAGTTGGTACTTCCGGGGTCGTCGCTCATGTCAGGTCGTGGGCGGGCTCACTCGGGACGGTCGGCTGTCGTTGGTTTCGCCGTGCCACTTGGCTTCTTCCGGGCTCTGGGCCTATCACCGTCTTCGCCGTTCGCCCTATCGCGCGCCTCATAGGCCCGCACGACACGGGTGACCAGCGCATGACGCACGACATCGGCGTCGGTGAATTCTACCACGGCGACCTCTTCCATGTCAGACAGCAAGTCGATCGCGTCGTGCAGCCCGGAGGGCTGGCCCTTCGGCAAATCGATCTGGGACGGATCACCGGTGACAACCATGTGACTGTTTTCGCCCAGTCTGGTTAAGAACATCTTCATTTGCACCGGCGTGGTGTTCTGCGCCTCGTCCAGAATGACCGAGGCATTGCTGAGCGTGCGGCCCCGCATGAAGGCAAGCGGCGCGACCTCTACCTCGCCGTTGGCCAGGTGCTTCATAACCTGCTCGGCTGGCAGCATGTCGAACAGGGCGTCATAAAGCGGCCTGAGATAGGGGTCCACCTTGTCGCGCAAATCGCCAGGCAGGAAGCCCAGGTGCTCGCCGGCCTCGACCGCCGGCCGCGACAGAATGATGCGGTCGACTTCGCCCTGCAGCAGGCGCGACACGGCGACGGCCACCGCCAGGTAAGTCTTACCGGTGCCTGCCGGGCCGATGCCGAAGACCATGTTGTGGGCGGCGAGCGCCTCGATATAGGCCAACTGGCCGGGCGAGCGCGGCGTGATGCGCCGCCGCCGGGTATGGATGGTGAGTCCCTCCGAATGCACCGCGTCCACAGCCGCTTTGGCGTCTGCCCCCGGTTTGCTCAAGGCCATGCGAACCACCGCATCGACTTCCGCGGCGGTGACCGGAAGGTCTTTTTTCAGGCGGGCATAGAGCGCATCGAGCGCGAGCTTGGCGGTGTGGGCCGCGTCGGGTGGCCCTGATATCGCCAACCGATTTCCGCGCGATACCAGAGAGACCCCAAGCTGGCGCTCGATACGCGACAGGTGTTGGTCGTGCTCGCCGAACAGCATCGGCAGCAGGCTGTTGTCGTCGAATTGCAGCAAGGTCGGCTCACCGACCTCGGAAGCAGGAAGGTCGCTCACGCGAGGCCCTCGCTCGAAGACGGCGTCTCGTTCACATCCTGTGCAAGCGGATCGA
>Ga0255057_10000760_pt1 | contig 18617 bp, 15 predicted proteins | sample Cases_109_6_MG_FD_189022 | JGI IMG/M metagenome (GOLD analysis project Ga0255057, IMG submission 189022) | Seawater microbial communities from Amundsen Gulf, Northwest Territories, Canada - Cases_109_6 | ecosystem: Environmental > Aquatic > Marine > Gulf | place: Canada: Northwest Territories... | reverse complement strand
GGGATTCCCATTCCCAACGCAAATAATCCTCGAATGCTCAATATGCCGACAACATCCCCGGCGCGATAGACCGCTGTGTCAATGAAATTCTTGGCTTTGTATTTTTCCTCCGGCGTGACGACCGAATACAGCATATCAGTTGTTGGTTTGCTGAAACCGAAGCCCAGTGCTCGCCGCAGAACAGTTAGTAGTGCGACAATGCCCAGGGTTGGTTCCACGGCGAGTAACAAGAATCCTGCTACAGATGCGATCGGCAGTAGCGTCATGGACACGCCGATACCGAAGCGGTGAACGACTCGATTGACGACCAGCATCTGCCCTATCAGGGCCAGGAGGTTTGTCCAGTTGTTTATGTTGGAAAAGAACTGCGTTTGTTCATTGGTATCCGGGATGGACAGCCCGACCATTTGCGCCGTAAACATATACAGCGCGGTTCCGAGCAGGCTCGCGATAATGGATTTGAACGCGATATAACTGAAAAATCTTGATGAGAATACGTGCGTAATACCTGCGAAAGGGTTGCCACCGAGGGGTTTTTCTACCGCGCCGGCATTTGTGCTTGTCTCGCCGGGATCTTCAGTGACCTGGACGCGCAGCCCCCTGATACAGAAAATTGCCAACAACAACATGATCGCGGCAATCGGAAAGACGTTTTGAAAACCAATTCTCACCGCAAGGTAGCTGGTTGCGATCCCTCCCATGAGCGCGCCAATGCTTCCGCCGGACGTAATGAATCCGAACAAGCGGCGGCCCTGCTCACGCGTATAGATTTCCGCCATGAAACTCCAGAAGACGGACACAACGAACAGGTTAAAGATCCTGATCCAAACAAAAAAAACGCGACCAAGCCAGATGTGATCTGACTCATTGCTTACCGCGATTGAAAAGACAACCCAGAAAATGACGATATTCGATATAAAAAACAGGTAAACCCACGGCAGGAATTGCCGCCGCGAATATCTTGACGCTACGAATCCGTAAATCGGCGTCACAACTAACATCGTCACGAAGGTGGCAAAAAATAGCCACGGTAAAGTATTTGGGCCGCTGCCGACGGCCATTGCTTCGCGGACCGGGCGAATGATGTAATAAGCGGACAAAACGCAAAAGAAGTAGGCGAACGACCATGCGACGGCGACATACTCGCTTTTCTCGAGACCGATAATTTTGTCGAACAGGAGTGCGCGCAGCTTGTCTATTGGGTTTGCAGGCATAATGCTTGCCATAATAACCACGCACCGACAAAAGTCACCGAAAAGACGGGAGAAGAACAATGGAATACGTTGTGATCATTACGGTTGTAGCCTTGGCTCAGTTCATATTCTTCGGAATTCGAGTGGGCCAGATGAGAGCTAAACATGGCGTTAGCGCGCCGGATACCATTGGCGATCCCGAATTCATGCGCATGTTTCGCATTCACCAGAACACGATGGAGCAACTCATCGTGTTTCTTCCGGCGTTATGGCTTTTTGCCGATTACTGGGAACAGACGTGGGGAGCCGCTATTGGCTTAATCTTTATAGCCAGCCGGCAGGTCTATTACCTGGGCTACCTGAACGACCCGAAAGCAAGAGGAAAGGGTTTCGGTGTGGGTTTTGCCACGCTTGCAGTATTACTGGTGGGAGTACTCGCCGGAGCGGTCAGGGAAATGCTTTAGAAGTCGAAGCGAGCGCAGCCCGAGAAAATCAATGCAGCGAATAAAAGTATCGTGTATTTTCTGTTGCAATACATAGGCTTAAGTTATTCCGATGGTCAATAGGGGGAGGCGGTCGTGATGTCGATTCGCGAACTACTTAACAATCACGATTGCGCGGCAATAGTACACTACCTATTATTGGAGTGATCCTGAGCACGACGAGGAAGATCGTTGGCACTGTTATCCAAAATTCGAGCTGGACAGAATTCCTGGGGACGGCGAGTCCTTGGCGTATTCGTGGTCGCGTGGATGAGTGCGACGATACAGCCTTGCCTGATGGCCATGGAGATGGCGGACCCCGTCGACGTGACCGTGGCAGGAGAACAGGCTCACTCGGAACAGGCAAACAAGCACGCGTGTCCGCATTGCCCGCCGGCATTTGCCGGAGCAGTCTCGACTGACGGTACGCACGACGCCAATAATTCGAGTTCGACGCCGTGCGAGACGTATGCATCGAATTGTGCGTCTGTCGAATATTTCCATCACGACGGTCGCGTAAGCAAGACCAAATTCAACGATTCGCCGAGCGATGTGCCGCTTGGCATCGTGCAGTCCGTCGCTGTTTTTCCGCTTGCAGGCAGTCTGCCAGCATTTCCCGACATTACTTATAACTCGTACCTGCCCGGCGACCAGCCACTCCTAAACGTCCTTTACTGCGTCTATCTGATTTAGAAGTCCCCTCGTTCTAGACCGTTTGTTTTTCGGTTTCCTACGAAGGAGATTTTTCGATGTTGATTTTCCGTGGGCGGATGCCCAAAGCCAAAATTTTCGTGCGCTATTGCCGCTGTCTCAGGAATCAGGCATGCGTTCTGCTGGTTCTTGCCACAGTGCTGCCGGGCGCACACGCCGCCGTTGAACAGAGCGTGACACCGCTGACACTGCAAGAGGCGGAAGAGCTGGCGCTCAATGATGAGCCCGGCCGGAGTTCGTATTTGTTCCGCGCTGAAGGACTACGAGAAGAGTCTGTCGCGGGTGGGCAATTACCTGATCCAACGCTGCGCGTCGGGATTGGCAATTTCCCCATCCAGTCCGGCGGTTTTACGACGGAGGGCATGACACAGGCCCAGTTGGCTGTTCGTCAGGTGTTCCCGGGCGGGGACACACGAGAGCTAACAACGCAAAAGTTTCAGGAACTCGCCGAAGAGATGAACCATAAAGCGGACGGCCGCGGCCGGGATGTGTTGACCGCGGTTCGCATTGCCTGGCTGGAATCCCATTATTGGCGCGACGCGCAACAAATAACGATCGAGTCGCGACCGTTTTTTGAAGACCTGGCCACGATAACGCGATCGCTCTACTCCGTCGGGCGCAAGAACCAGCAGGATGTGTTGCGGGCGGAGCTGGAACTCAGTCGCCTGGACGACCGCATTATCGAAATGAGTAAACAGCACTCGCACTCGCTCGCGGTCTTGTCGGAATGGGTGGGCACCGATGCGGCGCGGCCCGTTGCGGTACAGATGCCCGAGTGGGCGGCAATACCGCCGCTGGAAGAAATGCAAGCTCGGCTGCAGACGCATCCCACGCTGATGGCGGCCGATGCCAGTGTCGGTGCAAGTCTTACCGGGGTCGAGCTTGCCAGGCAACAGTACAAGCCGGATTGGGCCGTTGACCTTGGATACGGCTACCGCAGCGGGACCTTGCCGAACGGCGATCCGCGATCTGATTTCGTTAGCCTGTCAGTCACCGTTGACCTGCCATTCTTTCGTGGTAAACGACAGGACCGTGCGCTCGGTGCTGCACTGAGTGAGCGGCGAGCCGCAAATCAATCTCGCGAGCAAGTAAGCCGGCGGCTCGCAAGTCAGTTAGAAGCAGAACATGTGCGTTGGCAGGATCTTGGGCGGCGACTCGAACTCTACGAGCGACTGATTCTTTCGATATCGGCAGACAACGCCAATGCGGCTCTCGCGGCCTATCAAAGTGATACGGGTGATTTCGCCGATGTCATGCGTGGCTATGTTGATGATCTCAATACTCGCCTTGACTACGTTCGTTTGCAGGTGGAGCGTGCACAAAGCTTTGCGGTGCTCGCCAACCTCGGAGGTATTCCCCGATGAAAAATGGCATCAAATTATTTCTCGTCCTGATCGCGGGCGCTGGAATCGGCGTGATCGTCGATCGTTGGTCGTCGAGTCCGGAGGACGACACTGCCGCTGTGACCGGTGAGACAAAGCGCAGGGTCTTGTACTGGAAAGCACCGATGGACCCGAATTATCGGCGCGACGAGCCAGGCAAGTCACCGATGGGAATGGACCTCGTGCCGGTATATGCAGGCGAAAGTGACGGTGATGAAAGCGTCGTGAGCATTAGTCCGCAGGTTGTTAACAATCTTGGCGTACGTACCGAGCAAGCGCAGTACAGCGTTTTATCACGGCGAATTGATACGGTCGGCTACGTAGGTTACGACGAGGACACACTGCAACGCATTCACACGCGTGTTGACGGCTGGATAGAAAGTCTTGAGATCACAGCAACAGGTGACCCGGTCACCCGCGGCCAGATTCTGTTCGAATTGTACTCACCGATCCTTGTAAATGCAGAAGAGGAGTACCTGACGGCATTGAGAAGCGGCAATTCGACACTGGCAAGGGCATCTCGCCAGCGCTTGGCTGCACTCGGTGTTTCGAGCGGCGAAATCGACCGGCTGGAGAAAAGTCGCAAAGTTAACCAGAGCTTGGCTGTATTTGCCCGGAGCGACGGGGTTGTTGCAAGCCTCGGCGTGCGTGAAGGTCAATTCATTACGCCGGCGACCGATATCATGTCCGTTGCGAAGCTTGACCGCGTGTGGGTATTGGCGGAGGTCTTCGAGCGGCAGGCAGACTGGATACAACCCGGGCAACGCGCTGAGGTTGAACTGGATTACCTGCCGGGAAAGCGACTGCAGGGCACAGTCGACTACATCTATCCCGAGCTGGACATAATGACCCGTACCCTCAAGGTGCGAATGCGTTTCGACAACAAATCCGAATTTTTCCGGCCGAATATGTTGGCGCGAGTGACAATCCACGGCACGGAAACAGCTGCGGTCGTGCATGTCCCGCGGGAAGCATTGATTCGCGGCGGCATGGTTGATCGCGTCGTCCTGGCGTTGGGCGACGGCAAGTTTCGTGCGCAGCCGGTGCAAATCGGTATTGAATCCGGCAACAGAATTGAGATTCTCTCTGGTATTGGCACGACTGATCGGGTTGTCACTTCCGGTCAGTTTCTCATTGATTCCGAGTCAAACCTCGAATCGGCCCTGGCGCGCATGGATGATCGGGTTGCCGAAAATCCGGCGGCCTCTGTCCAGGTTGCGGCAATCGTTCGAGGCCTGGATTTAGCCAAACAGAAGATAACCCTGTACCACGAGCCGATAGCCGAGTGGTCCTGGCCGGCGATGACCATGGGGTTTGCCGTAGAGAATGAGCAGCTGCTCATGGGGCTTGGTGAAGGGCAGTCCATCGATGTCACTATCGAAGAGCAGGATGACGGTATCTACGTTATCACCGCTGTCACGCCGGCAGAGACAAGCGTGCACGAGCCGGAGTCGGGGCAATGATCGCTGGCCTCATTCGCTGGTCGATTCAAAATCGCTTGCTGGTATTGCTGGCGACAGGATTCCTGGTCGCCTGGGGAATGTATTCGATCAGTCAGACGCCGGTTGATGCGTTGCCGGATCTGTCAGATGTGCAGGTCATTGTTAAGACATCGTTCCCGGGGCAGGCGCCACAGGTGGTCGAAGATCAGGTGACCTATCCTTTGACGACGGCCATGCTGGCCGTGCCGAAGGCCGTTACGGTGCGCGGTTATTCTTTTTTTGGTGATTCGTTCGTCTACATTATTTTCGAGGATGGAACCGACCTGTATTGGGCGCGCTCCAGAGTGCTGGAGTACCTGAGCCAGGTCGCGGGCCAGCTGCCGGCGGACGCGACTCCGGCGCTCGGTCCTGATGCGACCGGTGTTGGCTGGATTTACGAATACGCATTGCTTGATCGTACGGGTCAGCATGACTTGTCTGAGTTGCGCAGCATTCAGGATTGGTTCCTGAAGTTCGAATTGCAAACGGTTCCGGGTGTGGCTGAGGTTGCCACCATCGGCGGCATGGTCAAGCAGTACCAGGTGGTGCTGGACCCCGACAAGCTGCGTGCATTTGATCTGACGCTCGGCCACGTTAAGCGCGCAATACAAGCAGGCAACCAGGAGACCGGTGGCTCGGTCATTGAAATGGGCGAGGCGGAGTACATGGTACGTGCTTCCGGCTATTTGCAAAGTCTGGATGACCTGGCCGACATTCCATTGGGCGTCAATGCCGATGGCACGCCAATTGTTCTCACGGATGTCGCCGAGCTCAGAGTGGGGCCGCAGATGCGGCGCGGAATTGCAGAGCTCGATGGGGAAGGTGAAGTTGTCGGCGCCGTTGTTGTGATGCGCTGGGGAGAAAACGCGCTGGCGACTATTGAAGGCGTAAAAGATCGGCTGGCGGAATTACAACGAAGCCTGCCGGATGGCGTCGAAATTGTTCCCACCTACGATCGATCTGATCTCATTAATCGGGCCGTCGAAACGCTGCAAGGCAAGCTGTTGGAGGAGTTTCTGGTCGTGGCGCTGGTGTGTGCGGTGTTCCTGTTCCACCTGCGATCCTCGGCCGTGATCATCGTCAGTTTACCGGTCGGCATCCTGGTTGCTTTTACGATCATGCATCAACAGGGTATCAACGCCAACATCATGTCGCTCGGCGGTATTGCTATTGCCATTGGCGCAATGGTCGACGCGGCGATCGTCATGGTTGAAAACGTGCACAAGCATATCGAAAAAGAACCACTGACGGATGACAATCGCTGGCGCATCATGGCGGATGCCGCCAGTGAGGTGGGACCGCCGCTGTTCTTTTCCTTAGTGATTATCACGCTGAGCTTCTTACCGGTTTTCACCCTCGAGGCCCAGGAGGGGCGCCTCTTCGCTCCGCTGGCATTTACCAAAACCTATGCGATGGCTGCCTCGGCCGGCTTATCCATAACGCTCGTCCCCGTATTGATGGGGTACTTTATTCGCGGCAAGGTGATACCGGAACAAAAAAATCCGATCAACAGAATGTTGGTCGCCGCGTACCGGCCAGTCATGCGCTGGATCATACGATTCCCCAAAGCAACCTTGCTGGGGGCAGCCGCCGTACTGATCGTTGGCCTGTGGCCGGCGACACAACTTGGCTCGGAGTTCATGCCGCCCCTGGATGAAGGCGATCTCATGTATATGCCAACGACGTATCCGGGCATTTCGATTGACAAGGCGCGGGAGGTTTTGCAACAAACCGACAAGTTGATTCACACGGTGCCCGAGGTTAGCAGGGTGTTCGGCAAAATCGGGCGGGCCGACACGGCAACCGATCCCGCGCCTCTCACCATGATCGAGACGGTCATTCAATTCAAGCCCCGCGATCAATGGCGTGAGGGCATGACGCCGGATTTATTGCGCGAGGAACTGGATGCAATCGTGAGTCTTCCCGGCCTGACCAATGCCTGGGTGATGCCGATCAAGACCCGCATTGACATGCTTGCAACCGGCATCAAGACGCCGGTTGGCATCAAGATTGCCGGTCCGGATCTCAACGTCATTCAGCAAATCGGCTTGGATCTCGAGCGGGTACTGGGGCCTGTTCCAGGAACTGCTTCGGTGTATTCAGAACGAGTCGCCGGCGGAAGATTCGTCGATGTCGATATTGATCGTGCCAGGGCGTCGCGATTCGGCCTGAATATCGACGACATCCAGGAAATTGTTCGTACCGCAATCGGTGGCATCAACATCACGCAAACCGTGGAAGGATTGGAACGTTACCCCGTAAATTTACGCTATCCGCAGCGCGTTCGAGACTCTGTGGAGCAGCTTCGACTATTGCCGATTGTGACACCCCAGGGTGCACGCATCGCGCTTGCCGATGTCGCCGAAGTAAAGGTCACCGAAGGCCCGCCCATCATCAAAAGTGAGAATGCCCGCCTGAACGGCTGGACCTACGTTGATATTCGTGATCGCGACCTGGGTTCCTATGTTGCAGAGGCGCAGCAGGTGGTTGCCGATGAGTTGGACTTACCGGCGGGCTATTCGCTTGTCTGGTCCGGACAGTACGAGTACATGGTGCGAGCCAAGGAGCGTCTGTCGGTCGTCGGGCCACTGACTCTTGCGATCATCGTGCTGCTCTTGTATCTCAATTTCCGGCGCTTCGCTGAGGTGGCCATTATCCTGGGCACGTTGCCGATGGCACTGGTTGGCGGTGTCTGGCTGCTCTATCTGCTGGATTACGATATGTCGGTCGCCGTCGGTGTTGGCTTCATCGCGCTCGCTGGCGTCGCGGTCGAAATTGGCGTGGTGATGCTGGTGTATCTTAATCTGGCGATGCGCGAGCATATGGCTGTGGCCAAAGCCGAAGGGCGTGCCCTGAACAGGGACGATGTCCGTCGGGCCGTCAATGACGGAGCGTTGTTGCGTGTCCGTCCCATTATGATGACGGTGGCGGCCATTATTGCCGGGCTGCTACCGATCATGCTGGGCGGCGGAACCGGCTCCGAGGTCATGCGCCGCATTGCCGCACCCATGGTCGGCGGCATGGTGAGCGCGACGATTCTGACCTTGATAGTGATCCCCGCACTCTTCCTGGTTTGGCGTGGGCGTTCGATTGATTAATTTCGAATGACGAAGTTTCAAAACGGCTACTGAGCTTGTTGCTGGCCGGAGTGCTACTATCGCTTGCAGAATAATCGTAACGGGCATTTTCGTGACCGCAGAAAACATCACTCCGGCAAAACTCATTCTGAAACTGTCCGCGTACTTTCTGGTACTGATGTCGGCAACGATTATCTTGCTGCTGGCCGACTCTGACGCTCTGCGATACCTGCCGCTTGGCGGTACCGATGCGCTGCAGAATACGGACCTCGAGATTACCCAATCCAGGTTGGATTTTAGCAGTACCAATGAAACCGCAGATTTCAGCAGTGGGTCCGTTACGCCCGCGACACTGAGGTTTGCATTAATTTTCCTGGCAGCCAGCCTCGCGGGAACACTTTTAATCATGCTGCCGATTACCTGGACTTACTCAGCGACCAAGTTCGACTCGGGACCCGAGAAAGGCTTTGTCAGGGCATTGCTCGTGCTGCCAATTTGTGCGACCACGGTCGTGCTGTTAATCCAGGATAGCCTGGCGTTGGCATTTGGTTTGGCTGCGCTGGTTGCTGCCGTTCGTTTTCGCGTGGCGCTTAATGAAGCGATTGACGGAATTTACATATTTGCCGCAATTGGCGTAGGCCTCGCTGCCGGCATCGGCCATCTCGGCGTAGCCGCCATGATGGCGATATTCTTCTGCATGACCAATGCCATACTCTGGTATATCGACTATGGAAAAAATCCTATTGACGAGAATCGTCGAAAAGCAAAACGCGACAAGTACAACAACCTTGCCTGAATTTGCTGCGAACTAATGGCCACCGAGGCAGGCCTCGTACAGTTCACGCTGCTTTTTTTTGGGGTCGTTAATGGTCTCGAAGAATTTGTCGACATATTTCAAAGCATAATTCCGTTTGCTGTCCGACAATTCTGCGGGTGCCAGGTGACTCTCAAGCGCCAGCCGACTTTCATTGAATTGGGCAATGGTGTCGGCAAGTTGCCCATTATGAAGGCAGCGCCCGCGATACAAGCGGGTCCTCACGCTGCGAATTTTTAGTCCTTCCGCCGGGATTGAATAACTCGTATTGATCAGGCCGGCCTGATCGAAATCGTAGGGCAACACAACCCAGCCTTGCGTGCTGCCAGGCTCCCTCAGGATCTTACCGTTGTGACAGCAACCTTCGTCGCCCGGTCCCTTCAGCATCGACCAGTCTGTGTTCGCGATGAGATATTGGAACAATGTGTAGCGGGTTGATTCAACCGGGTCGAGTGCAGCGAGCGCTATTCGATTGTCCATTACCCGTTCTCTGCCATGGCGTTTGCCGACCTCACTATTCGATTCAATAAAGAATGCGTCATGAACCATGTCGTCCCGTTCACCGGCGCTATCCGTGTAGGTCACAGTTAACCAGCGAACCCGGAACGAAAAATCTGACAGTTCGTTGTAGGCTTTGTATATACCGAATTCTTGCCGCAAGTAGCGCTCGTGAAGGCTCCCTTTACGGCAATGCGTCACGATCTTGAGCTTGTTTTGGCTCGCAAATAACGTCCCCTCTGTCTGCTTTTTCTTCAGGTTTATTTTGAGCGGTGGAAATTTGCAGTAAACGAGGCGCGAGCGACCTCGAGTGGTCATCATTAGTTCGATGGAAACTTCTGTCCCGTCGACATTTTCATATCGCAGCACACCGTTGACCTCTGGCTTCTCGTCGGCATCCTTAATGATGATATCCATCGGCATTTCGATGGTAATGGCCAGCGGCTCATCGGTGGCGAACAGCGGATCACCCTGGGCGTAAGCCAGCGAGGCCAACAGGCACATACCAACAAAGCTGGAAGAACGGAGAATTCGAGTCATGTGATTGTTGTCATTATTATTTTTACTTTTGCACTAATTTCTTCGTAGTGCGACCTGACGTCGATCACGTTACCGCAATAGGCCGGCATTATCGAATCCGATAATTTGTGAGGGCCGTCACAGTGATAAGCGGACCCAGGTCCATACTTGAGGGGTCAACGAAAGTGAAATCCGAGGTTTCGCCATGAAACGCACTTGTCCAGTACTAATTGCCTTTTTCTTCCTGATTTCAGGCTGTAGCAGTGATGGCAGCGATTCGATTGCTGCGCCCGATCCCACGCTGGAAATCACGTCAAATAATGCGCTGCTGGTCGCCAATATTGCGTACGCGGCCGCGCTCGAAAGCCAGCAACTGGGTGATTCCGGCGGAGGCTTCTTCATAGGGAGTGCGCCGGGCGGTGTCACGAAAATTGCCGGTGATGTCGTAACAGCGGCGAAATCCGGCACCGGTAACAGTGGTTCCCAGATACCGATCCCGGCGGAGACAGTTCCGTGCGCAGCAGAGGGCACGATGACGATTTCCGGCCAAATCGCAGATATCGTCACGCCGACATTGTCCGCGGGTGATTATTTTCAGTACGAATACAGCGCTTGTGATGACGGCCTCGGCGACGTTAAGAACGGAACGGTGCGCACTGATATCGACGCGTTTAGCGGCGATCTGAACACTGGGCTTTTCAGCATGACGATGACTTTTACGCTGACCAATTTTCAGGTATCGATCTTCGAAAATCAGTCCACGACCCCCACGGAAGTAATTACCAGCACCGGCGGCGCAACGATCACAGCAGACGCAACGAGCTTTCCGTATGTGTCATCAAGCGCCAGTGGAAATTCGTTGGTCATTGATACACTCAACAGTTCCGAGGCCCTGACGGTTTTTGCCTCGACATTTACCGTGGACGGAGACGTCGTCACGTCGCCCTATACGCATTCGTCTTCAGGAACGCTGGATAGCACGCAACTCGCGGGCGTAATTCGGTACTCAAACTCGGTAACGTTCGCGGGGCTCGGTGTCGACTATCCGAATTCTGGCGAATTCCTGGTTGAGGGACTTGCCAGCAGCTTGCGCCTGTTCGCAGAAGACAACGTGAATGTGCGTATCGAAATTGATTTGGGCGCTGACGGAACGATCGATGAGACGATCAACACGACCTGGGCATCGCTAACCGCGTCATAGCAACCGTAAGTTCGGCTGCGTCATTCAAATCAAGGGCCCATCGGAAACGATGGGCCTTTTTTGTGCGCCCAAGCGGAGCTATCACATCAGCTAACGCGAGTTAGGGAGCGCGGCATGCGCAAGTTTAAGTCGGCTAGTCAGGCACAACGATTTCTGAGTACCCACGCGGTTGTCTACAATTTATTCAATTTGGGTCGACACCTGATTTCTGCCGAGCACTACCGAATATTCAGACAACGCGCCTTTGCGTCTTGGAAAAGTGCCGCAGCCATCTAGCTCGCGCTTTTAGAGAGAAGCGTTCGAGGCAGATAGTTAATTTGTCAGTACCGTCTTGCCTGAGGCGTCAACACGGTAGACATAAACTGTCTGGTCCCAGTCGTCTTGTGCCAATAGCCTATATAAGCGCTCCCACATGCGTGTTTCACTGTCCATAGGCCTGAATACCAGTAGTTTCGGTGTGTGTGTTGAATGTGTCTTGCAGTGTGTTGCTTGGTGTGTCGCGCCGTGTGTCTAAACGTGTGTTGTGACCTGTGTTGCTTCCGGTCGCCGCTAGGACTAGCTGCGATTCACAATTTGCTGCAGATGCTCTTGTTTTGTTAACCGAAGAATACATTTGGCGGAATCGACTGGTTGCCGTGCAAACAATAGAACATCCTGTCGAGTAATTGTTCTTTGACACCCAGGGATGCATCCATGTATTTGCCTGGACTATTCCAGGGTTAACGACAGCGCAGATCGTTTCAGTCGTGCCAATATGAGCACTCTAAACATGCAGAGCGTGCGAAATTCATGATCTGTTACGGCGACAGGTCGAAGCCACGTGTAACGGCCCACCGGATCCGATTCACGAGTTTTATGCGCAGATTGGGCGTTTCTACGGACCGCCGGCCCGTTGGTGAGCGCTCGGCGGTGTATTACCTAAAAATTACCGAAGTTAAGCAGTTGATCATGCCGTGACGCGTAACTACTTAAGAAATATGGTACTCCCTAGGGGATTCGAACCCCTGTTACCGCCGTGAGAGGGCAGCGTCCTAACCGCTAGACGAAGGGAGCGGAGTCTGTATTCCTGCTGAGCAGGGGCGGCCATTATACGACCGCTGCTTGAATGCTCAAGTGCCTCATACCGAACTCCCAGGGGATGGACGCACTCGCGTTGCGCGTGTGCGTCTGTCGGATGGCTACGCCATCCTCGGATCGAACACTTGTTGAATGCCGTGAGAGGGCAGCGTCCTAACCGCTAGACGAAGGGAGCACAGTGGTGCCCGGACTGGCCGGGGGCTGGTATTATACGGCCGCCTAACAAATGCTCAAGTAGAACATCATCAATAAACCCAAGATTATTCCCCGCCCGGACCACACGGTCTCACGCAACGATATTTCCGGAAGTGCGCTGAAAGTGCTGTACCGATTGCACAAAGCCGGTTACCAGGCGTTTCTGGTCGGTGGCTGCGTGCGCGATGCTCTGATCGGGCTGCATCCGAAGGACTTCGACGTCGCCACCAACGCGACGCCGGAAGAGGTGCGGGCGCTGTTTAGCAATTGCCGTCTAATCGGCAGGCGGTTTCGGCTTGCTCATGTTCGCTTCGGCCGGGAAATCATCGAGACCGCTACTTTTCGCGCTGCCGCGAACCACAAAGATGATGATGTGGCCCACGACCAGGAAGGTCGCATCATTCGGGACAATGTCTACGGCACGATCGACGAGGATGTCTGGCGCCGGGACTTCACCTGCAACGCTCTGTATTACAACATCGCCGACTTCAGTATTTGGGACTACGCCGGCGGCATGGAGGACGTTGAGCGCCGTCGTCTGGTATTGATCGGTGACCCTGACCATCGCCTTCGGGAAGATCCTGTCCGCATGCTGCGTGCGGTGAGATTTGCCGCGAAACTGAATTTCAAGATCGACAAAAGCGTCGTCGATGCCATGCAAAACAATGTAGGGCTTCTGACAAACGTGCCCGCGGCACGCCTGTTTGACGAATTTTTGAAGCTATTTCAGGGCGGCCATGCCGAACGAACCTTCGAGTTATTGTGGGAGTACGGCTTGTTCGACGAAATGTTTCCGGCGACGGCGCAGGAGCTGGAACAGGATCACGAGTTTGGGAAATTCCTGCAGGCGGCGCTTCGCAATACGGATCGGCGAGTCAAAGCCGAAAAGTCGGTGACACCCATGTTCCTGCTGGGTGTGTTTCTCTGGGCGCCAGTCAAGCGGCTCGCCGCGATCCGACGCTCAGAAGAGAAAATGTCGGAATCCCAGTCTTTGAGTCTCGCGGCCTACGAGATTACGTCCGAGCAACAGCGACGAATCTCATTGCCGAAACGATTCACCGTGCCGATGCGTGAAATGCTGGCATTGCAGCCACGCTTTTTGGTTACCACGGGAAAACGCGGTTTGAATCTGCTTGAGCATCGGCGCTTTCGGGCGGCTTACGATTTCATGATGTTGCAATCCGAAGCCGGCCTCATCGACAAGGACATCGCGACATTCTGGACCGACGTACAAAAGCAGTCTGCAGAGGAACGCGCCAGCAGTTTCAAATTGCAGACAACAGCCGCGAGCGGCAAGCGGCGCCGACGAAGACGCAGGCCGCGTTCAACATCAGGCCAGGACGCATGAGCAAAAGTCGGCGCGTCTGGGTGCCAGCCTACATTGGCCTGGGCAGTAATCTGGACAGTCCAGGGCGGCAGATAGAGACGGCTTTCGAATTGCTGGACGGAATTGCTGACACACGCCTGGTTGCCCGGTCATCGCTGTACCGGTCGGCGCCCTTCGGCGGTGTAGAACAACCCGACTTCGTCAACGCCGTGGCGGCTCTGCGGACAAGGCTTTCTGCCGTCGAGTTGCTCGCCCATTTACAGGAGATTGAGCGCGTTCGGGGGCGCGAGCGAGGTGGACCGCGTTGGGGTCCGCGAGTCCTGGACCTCGATTTACTCGTGTATTCAAGCGAAGTCGTTGACGAACCTGACCTGAATGTTCCGCACCCGGGCATTGCCGAGCGAAATTTTGTATTGTTGCCCTTGCGTGAACTTGCGCCGGAGCTGGTGGTGCCAGGGCTCGGCCGAGTGAGCAATATTTCCGTGAATGAACAAGAACCGCGCATAGCGCGCATCGCTTGAAGGGTCGTTCTATTGTCCGTCAGCTCACTAGGTCCAAGAGGCAACGCGTCGCGATTTATCGTCGTCGAAGGGCCGATCGGTGTCGGCAAGACGGCACTGACGAAGCGTCTTGCCGATAGCCTGTCGGCGGAGCTCGTTCTTGAGGAAGCTGCGGAAAACCCGTTTCTCGAACGCTTTTATCGCGATGGCAGCAGCGCGGCTTTACCGGCGCAAATGTTTTTCCTGTTTGCGCGTGCTCGCCAGCTCGAGGATTTACGGCAGTCGGACCTTTTCACAGACGTGCGAGTCGCCGATTACCTGTTCGCGAAAGATCGCTTATTCGCGGAACTGAACCTTGATAGCGATGAGTTGGCGTTGTACGACAAGGTTGCAGAAAATATGGCTGTTGAGCCTCCGGTGCCGGACCTGGTGATCTACCTGCAGGCGTCAGTGGATGCATTGATGGAGCGGATTGCGCGGCGCGGAATCAACTATGAAACCATGATTGATCGGCATTATCTTGAACGACTGACCGATGCCTACGCCCGTTTTTTCCATGGCTACGACGAGGGACCGCTACTGATCGTGAACGCCTCGCAGATTGATCCGATTCACAATGAGGCCGATTACGAGCAGCTATACCAGCAAATCGAGCGCACGACCGGCGGGCGACACTTTTTCAATCCCGTAGCGGCCGCGTTGGCCTGAGCGAAAATCGAAATCCATGTATACCCAACTTGAACAACGTGGCATGTCTGAGCCGCCCGTCAATATATCGACGCTCCGGGGCATGAAAGAAAAGGGCGAAGCGATCGCTTGCCTGACAGCCTACGACGCCAGTTATGCCGCGCTCGTCGATGCGGCAGGGACAGATCTTGTGCTGGTCGGCGATTCCCTCGGCATGGTGATACAAGGTCATGACACGACGGTTCCCGTGACCGTTGATGACGTCGTCTATCACTCCCGCGCCGTTGCGCGCGGCCTGCGACGAGCGTTCCTGGTCGCCGACATGCCATTTATGAGTTACTCGAACCCGGACCAGGCGCTGGAAAATGCCGTTCGACTGATGCAGGAAGGCGGCGCGATGATGATCAAACTTGAGGGTGGGGCAGGGCAAATCGATATCGTTGAGCATCTCGCGCGCCACGACATTCCCGTGTGTGCGCACTTGGGGCTGAAGCCGCAGTCTGTTCATAAAATTGGCGGCTTCAAGGTGCAGGGCCGCGACTCGAAGAAGGCGAAGGAGATGCTGGGTGCCGCAAAGGGCTTGCAGGATGCCGGCGCCGACCTGGTTTTACTCGAGTGTGTGCCCAACGAAGTTGGCGAGACGATCACGAAAGCGCTGGACGTGCCGGTGATCGGCATTGGTGCCGGCCCGAACGTCGACGGCCAGATCCTCGTTCTCTACGATATTCTCGATATTACACAGGGTCGGACACCTCGCTTCGTGCGAAATTTTCAGGCGAATTACACATCACCGCTAGGGGCCCTGCAGGGATATGTTGAGGCCGTGCGAGACCGTAGTTATCCTGCGCCTGAACACTGTTTTTCCTGATGCGGTCAAATTGACAGGAATCTGATGCAAGTCATCACGACTAAACAAGAACTGCAGGAACAACTGACCGACTGGCGGCATCGTGACGAGCATGTGGCCCTCGTTCCAACGATGGGCAATTTGCACGCCGGGCATGTCAGGCTGGTGGAGCTGGCACGCGAGCACGCCGAGCGCGTTGTCGTGTCTGTTTACGTTAATCCGACGCAGTTCGGTGACGGCGAAGATTTTGAGGATTATCCGCGCACGTTGGAGCGCGACACACGTCGCCTGAAGCACATCGGTGCGGATGTGTTATTTGTGCCGGAGGACGAAACGGTTTATCCGTTCGGCCACGATTGTTCGACCGTCGTTTCAGTTCCCGGTCTCACCGAAAATTTCTGCGGCGCGTCGAGGCCGGGGCACTTCGACGGCGTAACGACCGTCATCGCGCGATTTTTTGTCCTTGTTCAGCCTGATGTCGCTGTGTTCGGGCAGAAGGATTTTCAGCAACAACTCGTTATTCGTTTTATGGCTGAAGACCTCGCGTTGCCGATTCGCATCATCACTGCCCAGACAATTCGCGATGCTGATGGACTGGCACTTAGCTCGAGAAATCAGTATTTGAGTGACGAAGAGCGTGCGGTCGCGCCACAGCTGTACGAGGCCTTGTCCGCGATCGGGTCATCGCTGCAAAGCGGCGAACACGATTTCGAGAAACTGGAAAAGAAAGCGATCAAGCAGCTTAAGAAAGCAGGTTTCGAAATTGACTACGTGGCCGTTCGTCGGGCACAGAATCTTGCGATTCCGGATCGTGATTGCGATGAACTTGTTGTTCTCGCGGCGGTGCATCTTGGCGATGTGCGACTAATCGACAATGTCGTCGTTACGATATAGACAGATTTAAACTGAGACAGCATCGCGGCCGGCTCGTTTGGCGCGATACAAGGCTGCGTCGGCGGCACGAATCAGACTTTCGAGCGTGCCGTGCTCCTCGAGCTGGGCGACGCCCATCGAAATTCGCACCGGAATCTGAATGAGTGAGTCATCGGCGTCAGCCGTGCTGCCGCTCACACATTGGCGCACGCGATCGGCAATCATTACCGCGTGCTCTTCATTGACGCCCGGCAGCAGTACGGCAAATTCGTCGCCGCCATAGCGAATGAGCACATCGCGCGGACGAAACTGCGTTTTGAGGATGTGCGAAACGGCAGAGAGCGCTCTGTCGCCGGCGATGTGTCCAAACTTGTCGTTGAAGTCCTTGAAATGGTCGACGTCAACCATGATGAGCGAGACTGGAAGCTCGTCCGTCGTGCAACGCAGTATTTCCCGAGGAAAGGATTCTTCCATTGAGTGGCGATTGCCGAGGCCGGTCAGTGCGTCGGTTATCGCATGACGCTCGAACTTGCGTAACTCGCCGTAACTGTCCGCGATGACCCGATTGTGGCTACGAACACGCTCGGAGAGGACGACCAGCAGATTCTTTGCGAATTCGTGCGAGGCATTCACCATGCTCCAGAGAGTCGTCTGGTGTATGACAAGCAGATGCGCGTCTTCAGCGCCAACCACATAAGCCGAAGGATCGCGGTCTTCGATAATCGACATCTCGCCGACACACGAGCCGACTTCCATGGTGGCGAGAGCGGGTGTATCGATGGATCCGACATGAACGTCAAGGCTGCCTGACAAGACAATGAAAACTTGTTCGTTTTTTTCGCCGGGCGACAGCAGCAACTCGCCGGCGGCGAGGTCGCGACGGTCGCAGTCCTGCAGCAATGCCTGGATGTCATCGGGCAGCACGCCCTTGAACAGATCCAGGCTGTCCAGCAGAGAACGCTTGTAATCCGAGTTTATCGCCAGACCTTCAGACATCGCGCAATTCTGGCGTCAAATGGCAGCAAAATATAACGACTGCGGCACATAATGGCCGACATCCGGCCGCAGATGCTCGAACTGAGACCTTAGTCCGTTTGGGAATCCAGTTCGGCGCGCGCTTCGGCGAATTTGGCACGATCTTCTGCGCTGGGTTCCGGGTAGCGCAAGCCGATCCCTTGCAGCGCATCAATGATGATCCCGGCGACACGGGCGCGCATATAGCTCTTGTCGTCGGCAGGAATGGCGTACCACGGCGCCCAGGGTTTCGACGTTACGTTCATTGCGTCTTCGTAAGCACGCATATAGTCATCCCAATAACGCCGCTCAATGACATCCTGTGGCTCGAACTTCCAGTTCCTGTCCGGATTATCAAGGCGCGCGAGAAAGCGCTTCTTTTGCTGTTTCTTTGAAACGTTCAACCAGAACTTGATGATGACCGTGCCATTGCGCGCGAGATGTTCTTCCTGCTCGCGAATGGACCGCAGCCGATCGTCCCAAATCGTTTCGAGATTCAATTCGCCCGGCAATCGTTGCGATGCCAGAATTTTCGGATGAACCCGCACAATCAGTACCTCTTCGTACTGACTGCGATTAAATATGCCGATACGACCGCGTTCGGGCAGGCGGCAGCTTGTGCGCCATAAAAAGTCGTGGTCGAGTTCCAGGCTGGAAGGCCGCTTGAACCTGTAAACCTGGCAGCCGGACGGATCAACGCCCTGCATGACGGCTCGAATCGTGCTGTCTTTGCCAGCAG
>Ga0255057_10000759_pt1 | contig 18637 bp, 18 predicted proteins | sample Cases_109_6_MG_FD_189022 | JGI IMG/M metagenome (GOLD analysis project Ga0255057, IMG submission 189022) | Seawater microbial communities from Amundsen Gulf, Northwest Territories, Canada - Cases_109_6 | ecosystem: Environmental > Aquatic > Marine > Gulf | place: Canada: Northwest Territories... | reverse complement strand
CCCGATCCCGTGCCTGTGACCTCGGTCACCGGTCTGGTCACGCTGGCGCGGTGCCCGCAGCGTTTCAAATGGGGGGTGGTCGAGCGGCTCCCGATCCGACCGTCGGCGGCGCGGCGCCGCGGCGTTGACTTCCACCGCAACGTCGAGCTGCACAACATTGGCAAGGTCCCGCTGACCGACCTCGACCTTGACACCTACGACCTCACCGTCGGCTCCGGCGCCGAGGCACCAGCCGGCGACCCGTTCACGGTGTTCCTCGGCTCGCGGTTCGCCGGTCAGAAACCGCGATTCGCCGAGGTGCCGGTGGATCTTCGTGTCGGCGAAGCACACATCAGGGGACGAATCGACGCCGTGTACGAACCGGAACCGGGCACCTGGGAGATCGTCGACTACAAATCCGGTGGACTCTCCGACAACGAGGCACTGGATGTGCAGCTCCAGGCCTATGCCCTGGCTGCCGCGGATGGGGCGATCGCTCCCGACATACCCGAGCGGCTCACCGTGACCTTCGCTTTCTTCGGTGGGGATGAGTTCGCCGAGCGCTCGTTCGTCGTCGATGACGCGTGGTTGGCTGCGGCGCGAGATCGTGTCGAGAGCCTCGTCGAGTTGATGGTGGCCGCCGATCTGAGACCGACTCCCTCCGAGGACTGTCACCGCTGCGACTTCCTCGCCTTCTGCGCCGCCGGGCAGGAGTTTGTGGAGGCGCACCCCCTTCCCTCCCCCGTCGGCAAAGGTCGATAGCCCCTTCCCCGCCCGTTTTCGCCCCTCTTGGGGGAGAGGCGCGCAGTACTGCCCCCGCCGAGGGGAGAAACAGGCGAGAAACGAGACCCTCACACAACCTTGCCGTCGACGACATCGATCACGATCGTGACCGGGCCGTCGTTGGTCAGCGATACATTCATCATCGCCCCGAACCGGCCCTGCTCCACCTCGACTCCTTCGGCCTCGATAGCGGCGGCGAGGGTGGCAAGCAGCGGCTCGGCGATCTCCGGCGGTGCCGCCCCGTTGAAGGCCGGCCTGCGGCCCTTGCGAAGGTCTGCGAGCAGGGTGAATTGGCTGATCAGCAGCATCGACCCTCCGACGTCGACGATGCTCCGGTTCATCTTCCGGTCGTCGTCGGGGAAGATGCGCAGCCCGACGAGCTTGGAGGCCAGCGCTACGGCGTCTCGCTCGGTGTCCTCGGTGGCGACCCCGACCAGCACAACCAGGCCGTTGCCGATTGCCCCGATCGTCTCGCCTTCGACGGAAACGTCGGCCTCGCTCACTCGTTGGATCACGGCTCGCATCGTTTCGGAACCGTAGCCGCCGTTAGGCTCCGCCGATGGCCGCAGACCCCCGCGTCACCGCAGCAATGGATTCGGCCGGAGTCGCCTACGAGACCATGGACATCGACCCCGACCTCGCCGATACCGCAGCGTTTTGCGAAGCGTATGGGATACCCCTCGAAAACTCCGCCAACGCCATCCTGGTGGCGTCGCGGAAACCGGAAGGCCACAACGCCGTCTGCCTGGTCCTGGCGCACACCCGACTCGACGTCAACGGCGTCGTCCGCAAGAAGCTCGGCGTCCGCAAGGTGAGTTTCGCCCCTGCCAAGTTGACCGTGGACCTCACCGGCCAGGAAATCGGCGGGGTGACCGTATTCGGCTTGCCCTACGGGCTCCCCGTGTGGGTGGACGCCGGTGTGCTCGACCGCGACTGGGTGATCGTCGGTGCCGGCTCGAGGTCGGCCAAGATCAAGCTGGATCCTTCCCAGTTAAGAGAACTCCCGGGGTTCGAAATCGTCGACGACCTCGCCAAGGTACCTGAGACCGGGTGAGGTAGAGGCTTCAGGACCCGATCAGAGGACCCGATCTACCTTCCGTGCCCACCTCACTCCCTACAATTCCATCCGTGCTTCGCGAGATCCCGTTCTCCATCGTCCGTGGTTTCCTCATGGGCGCAGCCGACATCGTGCCCGGTGTCTCCGGTGGGACCATTGCGCTGGTCCTCGGCATCTACGAGCGTCTGGTGGCGTCGATCCGGGCCGGTAGCTCGGCACTCGGAAACCTGGCTCGGCTCGATTTCGATGAGACGAAAACCCGGTTGGGGGAAGTGGAGTGGGGCTTCATCCTGCCGCTTGGAACCGGCATCCTGATCGCCATCGTCTCGCTGGCTTCGGCCCTGCAGCGACTCCTCCACGACTATCCCGAAGTCATGGCGGCCCTGTTCCTTGGGCTCGTCGCCGGGTCTGCGTTGATCGCGTGGAAGTTGCTCACCGTCCGTGACACCAAACGAATCGCGATCATGTTCGGCGTTGGCATCGCCGTTTTTCTTCTGCTCGGTCTGACCGAGAGCACATCGGCCGAGACCGCATCACAGATCGGGGAACCGGCGCTGTGGGCGTTCTTCGCCGCCGGAGCGATTGCCATCTGCGCCATGATCCTGCCAGGGATCAGCGGCTCCTTCATCCTCGTCATGCTCGGCATGTATGCAGCGGTGCTCGCATCGGTGACCGACCGCGATTTCCTTTCCCTCGGGGTGTTCACCCTCGGCGCCATCGTCGGGCTTGCCCTTTTCGCCCAAATTCTTCACAGGGCGCTCCGGGATCACTACAACACGGTGATGGCAGCCCTGATCGGTCTGATGATCGGGTCGTTGCGGGTGCTGTGGCCATGGCCGCTCGGTGTGGACAGCACTGCGCTGGAGGCACCGGGAGAGCACATACCGGAGGCCGTGGTCGCCGCCGTCGTTGCCTTCCTGGTCGTGCTCGGGATCGAGGCGCTCGGGCGGAGGATATCCCAACGCTCCACCGCAGACGAGGTCGGCGAACTCACTGCGGACTGACGGCTCGAGTCACTCCGCCGCACGTCAACCGGCAACGAACGCTGCCGGAGTCGAGGCCGGCTCAGGAGGCGAGCAGCCTCTCGGCGATGGCGCGGCCAACCTCTTCGGTCGTGTTCGTCCCGCCGATGTCTCTGGTGCGGACTTCCCCCGCCGCCATCGTTGCGGCGACGGCCCGTTCGAGCCCGGCCGCTGCATCGGTCTCGCCGAGATGATCGAGCATCATCCGAGTGGCTTCGATCGAGGCGACCGGGTTCACTCGACCCTGGCCCGTGTACTTGGGGGCCGAACCGTGGATGGGCTCGAACATCGAGGGGAAGGCGCCTTCCGGGTTGATGTTGCCCCCGGCGGCAAACCCCATGCCACCCTGCAACATCGCCCCGAGGTCGGTGATGATGTCCCCGAACAGGTTCGAGGCAACTACGACGTCGTAGTAGTCCGGGTTCTTGACCAACCACATGGTGAGGGCGTCGACAAGGGCCATGTCGGTCTCAATGTCGGGATACGAAGCAGCAACCTCGTCGAACACACCGTCCCAGAAGACCATCGAGTAGTTGAGCGCGTTCGACTTCGTGCAGTTGGTGACCCGGCCAACAACCTCCGCGGTGCCCAGCTTGGCCCGAGCTCTGGCCTGGTCGAAGGCATACCGGATGACCCGTTCGCATCCTTTCCGGGTGAACACTCCGGTCTGGAGGGCGAAGGCATCGGGGGTCCCTTCTTTGAACACACCGCCAACGCCGGAGTACTCGCCTTCGGTGTTCTCCCTGACCACGAGGATGTCGAGCGACTCCGGGGTGGCGGTGGTGATCGGCGTTGCCACCCCCGGATACAGCTTGATCGGGCGGAGGTTCACGTACTGGTCGAAGCCCTTCCGGATCCGTAGCAAGGCCTGGAGTGAGATGTGGTCGGGCACCTTGGCGGCGTCGCCGATACAGCCCAGGAAGATGGCGTCGAAACCCTGCAGTGTGTCGAGAGCGTCATCCGGCATCATCTCACCACGTTCGAGGTAGCGGTCGCAGCTCCAGTCGAACAGGTCGAACTCGACACCGAAGCCGTAGGTGCGCGACGTAGCCTCGGCGACTCGCATTGCCTCTTGGGCAATCTCGGGTCCGACTCCGTCGCCGGGGATCACCGCTAACCGGTAGTCAGCCACGGCTCGTCCGCTGTGTCATCGATCCAACGACCGTTGTCGCCCATGGGCGCATCGATGCAGCGTCCGAAAGTCCCGAATCACGTGCACCGGTCGGCATTGACGGGGTTTCGCCCATTTGACTATTGTACACCATCGATAATCGATGATGGATTTCCTCGCCAAAGCGCTGATCATCGGGCTCACCGAACAGGCTCCCCTGATCCTGGCCGCCATCGGCATGGCGCTGATCTACTTCCTGAGCAAGGTGATCAACGTGGCGTTTGCGGAGACCATCACGCTCGGCGCCTACTTCGGGATGTGGTTCAACACCACCTTTGGCGTCAACTTCTACGCCAGCATGATCGCGGCGGCGATCCTGGCCGGGTTGCTGAGTGTTGCCACCTACCTCCTGGTCTTCCGTCCGGCGCGTCTCCGCAATGTCGGCATGGTCGAGGTGATCATCATCTCCCTGGGGCTCTCGGTCTTCCTGAGGCACGCCCTCCAGTTCGTGTTTGGTTATTCGGCCCGGTTCTACGATGTTCCCCCGGCCGAACGCGTCAGTGTCCTCGGTGTGGGGGTCACCACCTTCCAGATCACCGCGGTGGCGCTCGTGATCGCCCTGGCGTTGGGTCTCTACTTCTTCATTCAGAGAACCAACTATGGCCAGCAGGTCCGGGCGCTGGCAAGTGACGAGAGCCTGGCGAAGGTCAGCGGGATCAATCCCCTGGTGGTCACGTTGATGATCTGGTTCATCGCCGGGGTGGCCGGCGGGCTTGCCGGGGCGTTCTGGGGAGTCGCCGCCAACGTCCAACCGGACCTCGGGTGGAATCGCTTCCTGCTGATCCTCCTCGTCGTCCTGGTTGGGGGTGCCTGGGGTATTCGCGGGGTCATCATTGCCGGATTGGGCACAGGGGTGCTGCTGTCTGGGCTCAAGCTCGAGATCCCTCCACTGCGTGCCGAGATCCTGCTGCTGGTCGTGTTCATCGTGATCTTGAAGCTACGAGGAGACCGGTCAAGCGAAACGGCGAAGGTGTAGCCATGGGTGGGATATTGGATTTCCTATTCGGCTCCCCGGCATTCCTGATCTTCGGCGCTTACACGGTGGTCATGGTGGTCGGGCTGGGGCTGCTGCTCCACTTGCAGCTTGGCCTGGCCGGCATCGGCAACTTCGGCGTGGTCGGCTTCTGGGGTCTGGGCCTCTACGCCTTCGGTGTGCTCACCGTCAGATACGACCTCACGTTCTTTCTCGCCCTCCTCGGCGCAACGGCGATCGCCGGTGCCGCCGGCATCGTCATGGGGTGGGTCGTATCCAACCTCGATGTCGACGGCGTTCTGGGGGCCACACTTTCCTTCGCCGCCATCGTCTTCTTCCTGACCGATAGCGAACGGGACCTCACGGGTGGTCGCATCGGTATCGGCACGATCGACTTCCCCTTCGACGTCGGAAACCGGACAGATCTGGCCTGGCTGGCGATCCTGGTGGTCATCGTGGGTGCGCTGATGTACTACGTGTGGAGGGTGCACCGGGCACCGTACGGACGATTGCTGATCGCCACCGGGTTCAACGAGCCGCTGGCACAGAGCCTTCGCAAGCCGACGTTCCGTACCAAGATGATCCTGTTTGCGTGGACCTCGGCTGCCATGGGCCTGATCGGCGCCCTCTACGCCTCGTTTGTCCACTTCCTGTTCCCCACCCAGGTCACGGTGGGGATCACCATCGCCGTCATCGTCGCCCTCGTCCTGGGAGGGCAGCAGCGGACCTGGGGAGCCCTCGTCGGCGCCTTGCTGACCATTGCGCTCTTCGACATCGTCATCCAGCTCTACGTTCCACTCCCCAGAACGGTGTTCCAGCAGGCCTTCCCGGTGGCCAAGCAGATGATCTTCGGTCTTCTGCTGATCGTCCTGCTGTTGTACCGGCCGCTGGGGATTCTGGGCAGGATGCGGCGGGAGAACTACGTCCGGGGTGTGACCCATGAGTGAATCCGCGGTTGCTCCCCCGACGGCGAGACCGGCGATCCACCTTCAGGGAGTGCAGAAGAGCTTCGACGGGCGCACCGTTGTCGACGTCGACGACCTCACGTTGGGCACCAATCCGATCGAGGGTCTGATTGGACCAAACGGGGCGGGGAAAACGACGTTGCTCCGGCTGATCATGCACTCGATCAAACTCGACAGAGGGACGGTGTCACTAACGGACCCGGCATCCCCCAATGGAAGCGTCGTGCTGTCGAAGAAGCCAGAGCATCGGATCGCCAGGCTCGGGGTAGTCAAGACCAACCAGGTCATTCAAGATTTCCCCAACCTGACGATCTGGGATTCGCTGCTCCTGGCGGTAGCCGAGGCCAGGAGCGAGCAGCCGGACAGGATCTACAGCGAGCGCCGGGTCATCGAAGAGCACGGAGACGAGATCCAGCAATACCTGGACTACTTCACGTTCGAGAATCCCAACGGCTTTGCCAATTCCGCCGGCGAGAAGAAGCTTCTCGACATGATCCGTTGCTTGCTGTTGAACCCGAAGGTGCTGCTCCTCGACGAGCCGACCGCCGGCCTGCCAGACGACGTCACCGAACAGGTGATGGAGTTGATCAGGCAGAAGGCGGCAGAGGGGATGTCGGTGGTCGTCGTTGAACACGACCTGACCGTGATCTGGGGTCTCAGCGACCTCGTCCACTTCATGGCCGAGGGGAGCGTGATCCTGCAGGGAGATCCCGCCTCGATCAGGAAACACGAGACCGTGATCGAGAAGTACCTTGGGAGTGGTCATGTTGGAGGCTAGAGGCGTCCGCAGTGGCTATGACGGCGTCGAGGTGATCAAGGGTCTCGACTTCACCGTGGCGGACGAGGTCTTTGCCGTGCTCGGAGCGAACGGAGCAGGAAAGACCACCTTGCTGGCAACGATCGCCGGGCTGATCCCACTCACGGGGGGCAAGCTGCGATTCCTCGGACAGCAGATCTCGGGGCTGCCCCCGTGGACGACCGCCGAGTTGGGCCTTGGGTACGTTCCGCAGGAGAAGGGCACCTTCCCTGATCTCACCGTTCTGGAGAACCTCAAGGTCGGCGGGATGGTCGGGACCAGGCCTCGGCAGGAGCGCATCGACGAGGTCGTCGAGTTGTTCCCAGACATCGGGGCAATGCGAAATCAGAAGGCAGGAACCCTGAGCGGCGGGGAATCGCGGATGCTGGCGGCGGCGCGGGCCTTGATGCAGGATCCCAAGCTGCTGCTGCTCGATGAGCCGACCGCCGGTCTCTCGCCGCTGTATCTCGACAACTTCTTCGACAAGATCAAGGAGATCCGCGAGACCAGGGGCGTCGGCATCATCGTTGCCGAGCAGAACGCCACCAAGGCGCTCGAGGTTGCCGACCGGGTCATGCTGCTCAGCCTCGGGGAGGCCTCCGAGATCATGGACGCCTCCGACCTCACAACCGACCAACTCAAGGAGGGATATCGGATCTGATCATCTTTGAGCAAACGACAAGGGGAGCGGTATAGGATCTGATCACTCCCCGGAAACGGGGCAAGATAAGCCCTGCAACGGGCGATGGGAAAGGAAGCACAAGATATGAGACTACGAACAGTTCGGATGGGGCGTGGGTTGGCAACCCTGCTCGCGCTCGCCTTGGTCGCTGCCGCGTGCGGCGGCACCGACGACACCACTACAACCAGTACGACCGCAGCGACCGCAGCGACAACAACAACCGCACCGGCCCCACCGGTAGAAGCCGAGCCGATCATCGTCGGTGATCTCGCCTACTTCACCGGTGACTTCGGTGATATTGGCGCCTACCTGGCGGCCCAGGTGGACTTCCCGATCTTGGAGGTCATCAACCTGGATCCGCCGCTGGGCAGGCCCATGGTGGTCATCCACGAGGACATCGGAACGGTCGGTGAGGCGCAAGCGGCTCGAAAGCTGCTCGAGCAGGACGGCGCCAACATCCTGGTCAGCGCCGCCCATAACTATCTGACCTATCGGGACTTCCTCCTCGATTGGCAGGACTCGAATAATGGTCCGCTGATGCCGACGGTTCACGGCGGTGCGATCCCCGGCAACCTTGGCGGCATCTGTGGCGAGCCCATCTTCCGGGCCCAGGGCCTGGATGAAGGCCAGGGTGTCACCGACGTCCTGTACGCCGAGAGCGTCGGTGTCGAGAGCGTCGTGCTCATCACGACGCCGACGTCTGGCTACCAACTGACCGCGGACGCCATCGAAGCGGCGCTGCCGCTGGTCGGGATCGAGCTCCTGGAGCGCATCGACGCCCCGGGCGAGCAGGCCTCGTACCGGACCGAGATCCAGCGAGCCGTCGACCTGAATCCTGATGCGATCTTGATCCAGGGACAGGCCGGCGAGAGCGCCATCATGGTCAAGCAGACCTTCGAGGCCGGCTTCTCGACCTACATGATCGGCGAGGCAGGCTGGGTCGAGCCGGAGTTCCCCACCACGGCTACCAGCGAGGCGATTGCCTTCCACAAGGCGGTGGTCTTCCCTGGGTTCGGCTTCCAGGACAACGAGGCGTGGGCGTTCTATCAGCCGCTGTGGGACAACAACCCGGACTACACCCAGCACACCACCGCAGATGACTTCTACTCGTACACCACGTACGACGTCTTGATCGTCACCGCGCTGGCCATCGAGGCGGCCGGTTCGATCGACGGGTGCGACTGGGCTGAGGCAGTGCAGAGCATCACCGAGGCGCCCGGGACGGTGTGCTACACCTACCCCGACTGCCTGGCGCTGATCAGGGCAGGTGAGGAGGTCGACTACGACGGCGTCACTGGGCCGGGGACCTACAGCCCAACCGGCGTCAACGCGGTCATCCCCGCCGTCTTCGCCTACGGTGGCGACGGTGACTTCTCCGAAGACTCGCGTGTCGACGCAGAGCGCCACCTGGAGATCCTCGATCAGGTCGCCTTCGAGTTCGAGGAGTAGGCAACAAGGCCGAGACCAAGCAAGTAAACGGCAAAACGGAGACGGCGGCGGGAAGACCACCCGCCGCCGTCTCTCACGACCGGAAAGCGGCAAGAAACCATGGAAACCGATTTCCCCGATTTCATCAGGGCCCTCCCAGGACCCGATGCCGATGTCGCCCTCGACGCTTACCTGTCCTCGGGCGACCGAGGATTGGTCATGTTCTACGAGGCACCCGATGAAGATGTCTTCGTTCCCGAACACGTGCACGGTGACCAATGGGGGATCGTGCTCCAGGGGACGGTGCGGATCCAGATCGGTGTCGAGATGCACGAATGCCATCGCGGAGACACCTACTTCGTGCCAGGCGGCGCTCCCCATGTCACCTGGGTGGAAGCGGGGACGCGAGGCCTCGACATCTTCGAGGAGCACGACCGATACCTGCCGCGGAAAGATTGACATGGGCTGAGAACCCTTTCCCGGTCCGGGATTGCGCGTCTTGACCGGTCTTCGGTGCGCCGACTACCCTATTGCCATCGATAATCGATGATTCGAGCCATGCCCCCTCGTGATGGCTCGACCGGTTTGCGAGGTGCAGCATGCTCAAAGCCGTGACCAGGGAAGAAGCCGAGCGCTTCGAGCTCCCCGGCCGCGACTGGTACCATTACAGCGGCCCCGCCATCACCGGCGCCGAACACCTCACCCTCGGGTTCTCGGTGTTCCCCGCCGGTTCCGCCCCTGAGGGTCACGTCCACCCGTCCCAAGAAGAGACCATCTACATCGTGGCCGGTCACGGAGAGTTGGTGACGCCGGAAGGGACGGTTGCGCTCGAACCAGGAACGACCGTATTCATCCCGATCGGCCTTCACCACGCAACGGTCTCCACCGGACCCGGCGACCTGGAGATGGTGACCGCGTTCGGTCCCCCAGTGGTGCCGGGATCCTACGAGGACGACAAGTGACCAGCGGATAGGAAGGCTGGGCATGACTGCAGAAGTGATCGAACGCCCCGACATCGCCGAGCTCGAGGAGCTGGCCCGTCGGGCCAGGGTGGCGATCGTCAAGGCAATCGCCAACGCCGAGGGCGGGCACCTCGGCGGGCCCCTGTCGGCCACCGACATGCTCACCGCGCTGTACTGGAGGATCTTGAACATCCGGCCCGACGAGCCGATGTGGCCGGACCGGGATCGATTCGTGCTCTCCAAGGGGCACAGCTCAATAGCCTTGTACGCAGTGATGGCGTTGCGCGGCTACTTCCCGGTCGCTGAACTCGACACCTTCGACGCCATCGACTCGCGTCTCCAAGGGCATCCCGATATGACCGCCCTTCCCGGCATCGACATTTCGTCAGGCTCGCTCGGCCTCGGGTTCTCCGGTGCGGTCGGCATCGCCATGGGAGCCAAGGCGATCGGGGCCGAATTCACCACCTATGCGATGGTCGGAGACGGCGAGTGCAACGAGGGGATCGTCTGGGAGGGCGCCCACGTTGCCAAACGATATCGCCTCGACAACCTCATCGTGGTCCTGGATCACAACAAGCTGCAGCAGTTCGGATGGCGCGGCGAGAGCGCACAAGATCGGATACCTCCATACACCGGCACCGAGCTCGCCGATCGCTGGAAGGCGTTCGGCTGGCACGTCGTCGAGGGGGACGGGCACGACATCGCGGCCTTCCTCGAGGTCATGGAATCCGTTCAGGATGCCGACGGTCCCGTTGCCGTCGTCGCCCACACCGTCAAGGGCAAGGGCGTCTCCTACATGGAGAACGTCTTCCAGTGGCACAGCAAGGTGCCAACCGCAGAGGAGCTCACCATCGCCCTCACCGAGCTCGGCGAGTTACCGGGCGACGAAGCAGGAGGTGATGGGGAATGACAGCTCAGATGAGCCAGGCGCTCCGGGTCACCTTCGGCGAAGTCGTTTCCGAGATCGCAGACGGCGATCCCCGAATCGTCATGGTCGACGGCGATCTGGGCAGCTCGACCCGGGCCGACATCTTCGAGGAGGCCCACGGCGATCGCTTCTTCCAGATGGGCATAGCCGAGCAGAATATGCTCGGTGTCGCCGCCGGCATGGCGACGGTCGGCCTGATTCCCTTCGTCAGCACGTTCGCCTGCTTTGCCGTCGCCAGAGCACTCGACCCGGTGCGGGTCCTGGTCGCCCAGCCAAACCTGAGCGTGAAGATCATGGGCGGCTACGCAGGGCTGCTCGCAGGGATGACGGGGAAGACCCACCTCATGTTCGACGACGTCTCGATCATGCGCGCCATGCCCAACATGACCGTGGTGGCGCCCGCCGACGATGTCGAGGCGCGCCAGGCCCTCCACGCAATCGTCGACAGAGACGGTCCGGCCTATATGCGGGTCACCCGCCAGGGAGCACTGCGGATCTTCGACGAGGACTACCAGTTCGACATCGGCCGTGCGGTCGTGGTCAGGGAGGGCAGCGACCTCACGCTCATCTCGAGCGGCGTCCAGACGACCCGAGTACTCGGTGCTTCCGAGATACTCGCCGGCCAGGGCATCGATGCCCACGTCCTCCATGTGCCGACGATCAAACCGATCGACAAAGAAGCAATCGTGGACGCCGCAGAACGCACCGGTTTTGTCATCACGATCGAGGACCACACGATCATCGGCGGCCTTGGGGGCGCCGTCGCCGAGACCCTGGCCGAGCACTCGCCTACTCCGATGCGGTTCCACGGGATCATGGACGTTTACGGCGAGTCGGGTCCCGATGAGGCACTGCTGGAGAAGTACCGGTTGTCGGCGGGACAGGTCGCCGCCGTGGTCAGCGAACACCTCGAGGCGCGGCCATGAGCCAGCTCGACATCTACCGGCTCGATGACCTGGTGGCGGTCGTTCCCGGCGGCAGCGGCGGCATCGGTTCGCATCTGTCGCTGGCGCTGGCACGCGCCGGCGCCAAGGTGGCGGTCGTCGGGCGTACCCCCGAGACATGCAAGGCCGTCGCCACCACCATCGAGGAGGAGGGTGGGGAGGCGCTGGTCGTCACCGCCGACGTCACCGAACGCGCTGACGCCGACCGGGCAGTTTCCGAAACCCTCGACCGCTTTGGCCGCGTCGATATCATCGTGAACTCCGTCGGCGGGGGTGCCGGCAACGTCCTCTTTCCCGCCCACGAGTATCCGGACGATGCTTGGGAGTGGATCTTCGAGCTGAACCTGACGAGCGCGCTCCTCCCCACCCAGGCAGCGGTGCGGGCCATGATCGAAGGAGGCAATGGCGGGCGCGTCCTGAATATCTCCTCGGTCAGAGGCCAGCTTGGCATCAACGCCGGTTATTCGGCCTATGTCGCCGCCAAGGGGGCGCTCGACGCGTTGACGCGTCAGGAAGCAACGGAGTGGGCCCAGTACGGGATCACCGTCAACGCCATCTCCCCGACGTTCGTCGACACCCCGCAGGTGGCGATGCTCCTCGACGATCCAGACTTCAAGGCCGGCATCGTGAACCGGATTCCGCTGCGCCGCATCGGCGCTCCCGACGACCTCATCGGAGCGGTGCTCTTGTTCTGCTCGCCGGCTTCATCGTTCATCACGGGACAGATTCTCACCATCGACGGCGGGCTCACCGCAACGCAATAATCTCCGGTCATGGAGAAAGGAGCACAGCTTTGGAACAGGTAACCGAGAACGTCTTCACGAATACGAAACTGCGGGGCTGCAACCCGAGCTTTGTGACCACATCCGATGGGGTCGTCGTGATCGACACCCCGCAACTACCCACCAAGGCGGTCGAGATGCGTACCGAGGCCGAGAAACACGGCCCGATTCGCTATCTCATCAACACCGAGCACCACGTCGACCACATCTTCGGCAACTACTTCTTCATGGGTGCCGGCACGGTCGTTCACCATCAGGGCGTCTATGACAATTTCATGGTGCCGACACCGGAGTTGAACCCGTACAACTACGCCAAGGAGGCCCTCCCCACCGACGACCCAGCCGGCGAAGCGATCTTCCCCGATGAAGAGACGTACTTCGACGATCCCAACAAGGCTTCCATCGTCTTCACCGGCGATCTACGCCTCGACGTCGGCGACCACACCTTCGATCTGCTCCACACCCCTGGCCACACCCCAGGCCAGGTAGCGGTCTTCGTGCCAGACGAGCGAGTGGTTTTCACCGGTGACACCATTTTCTCGGATTGTCAGACCTGGCTGATGACGTCCGACGTCGGCCAGTGGCTTGACGCGCTAGAACGGATTCGCCAGCTCGAGTTCGACTTCCTCGTGCCCGGCCACGGTCCCGTCACAGACAAGGCCTACCTGGACACCCAGCGGATGAACCTCATGGAATGGGAGACGGCGATAGCGGCCGCCATCGCCAGCGGCTGGAGCCGTGAGGAGACCGTCGAGCGTGTCAACTTCCGCGACAAGTGCTCCGTCGACATCGGTCAGGAATACATGATGGATCACATCCAGGAAAACAACGCAGGCGCGCTCTACGACAAGCTGTCGACGTAGGCGCAGAAATAACGCTTGGACCCGGTCTCAGCTTGGCAAGCGGCCTGACGCAAACCGGACGAGGCCGCCGGCCACCACCAGAAAAATGGCCATTGCGATCCAGGCGACCGTAAACGAAATCCCCCCGGCGATGATGCCGAATACGATAGGGCCGACGGCGCCTCCGACAAAGGAGCCGGTCTGCGTGATCGCGGTCGACGCCGCCGGCGCCGCCTGGTTGGCCCGGACTACGGAGAAGGTGAACAGGCCTGCCCATCCCCATCCAAAAGTGAACGCGACGAGGGAGCCGACAACGACAAGCACCTGTACCCCGGAACCGACGACAGCGAGACCGATCGCACCGGTGAGCAGGAACACGGCGACCGTCGAAAACCCGCCCGCAGCCCGGCGGTCGATCTTCCAGCCGGCGAAGAGCCGCATCGAGATCCCAAACACGCTCCCCAGGGCCAGCAATGCTCCGGCAGCGGCTGCCGAAAACCCAACGTCGACCGAATACAGGACCAGGAACGTCGCCAGACCACCGATCCCCATCAGCCCCAGTGCGGCTCCGACTGCCAACACGATGAGCAGAGGAAGCGGAGTGCTCAGGCGACCGAGGACCTCTGGCTTTACGTCCGGCCCCTGGTGAACCTCATACCGCAATGGATCGAACGGGATGAAGAGCGCAGCGAAGACCGCCACGATGGCCGCGATGAGGAACACCCATTCCCAACCGAGAGGGATCGCGACCGCAGGCACCGCGAAACCGGCGAAGGCCACAGCCGCGGGAACAGCGGCGTGCTTGAACCCATATGCCAGGCCCTGCCGGTCTTTCACCGTACATCGAGCCAGCCCGAGATTGGTGGCCGGCTGTGCCAACGCCACCCCAACGCCTCCGACGATTGCGATCAATGCGAGTGTGATCACCGAGGTGGCGAGGAAGGCTGTCAAACCGAGGTTTGCCGCGGCAACGAGAGCGGCGAGCCGCATGCTTGGAGCCCAGCTCGTGCGCTCGGCCACCCGTCCCATCACAGGTGATGCCAGCGCGGCCACAGTGAAGAAAACCCCGACCACCACGCCCACCCCTGCGACAGTGATGTCGAAGTCGTCGGCCAGCTGGATGGCCAGCGCACCGGGTAGGAAGCCGGGCAGCATCGCCACGGAGATGGTGAGCACCGACGCCGAAACCATTCGCCATGGGAAGCCGGCGCCTTCCTCCCCCTCGGCTTGGCCCCGGGCGTTGCGCGCCGAACCCGACGGGTTCGGGACGACAGTCACGGCTGAAGGATGATCTTCAGCGCCCCATCCCGCCGCTCGTTGAAGGTGTCGATAGCTTCGGCGAAGTCCACCAGCGGGAAGTGGTGAGTGATCAGCTCGCCGACCCTGATGTGACCCTTCACGACCAGCGGGGTGACGTTGACCATCTCCCCCGCCGAGGCACGGGCTCCAACGAGTTCGAACTCGTAGAGAACAAGCTCCTGCAGCGACAGCTTCACGTCCTCCACCGGAATGCCGACGGAAGCGACTCTCCCCCCTTTGCGGAGCACCTCGAGGCTCCATTGGTAGGTCTGCGGCACTCCTGCGCATTCGAGCACAACGTCTGTTCCCAGGCCAGCCGTTGCCTGTCGGATCGCCACAACCGGATCTTCGCTCGTATAGTCCACCACGTCGCTCCCCATCTGCGCCGCCTTGGCCAGCCGTGAGCCGCGCCCCACCACAATCACCTTTCCAGCGCCGCGACTCCGCGCGCAGTCGGCGGCCAACAAGCCGATAGGACCGGGTCCGAAGACGACAACGGTGTCCCCGGGACGGTTCCCTCCCCGATTCGCTGTGTGCAGAGCGATGGACGCCGGGTCGAGGAGCGCACCCTCATCGAAGGACAGCTCATCGGGCAGAGGGAACACAGCCTTGGCGCCGTGCACGACGAACTCGGCGAACGCTCCCTGATAGTTGTGGCCATATTGGTGATGCAGCCCGGGAACCCCGTAGTTCTCGCAGAGGTTGTAGCGGCCTTCGACACACTTCTGGCAGTACCCACAGGCGTCGTGCGACGTGCCGGCAACACGGTCGCCGGTCTTCCACCCGAGGAGCTCAGCACCGGGCCCGACCTCCACGATCTCCCCTGCCCACTCGTGGCCGGGAATAAACGGGAATCCAGGCGGCCAGAACTCCGGGTAGTCACCCCGAAGCAGGTGGGAGTCGGTTCCACAGATCGTCACCGCGCGGACTTGACACTTGACCTCGAAGGCTCCGGGCTCGGGATCGGCCACGTCCTCGATCGAGAACCGGTTCGGTTCGGTGACAACGACAGCTTTCATTCGGGTTTCTCCCTATCTCAAATCACGGCAAGCGGATCCATCATCGATCCCGTCGCCCCTCGAATCTTGACGGGCAGGGCGACGAACAGGAACTCGTACACCTTGGCAGCGCCGATCTCCTCGAGATAGGCGCTCTCGATGAGGTAAATGCCGTTCTCTATCAGCAGTCGAGTATGCACCGGCTGCGGATTCGATGGCTCTCCCCGGTCAGGAGCCGGTTGCACTTCGTAGGTTTCGGTGTCGGTGCCGGTGGCCACGACACCTCGCTCCAGCAGCCACTCCGCCGCCGACAGGTCGGGGCCAGCCGTCTTGTGTCTCTCCATCGTGTCGGCGTCGGGCCAGAAGGCCAGATAACCCGTCCTGATGAGCACGACATCCCATTTCCGCACCTCGACCCCTTCCCACTCCGCGATCGCCCGCATCTCGGTGGCGTCGATCGGCGAGCCGGCGGGAAGAGCTTCGACACCCCGATAGCCGGCGGCGTCGAGGAGGACGCCCCTGGTGAAGAAGGGGGGAAGCTTCTCGGCGTCACCAACCGAGGGGCCCCAGTCGGTCAGATGCTCGGCGGTATTTCCGCCTCCGTACCAGTGGTTGTCCGGCCCAACCGTCATGTGTGCCAGCGCGTCGATGTGTGTGCCGGAATGCGAGGTGGCACTCACCACCTCGGCCATGTAGCCCAATCCGGCTTCGTTGGGCGGACCCCACGGCTGAGCACCCTCGGCTCGAATGCCCCCTGGGGTCCGATACGCGGTCACCTGAAACGGCGGGTGACCCGGGAAGAGGGGCATACCAGGGAACCTCGCCGCGGCGAGAGAGAACCAGCGCCCCTCCTTCACCAACTGAGCCGCCTGGATGATTTTCTGTGGCGGAATGTCGGCAGCCGGCCCGACTTCCTCGTAGATAGTCAGGGTCTCTCCTGGAGTGCTTGCCAGATTCGTTCGGGTGTCAATGGCAGGTCGCGGATGAAGGCTCCGGTCGCTTCCCGAACCGCACCGGCCACTGCCGGTGCGGTGGGCAGCAGAGCTCCCTCGGCGATCCCCTTGATGCCGTACGGTCCGGGGCCGTCGCCGTTCTCCACGCTGGCGCTGACCAACTCGAGAGGGAGGTCGTTGCTGGTCGGAATCCTGTAGTCGATAGCACCCAGGTTCTGAATCCTGCCCGACTCGTCGAGGATGATGTGCTCCATGAGGGTGTGGCCGAGGCCCATGATTGCTGCACCCTCGTCTTGGCCGGCGACCTGTATCGGGTTCATCGCTCGACCGACATCTCCTACGGTTACATATCGGTGGAGGAGGGTCTCGCCGGTCTCCTGGTCGACCTCGACCTCGGTCGCCGTACAGTTGAACTCGAAGAAGGCGGCGCTGCCGCCGAGGGGATGGTCGGGATCACCTTGCTTGCGCATCTCTCCATTGCCGACGAGCTCACCTCCCAACGGGTCGAGGCCCTGCTGAAGCACCTCAACAATCGCCGCTTCGCCGTTGGGAAGCCGCACGACACCGTTCTCGACGACAATCTCGGACGCTTCTATGCCATGGAGACGGGAGGCCATTTCGCATAACTGCGCCTGGATTTCTTGGCAAGCGCGCAGGACCGCCGTCCCCATGAACACCGACGATCGGCTTGCCGAGGTCTGCTGATCGTATGGCACCACCGCGGTGTCGCCCATGACGACGGAAATCCGGTCGAGCGGAACGCCGAGCTCCTGGGACACGATCTGGGCGAAGATCGTGCGCGCTCCTTGTCCCATATCAGACGTGCCCGAGTAGACGACACCGCTGCCGTCGGCGAGCAGTCGGACCGTCGAGTAGGAGAGACCGGCGGTGGGTCCGGACTTGAGGCCAATGGCCAGGCCGCGACCGCGGCCCGGCGGGACCGGGCTGTCCCATTTGATCAGCTCGGCTGCCTTGCGCACCGATTGCGCCCAGTCGCCGTCGGCGGCGGTGTCGCCCGGGATGAAGGCCTCTCCGTCGGCGACGAGATTGCGCAGGCGGATCTCCAAGCGGTCGATGCCGAGAACGTGCGCCCCTTCGTCGAGGTTGGATTCCCTGGCCCACGTCAACTGCGGGATGCCAAACCCGCGGAAAGCCGTGCTCGGTGTGGTGTGGGAGAGGATCGCCCGCGCCAGGATCCGGGCTGCCGGAGTTCGGTACGGGCCACAGCCGAGATAGCTGGACTTGCTCACCACCCGATCGGCGATATCGACGTAGGCACCGATCAGGAAGTTGGCCTCGATGTCCTGGAACGCCAAGGTACCGTCTTCGACAAACCCGGTGCGGACGGTGATCTCGGCAGAAGCCCTCCTCACCGCCTGGAATGTCTCTTCGAGCGTCAGGATCAGCCGAACGGGCCGGCCGGTGCGGAGAGCGATGAAGGCCACCAACGGTTCGAGCTTTGCATTTTGCTTGCCGCCAAAGGCGCCGCCGGGATCCGGGGCCAGGACACGCACACTCGCCAACGGCATGCCGAGGAGCTTCGCCATCATCTTCTGCAGGAGGTAGGGGTGCTGGATGGCGCTCCAAATCGCGATCCCGTCTCCATCCGGCGCCGCCATGAAGCCGTGGGGCTCGATTGCGAAATGGGTGACGATCGGGAAGGTGTAGGTGTTCTCCACCACCAGGTCTGCGGCCGACGTGTCGACGTCACCCCATCCGAAGCGGTGCTCACGCAGGATGTTGGTGCCGGCCAGGGGGTCGTCGGGGCGCAGCCAGGGCTCCTGAACCAGCGGCGACCCCGGATCGAGTGCCTCGACGACGCTGAAGATGGCGGGCAACACCTCGTGCTCAACGACAACGAGGCGGGCAGCGGCCTCGGCGGCGTCCTTGGTCTCTGCGGCGACCGCCGCCACCGGCTCGCCGTGGTACTTGGTCTCGCCGACGGCAAGGACGGGCCGGTCCTGAAACTGCGGGCCGAAGCGTGGCACCGGCTGAGGGAGGTCGGCAGCGGTCATGACGAGGCTCACTCCTGGCACCTGCTCGGCTGCCGTGGTGTCGATGCTGAGAATTCGG
>Ga0255057_10000758_pt1 | contig 18644 bp, 15 predicted proteins | sample Cases_109_6_MG_FD_189022 | JGI IMG/M metagenome (GOLD analysis project Ga0255057, IMG submission 189022) | Seawater microbial communities from Amundsen Gulf, Northwest Territories, Canada - Cases_109_6 | ecosystem: Environmental > Aquatic > Marine > Gulf | place: Canada: Northwest Territories... | reverse complement strand
CGCCGTCCTGCGGGCTCTGGACACCGCGGCCGCGGTCGTGACGCTCAATCCCCTGGACGCCGAATGCCTGCCGGACGGGGCCAAGGTCCGAGCCCTTGCGCCCTTTCTGGATACCGCCCCCTATCGCGCCGCCAGGGCCGCCAGGGTGGACCACCGCGCAGCCTTGACCGAGACGCTGGCTCTCGACGACAGCCGGCCCTGGCTGCTTGCCGTCGCGATGATGCGCAGCGGCGACAAACTTCGCTCCTATCTTCTGCTGGCCGAGGCCCTGGCGTCCCTGTCCACCCCTCCCTGGCACCTGCTCATCGTCGGCGACGGGCCGGCGGCAGGCGATGTGCGCGCCGCTTTCGCGGCGCTTGGGGATGAGCGGATCCGCTTTCTCGGCGCGCGCGGCGAGGCGGAGCTGCCGGCGCTTTATGCGGCAGCCGATCTGCTGGTCTGGCCGGCGATCAACGAAGCCTATGGTATGGCCCTACTCGAAGCTCAGGCCGCCGGTCTGCCCGTTCTGGCGGGGGAGAGCCCTGGGGTTGCGGCGATCGTGAAGTCCGGCGCAACCGGCCGTCTGGTTCCCGCCGGTCGCTGCGAGCCCTTCGCCCGCGCCCTGGCCGAGATGCTCGACGACCCCGGCGCCTGCGCGCGTTTCGGCGCCCAAGCGCTCGAGGCCTCGGGCGGTGAGCACGATCTTGGCGCCGCCGCCCGGCGGCTGGGCGAAATCGTGCGGGAGGTGTCGCATGGCACGCGCTGATCGGCCGCGCGCTACCCTGCTTCTTCTCCGTCACGGGCCCACGGCTTGGAACGCCGAGGGCCGAATCCAAGGACACAGCGACATCGGCTTGTCGCCACAAGGCGAGGCCACAGTGGCCGCCTGGCGCCTGCCGGCGGCGTGGTGCGACGGGCAGTGGTACGCCAGCCCGCTTGCGCGCGCGCGCCGCACGGCCGCGTTGCTTGGCCATGCCGGGGCATTGGTGGAGCCGCGCCTGATCGAAGCCGATTGGGGCCAGTGGGAAGGCGAGCGCCTTTCGGATCTGCGCGCGCGCCTGGGCGCGACGCTGGTCGAGGAGGAGGCCCGCGGGCTCGACTTCCGTCCACCGGGCGGCGAAAGTCCGCGCGACCTGCAACAGCGGGTCACGCCTTTCCTGCGCGAACTGGCCCAGCTCGATCGACCCGCGGTCGCGGTGACCCACAAAGGCATCATCCGCGCGATCTATGCTCTGGCACGCGGTTGGGACATGCAGGTCGACCCGCCGGACAAACTGAAGGACGAGCATGCCCACCTATTCGAGCTGGACCGGGAGGGCGCGCCGCGGGCCAAGCGGTTGAACCTGCCCTTGCGCCCCGGGACCGGTGGCGATGCCTGAGGCCCGCAAACCTGACGAGGACCGTTGCGACGTCTTCGTCTATGTCCAGCACCTGCTGGGCATCGGCCATTTGCAACGCACCGCCGTGCTTGTCGAAGCCTTGCGGCGCGCCGGTCTTTCGGTCTGGACGGTAACCGGCGGGATGCCGGTCGCCGACGTGCGATTGGACGGATCCCGGGTCGTGCAGCTGCCGCCGGGCCGCGCCCTGGATGCCAGCTTTTCCTTGCTCGACGAGACCGGCGCGCCGCCGAGCGACGCCTGGAAGGAGAAGCGCAAGAGCTTGATATTGAATGCTTTTCATCAGGCCCGTCCCCGCTGCCTGCTGATCGAGCTGTTTCCTTTCGGCCGCCGCCAGATGCGTTTCGAGTTGCTGCCGCTTCTAGAGGCCGCGCGCGCCGGCCCGCGGCGCCCCAAGATCGTCACCTCGCTGCGCGATATCCTGAACCGCCCGCAACGGCCGGAGAAGTCGGCCTGGATGATCGACACCTTCCGCCGTTTCTTCGACCTCGCGATCGTCCACTCCGACCCTGGGGTGTTGACCTTGGAGGAGAGCTTCCCCGAGGCCCTGGCCCTCGCCGAGCGCCTGCGCTACAGCGGCTTCGTCGTGCGCCGCCCGGCGGAGGGCCGCGCGAGGAGCGGCGTGCGTTCGGGAGACGGCGAGGTGCTGGTGTCGATCGGCGGCGGTGCGGTCGGTCTCGATCTGGTCGAGGCGGCGCTCGCCGCACGGCCGCTAAGCGTCTTGAGATCTTCGGACTGGCGGTTTCTCCTTGGCCCCAATTTCGGCCAGGACGATCTCGCGCGGCTGCGACGGGCCGCGCCACCGGGTGTCGTCATCGAACGCTCGCGGCCCGATTTTCCGACGTTGCTCGCCGAGAGCCGCCTGTCCATCAGCCAAGCCGGGTACAATACCGTCATGGAGGTCTTGAGCCTGGGCAAGCCGGCGGTCGTGGTTCCCTTCGCCGCCGGCGGGGAGAGCGAGCAGACCTTCCGCGCCCAACGCCTGGCGTCCCTGGGACTGCTGAGCCTGGTCGAGGAGCGGTATCTCACACCCCAAACCTTGGCCACTGCGGTGGACGACGCCGCCTCGCGCTCTCCGCACCGGCGCGGCACTTCGCCCCCCATCGACTTGGACGGCGCCGACGCGACCGCGAGAATTCTGATCGAGCTCATGGAAGGGTCCGGAAATGACCTCGTGGAGTGAGCTGGAGCAGGAGCTTGGGCTCTGGTCGGCCGCGGACAGGCGGGCGAGCCTCTGGTGGCGCGACGACGATGCGCGAGAGGTCACGCCGGCGCTTGAGACGTTGCTCGCCTTGGCCGGGCGGCATCGCCTGCCCTTGGCGCTCGCCGTCATACCCGAAGGAACGACGCCCGGCCTCGCCCGGCGGCTGCGCGACGCGGGCCGGGGCATCACCGTGCTTCAGCATGGGATCGCGCACGAGAACAACGCCCCGGCCGGCCACAAGAAACAAGAGCTGACTGTGAGCGGCGACGCGGAGGCGCTGCGCCGTCGCTTAAGCGACGGGCGCCGGCATCTCTCGGCATTGTTCGGGTCCTTGTTCGTTCCCGTGATGGTGCCGCCGTGGAACCGGATCGATCGGGAGATCGAGGCCGCGCTCCCGGGCTTGGGCTATGTCGGGCTTTCGGCCTTCGGCTCCCTGGACGAGGTGGCTGGAGAGGATGGCTTGGCTCGTATCGACTGCCACCTCGATATCTTTGGCTGGAAGCCCACACGGCGCTTTCGCGGCGACGCCTGCCTGCTGGCCGATCTGCGGGCACAGCTCGCCTTGCGGCGCGGCGAGCGGCGCCTTGCCGACGCGCCGCTCGGCATTATGACCCATCACCTTGTTCACGATACGCAATGCTGGGCATTTCTCGAACGCCTTTATTCCCTCTTGACGAACCATCCTGGGGTCCGTTTCCTCTCAGGGGCACACGCCTTCGCGGACCTAAGCTTAAAAACAAAACTCTCGGCGGGGGCACAGGGAGAGAATTCGTGAAGGTGCTGCGCTATCCGGTAAGGAGCCTGATCGGGGACTATTTGCGTGCCGGCTCGGGGCTCGGCGTGGGAGCGGTGGTGCTGGTATCCGCGCCGTCCGATAGTATGGCGGTCGTGGTAATCTTCGGTGCCATTGCCGTTCTCTTCGCCGTCTTCGGCCTGCGCACCGTACAGCGGCATATCACCGAGGCGGCGCTTTCCAAAAAGGGTATTGCGTGTCGGGACTTTCGCTTGCGCACGATTTTCTGGCAAGATCTCGATCGATTGAAGTTACGCTTCTATGGAACCCGGCGACGCTCTTCGCAGGACCGAAGTAATTTCCTAGAGTTGACGTTGGCGGGCGGTGGTACGTCTCTTAGCTTCGAGTCGTCCATCGAGGGGTTCGAGTTGATCGTCTGGCGGGCGGCAAAGGCAGCGCGCGAGAACGCGGTGTCCTTAGACCCGACGTCGGCCGGCAATCTTCTGGGGATCGGCATAGACGCCGATGAAGATACGCCGCCGCCGGAGGGACTGGAGCCCGAAGACCTATGAGCGGGGGAAGTTAGACTTGCTGGAGATTCTCCGGGTCCGCGACCTGAAGGTCACATTCGACCTCCCCGAAGGGCGCTTGGAGGCGGTCAGGGGCGTCAGCTTCGACGTCCAGCAGGGCCGCACCCTCGCGCTGGTCGGTGAGTCCGGGTCCGGGAAGTCCGTCATCTCTCAGGCCATCATGGGTATTCTGCCCAAGGCCGCGCACGTCTCCAACGGCGAGATCCTGTTCCGGGATCCCGAGCGCCCGGGCGAGGTGATCGATATCGCCGGCCTGCCGCAAGACGGTATGGAGATGCGCATGATCCGGGGCGGGCGGATCTCCATCATCTTTCAAGAACCCATGACCTCGCTGTCGCCGGTCCATACGGTCGGCAATCAGATCGGCGAGGCCTTGCACCTGCACCGGGACGTTGGGGCCGCGGAGGGCGAGGAGATCATGTGCGAGATGCTCCGCCTGGTCGGGTTCCCGGATCCCGAAGAAGCGCTTGGCATCTATCCTTTCGAGCTCTCCGGCGGCCTGCGCCAACGGGCCATGATCGCGATGGCCCTGGTATGTCGCCCGGCGCTGCTGATCGCCGACGAGCCGACGACGGCGCTGGACGTCACGATACAAGCGCAGATCCTGAAGCTGATGCACGATCTTCAGCGCCAGCTCGACATGTCGGTGCTGATCATCACGCACGACCTGGGCGTCGTCGCCAATGTCGCCGACGAGGTGGTCGTGATGTACCACGGCGAGGTGATGGAACGCGGTAGCCTGGACGATATATTTCGCCACCCCGGACACCCTTACCTCAAGGCGTTGTTGCACGCCGTCCCGCGCTTCGACATGAAACCGGGGGAGCGGCTGCAGCCCATTCGCGAGATCAAGACGACGCGCAGCGGCGCGCTGATGGAAGGTCAGGACATCGAGGCGCGGCGCGCCGACCAGGGAAAGCCGCTGTTGGAGGTCTCCCACCTAACCAAATCCTTCACCACCCGAAAGGGCGGCTTCTTCGGCGGGCGGGCCAAGCATCAGGTGCTCGCCGTCGACGATGTGACCTTCACGGTCAACCGCGGTGAATGCCTGGGGTTGGTCGGCGAGAGCGGATGCGGGAAGACGACCTTGTCGAAAATCATCATGCGGGCCTTGACCCCCGACGAGGGGGCCATCCGCTATCACGACGGCGCGCCGGTGGACGTGCTGACCCTAAGCGGCGAGGAGCTGATCCAGTTCCGGCGGAAAGTCCAGTTCATCTTTCAAGATCCCTTTTCGTCTTTGAACCCCCGCATGACGGTGGGCGAGATCATCGGCGAGCCCCTCATCATTCACAGCCTCGGAACGCCCGCGGAGCGCACGCATCTGGTCGAGGAGCTGCTGGCCTTGGTCGGGCTCAGCAAGCACCACCTCCGGCGCTACCCACACTCCTTTTCCGGCGGACAGCGCCAGCGCATCGGCATCGCGCGCACGCTCGCACTGCGCCCGGAGCTGGTCATCTGCGACGAGCCGGTCTCGGCGCTCGACGTCTCGATCCAGGCGCAGATCCTGAACCTGCTGAAGGATCTGCGCGATATCCTCGGGCTCACCTACGTCTTCATCAGTCACAACCTCGCGGTCGTCGATTACATCTCCGACCGGATCGCCGTCATGTGCCAAGGCCGCTTGGTCGAGCTCGCCCCGCGCGAGCTCCTCTTCAGCGAGCCTTTCCATCCCTACACCAAAGCGTTGGTGAGCGCCGTGCCGGAGCCGGACCCCGACCGCCAGCTGGACCTGAGCGCGCTGATGGAAGGAAAGGCCTCGGAACCCGCCCACTGGCCCGAGCCCTTTACCGACACCGGCGCGGGCCGCCTGGCGATGGTCGACCTCGGCGCGCAACATTTCGTGCGCGCCGATCCGGCCTTCACCGAGCAACTCATTCAAAGGCGCAAAGAGGTCGTAGGAGCCCAAACGGCATGCTGAAGTACACGATCCACCGCGTCTTCGGCATGGTCCCGACACTGATCGCCATCAGTATCATCGTCTTCACCATCATCCAGCTTCCGCCGGGCGACTACCTGGAGACCTTCATCGCCGAGCTGCAGGCGCAGGGCGAGAAGGTGGACCCGGCGCGCATCGAGTTCCTGCGCGAGCAATACCTGTTGGACCAGCCGGTGTACGTGCAGTATTGGGCCTGGATCTCAGGATTCGTGCGCGGCGACCTGGGCTTTTCCTTCGAGCACAAACTGCCGGTGAGCGAGGTTATCGGCCATCGCGTGTGGCTCAGCATCATCGTCGCCTTGACGACGATCGTCTTTACCTACGCGGTCTCGTTCCCGATCGGCATCTATTCCGCAGTGCGGCAGTATTCGCTAGGCGACTATACCTTCACCTTCATCGGGTTTCTCGGCCTGGCCACGCCGAACTTCCTCTTGGCCCTGATCCTTCTCTATGCGGCGAACGTCTGGTTCGGAACCTCGATCGGCGGTCTCATGGACCCCTCCTACATCGACCAGCCCTGGAGCTGGGGCAAGATGGCTTCGATCCTCGCCCACCTTTGGGTGCCGGTCATCGTGATCGGTACCTCGGGAACCGCCTCCATGATCCGCCGCCTGCGCGCCAACCTCCTGGATGAGCTGCAAAAACAATACGTCATCACGGGACGGGCCAAGGGCCTTTCGCCGCTTAAGATTCTGCTCAAATATCCCCTGCGGCTGGCGCTCAATCCGTTCATCGCCGATATCGGCATGATCTTGCCGCAGATCATATCCGGAGGTGTCATCGTCGCCTTCGTGATGGACCTGCCAACCACCGGGCCGATGCTGCTCGACGCGCTCAAAAGCCAGGACATGTTCCTCGCCGGCTCGTTCCTCATGTTCGAGGCGCTGCTGGTCGTGGCCGGGGTATTGGTGTCCGACTTGCTGCTGGCGGTCCTCGATCCGCGCATCCGCCTCGGGGGGGCCGCGACGAAATGAGCGATCAGACGCCAAACGCGCAGCGGCCGGATCACTACATAAACCCGGCGCCCTTCGACCCCCACTCGGTCGAGCAATTGACCGCCGAACAGGAGCGCTACTATCAGGCGTCCCAGTGGCGCATCATGTGGTGGAAGTTCAAGCGCCACAAGCTGGCCGTCGCTTCGGGCTTCTTTCTCATGGTCCTCTACGTCTCGATCCTGCTCAGCGAGTTCCTCGCGCCTTACGAGCTGCAGAGTCGCAATCGAAAGTACATCTTCGCGCCGCCGCAGAGCGTGCACCTCATCCATGAGGGCAGGTTTGTCGGCCCCTTCGTATACGGTTACAGCTTCGTGCGGGATCCCGTCACGCTGAAGCCCATCTACACGACCGACACCGAAAAGGTGCAGCGGGTCCGTTATTTCTGTAGCGGCGACAAGTATGAATTCTGGGGGCTTTTCCGGGCACGGATTCACCTCTTCTGCCCGGCCAAGAAGGGGACGCTCTTCCTCTTCGGCACCGACCGGCTCGGCCGCGACATTCTAAGCCGCATCATCTACGGGGCTCGCATCTCGCTCACCATCGGCCTGGTCGGCGTTTCCATATCCTTCCTGTTGGGCATCGTTATCGGCGGGGCGGCGGGCTATTACGGCGGTTGGGTCGACAACATCACGCAGCGCGTGATCGAGGTCATCCGATCGTTCCCCGAGTTGCCGATCTTCATGACCCTCTCGGCATTGCTGCCGGCCACCTGGAGTCCGATTGGCGTGTTCGTCGGCATCTCGGTTATTCTGGGCTTCCTTGACTGGCCGGGACTGGCCCGGGCCGTGCGCTCGAAGATCCTCTCTCTTCGCGAGGAGGACTTCACGACCGCCGCCCAACTCATGGGCGCATCGCCCACCCGCATCATCGGCCGGCACCTGCTGCCCAGCTTCACCAGCCACCTCATCGCCTCGGCGACCCTCGCGGTACCCAACATGATCTTGGGCGAGACGGCGCTTTCATTTCTGGGACTGGGTCTTCGCCCCCCGGTGACCTCCTGGGGGGTCCTGTTGAATGAGGCTCAGAACATCAACGCGGTCGCGCTATATCCATGGCTCATGATCCCGGTCATCCCGGTCATCCTGGTCGTGCTGGCTTTCAACTTTTTTGGCGACGGGCTGCGGGACGCCGCCGATCCCTACAAATAGCGGACAGCAGGAAAGGGCAGTCCCCGCCGGGGAGGCTGCCCTTCGAGCTTTTGCCGTCCGTTCGAAGCGTCGCGTTCAGGCCAAGCCGACGACGAGGCCCAGCAACGTCACAGCGGCGATGAAGGAAATGCCAACGGTGTTGAATGGGGACATAGTCTTTACTCCTGTTCGGCCTTTTCAGCCTTTGGCGTCAAATTCCACAGCCCCTGATATGACGCCGCGCGGCCCGGCGGACAATTGTCAAAGGCGATGGTCTGGCCATCGTTTTTTGCATGGCAAAGGCCGGTTAACCTTGACGGGATAGGGGGCGCGAGGCCCGCGCTCACTGAGCGATCACGGCCAGATCCATGGGACGCTCGACGCCCGGAACCTCCATGTCGTCGAGCATGCCCACCTCGCCGCTCGGCTGGAAGCCCTGGGCGCGCGCCAGGTCATAGGTTTGGCGATCGCATAGCGCTTCGATCTTGAGGATCTTGTTCATCTTCTCCAGCTTGGCGGAGAGGTTCACAGCATCGCCGATCACCGTGAATTCGAGCCGCGTCTCGTCGCCCACGGCACCGAAGAGTATGGTGCCCGAGGCGAGCGCGCCATTGATCGCCGGACAGGGCAGCCCGGCGCGTTGGCGTTCTTCGCGCCAGGCGTGCGCCGCGGCAATGGTGGCCTCCAGCGCACGCAATCCATCGGCCGCGTAGGTCTGCGACGGCTCGGTGGCGCCAAAGGTCGCCATGATGCCGTCGCCGAGAAACTTATCGATACTGCCGCCATGCTCGATGATGACCGGGACCATCCGGCTTTGGTAGGCGGCAAGAAGGCTCATGGCGTCGTTCGGGTCGGCCTCGGCGGCGTAGGTGGTAAACCCGCGCATGTCGAGGTTGAGGATCGCGGCCTTGCGCATCTCGCCCACGCCTGCATCGATCGAGCGGTCCGCACCCTTGATCTTCTCCGCCACTTCGGGAGAGAAAAACCGCGAGAGCTCGCGAGCCGCCGCCTGCTCGGAGACCGAGCGGACGAGCAGCCGCTTGGCGCGCGACAAGGCGACCGCGATGATGATCGTCACCAGCAGAATCGAAAGGATCTTATCGACCTCCGCGCCCACGAGGATCGAGTTGGATGTCATGTAAAGCGCGTAGTCGCGGGTGATCATCGTATCGTTGGGGTCGATAAAGACCACGTAGGCCATCAGCACGCCCCAGCCTAGAGAGGCGACGAGGCCGGTCCACACCACGGTCCAAGCCTCGAAACGCAACGCCCGCAGGGCGATGAAAATGAAGACGTATAGAAGGGTCGGGGCCTTCAGATAAAAAGACGGCGGCTGCTCATAACGCAGATGAAAGCTCCAGATCAGGGCCATCAAAAGCGCGATGTCGAAGAAGGCGGACACCGCCACCGCCCAATCGGGCAGGCGTGTGCGATGCGACCAGACGATCCGCCCGAGGGTGAGCACGAGATAGGCGAGCAGCGCCCAGGGGATGATGTCGAACATGATGTTGGGCTTCGGCCCCACCATGTAGAGCGTCCCAAGGGTAAGGACCACGAAGAGCTGGAACCAGGAGATGAGCCGCTCGGCCATCTCTTCCTGCTCGCGGATGGCCACGCGAACACGCTTGGGCAGAGTGGTCGTGTCGATCTGTGGGATAAATTTCAGCACGCCTGGCCGTTGTCCTCTATGCGCGGCTATCGCCGGAAGAAGCCCCGAAGATATAACGACGACGACGCGTAAGGCCCGCTCAGATTACCGTGATTAGCTTGTTACTCAGCCACCGGCCTTTTTACGGATCGAGCGTCATCCCCTCTCGGGCGACGAGCGTGCCGGGGCGCCGGCGATCGGCTTCGGCGGCGACCCGATCCATGAAATCGTCGTCATGGCTGGGGTCGTGGTGAAACAGCACCAGCGTCCCCACCCCCGCCGCATCGCACAGGCGCACGCCTTCCTGCCATGTCGAGTGGCCCCAGGATACGTAGCCCGGAAACTCGGCATCGGTATAGCTGCTGTCGTAGATCACGACGTCCGCGCCCTCGATCAATTGAAGGATCGACTGATCCGGCTGATCGGGAACATGTTCGGTGTCGGTAACGTAGCAGAGCGACCGGCCTTCGTATTCGATCCGATAGCCCGTCGCACCGTTGGGATGGTTGAGGCCACCCGTGCGGATGTGGATCCCGTCGCCGAACTCCAACGGCTCGCCTGCGGTGAAGTCCCGGTATATGACGTCCGCCGAGAATATCTGCGGCGGCACGGGGAAAAGCGGTGCGCTCATGAATTGGCACAAGACGTTATGAAGACTGCGCGCCGGGGCAAGGTGCCCGGCCCAGATCCGAATGCGGTTTTGCTTGTTGAAGAAGGGAGAAAAGAACGGGAGGCCGGCTATGTGGTCGTGGTGTGTGTGGGTCAAAAGCAGGTCCGTTTCGATCGGTGCTTGTCCCCCAATCGAATCGCCCAGGGGCCGCAGGCCCGTTCCCGCGTCGAGAATCAGCAAACGGCTGCCACAGCGAACCTCGAGGCAGCTCGTGTTTCCCCCATAGCGTCGGTGCGTCTCCCCGGGGCAGGCGATCGAGCCTCTCACCCCCCAGAAGCGCACGAAAAGGCCGTCCTGTTCAGCCAAGTACACTCTCGCTCCCATTGTTCCTAGTATTTAAGACCTTCCGCGGCCGGACCCAAAGCCTTTTTATGCTCCTGGTCATTATGCCGGGCATTGCCAGGGGATCTTGTCCAAGTCCGTGGATTGGGTGAAGGTAGATACCATGACGCATCGGGCGGCAAGCTCCACAAGCGCCATCGCATTCGGCCTGGCCATCGCCTGCTTCGCCGCCTATCAGCAGTTCAAGCTTCCGGTGGCCCTGCCGGTGCTTCTCGAGCTTTACGGATACGATCGCATCTTGGCCGGCGGCTTCATGTCGGTGTACGCCTTCGTCGGCCTCGCCGTATCCTTCCAGCTTGGCCGTCTCATCGAACGTCTCGGCATGCTAACGCCGCTGGTCGTCGGTATGGGGCTGTTCCTTCTGGGGTCGGCGATGATGCTGGCTTGGCCTCAATCCGGTGCACTGGTCCTCCTGGCGCGGGGGTTGGAGGGGCTTGGTTTCGCCGTCGCGGCGATCGTCGGCCCGGTCATGGCCAATGCGTACGCCCCGCCGCGGTATTTGCCTATCGTGATCGGCCTTACGGCAGCCTGGATCCCGGTGGGCCAGTTGACCGCGACCCTGATCGCCCCCGTCTCATTCGCAAGCGTCGGCTGGCAGGGGCTATGGTGGCTGGCGATCGCCGGGAGCGTGGGGTTCGTTCTATGGGCGCTGTGGCTGTACCGGCGCGATGCAGGCCTCTTTACGCGATCCTTCCCGGCCCGCCGCCCGGCAAAAGACGGCGGCCGCCGCGATCCCGGGCTCACGGCCAAGCAGGTGCTGCTGTTGGCCGCGACGGGCACCATTTTCATGCTCTGGTCCGCGCAATACTTCGCCTATATGACATGGCTGCCGCAATACCTGGTCGAAGATCGCGGTCTGACAGTCTCGGGAGCGTTGGCCGGCTACTTGATGCCGGTCGTCTTGGTGCTGCTATCGTGTATCGCCGCCGGCTTTCTTCTTCACAAGGGTGTACGTCTACCGCGGCTGTTGATCGGCGCCCTGATCATCCAAGCGCTTTCCTGGTGGGCCGTACCTTTCGTGCAGTCGACCGGCGCCGGCATCGCTTCCCTGCTGGTCTATGGAGCCACCGCCGGCCTGGTGCCCGGATGTCTCTTCGCCATGCCCAGCGCCGCTCTGGGCTCGGGCGCGCGCACCGCGATGGCCTTCGGGATCATCATGACCGGGCGCAATATGGGCGTCCTGGCCGGACCCATCGTATTGGCCGGGGCCTTTGAGTGGACGGGCGATTGGTCGCTTGCGTCACCGATATTCGGAACCGCTACCACTCTATGCCTGCCGGTTGCCTTCGCGCTTGCGATGGTCCTGCGGGCCTCGGCGGCCACCCCCGCACAACCGTCCGCCGCGCAGCGGTAAGGCGTTCGGGAGGATCAGGGGACCAAGCGGTAGCCGCCCGGTTCGGTCACCAGAATTTCAGCATTGGATGGATCGCTTTCGATCTTCTGTCGCAAGCGGTAGACGTGGGTTTCCAAGGTGTGGGTCGTCACCCCGGCATTATAGCCCCAGACCTCGCCGAGCAGAGCATCGCGGCCGACCACCGCCGAACCGCTCCGATAGAGGTACTTGAGGATCGAGGTTTCCTTCTCGGTCAAGCGGATCTTCTTCTTGTTCTCATTGTGCACGAGGATCTTGGCGCTTGGTTGGAAGGTGTAGGGGCCGATGGTGAAGACGGCGTCCTCGCTCTGCTCGTGTTGGCGCAGCTGGGCGCGCAGCCTGGCAAGCAGGACGCCGAGCCGAAACGGCTTGGTGACGTAATCGTTAGCCCCCGAATCGAGAGCCAGGATCGTATCCGCGTCCGAGCCGGCCGCGGTCAGCATGATGATGGGCGACTTGATACCGCAACGCCGCATCAGACGGCAGACCTCGCGACCGTCCATATCCGGCAAACCGACATCCAGGATAATGGCGTCGTAGTAATCCGCCTTGGCCAACTCCAGACCTTCGGTGCCGGACTCGGCAAAAAAAGTCTCGAACTCCTCATGAAGACGAAGCTGCTCGCCGAGCGTCTGGCGCAGCGCGTCGTCGTCGTCGACGAGGAGTATCTTCTTTCCTCCCAGAATGCTCACGGCCTCATATCCCCATTGAGTTAAGCACTGGAGATAGCATTCCCCCGGCGCCTGTTCAAGAAGGCGCCATCCGGCGTAAGGCTCGGCGCGGTCCGATGGTCGATTGAACTTTCTCCCCATCGCGCCCATGTTGCCAAAGTGAACGGTGGCCGCATCGGGCGATGGAGCCGCGATAATGAGCCCGGTAATGCGTCATTCAATGGCACAGAGACAAACGACGCGCTAACATGAAATGATGACACAGCCGCAAGCCGCCCCTGTGGTACGCAAGACCATGCTTCGGGATGTCGACAGGGCCCTCGCCGAATTGCGGCGCGGCGCACCGGTCGTGCTGATCGACGGCGACAGCGCCGGCGCCATCGTCCAGGCGGCCGAGACGGCGAGCGATTCCGGCCTTGCAGCCTTGCAGCGTCTGGCGGGCGTCGAGCCCTTATTGCTTCTGACCGGGCGACGGGCCGCGGCTCTGGGACTCCAGCCGCCGGCCAATACCGCGGAGGACGCGGTCGTGGCCCTGGGGCTTTCCGGGCGCAGCGCCCGGCGCGTGGTCGAGCTGGCCGACCCGACGGCTTCCAGCGGTCAGACCCTTCGCAGCTACCAATTGGCCGAAGCGCCCGCCACCCTGGCAGCCAGCGCGATCGATCTGGCCAAGTTGGCGCGCCTCTTGCCGGCGGCGATCTTGGCGCCGCTGGGCGCAAAGCAAAACACCGATCCGAGTCGCTGGGCTCGCGAGCAGGAGATACCGGTGCTCGCCCACACGGACGTTCAGGCCTATCGCGTCGTCGCGGCGCGATCCCTGGTCAGGGTGGCCGAGGCGCGGGTGCCCCTGCGCGGCGCCGAAGATACCCGCCTGATCGCCTTTCGCCCCGAAGACGGTGGCTCGGAACACATGGCATTGATCATCGGCGACCCCGACCCGGGAACGCCGGTTCTGGTGCGCCTTCACTCGGAATGCTTCACCGGCGATTTGCTGAACTCACTGCGTTGCGACTGCGGCGATCAGCTGCGCGGCGCCATCGAGGCGATCGGAAAAAGCGGGGCCGGCGTCGTATTATACCTGACCCAGGAGGGGCGCGGCATCGGCCTGGTCAACAAACTGCGCGCCTATGCTTTACAGGACCGCGGCGCGGACACGGCGGAGGCGAACGAGACGCTCGGTTTCGATGCCGACGAGCGGATCTACCTGCCGGCGGCCGAGATGTTGCGCCAAATGGGTTATGCCCGGGTCCGGCTGCTTACCAACAATCCGGAGAAGGTCGTGGGGCTGAAACGCTTCGATGTGGAGGTCGTCGAGCGTGTGCCGCACAGCGTGCCTTCCAACAGCCACAACGACTTCTATCTGGCGACCAAGGCACGCCGCTTCGGGCACATCTTTTAAGGCACCGGCGCGCCGGCAGCAGGTGCCGGTGGGTAAATTCTGCCGTCCGCCGAACCGCTGCGCCCATCTCCGATAAGCGGGAAATCCGCCACTTCCAGCCCCCTGCGGCCTGGCACGACCCTTGCGTGGCATTCGGGCAGGGAGAAACCATGTCCTACGAAGTCTCGGCGGGAGAATGGGCCCACCCGCACATCGGCCGGCTCACCCAACCAGCCTACACCGCCACGCGGCATGAGGCGGGCGCCGGCGCGCCCGGGGCTCGCGACGACGCCGCGGCGGTCGAGGGCGAGCTGACCTTCTGGGATTTTCTCGACCTCGTGAACCCCCTGCAGCATATACCGGTTGTCTCGAGTATCTATCGGGAGCTTACGGGCGATGAGATCGCCGCGCCCATGCGCACCTTGGGGGGATTTCTTTTCACCGGACCGCTCGGCTTCATAAACGGCGCCCTGAACGGCATTGTCGAGGAAGCCTCGGGCCGGGACATCGGCGAGACCCTTTTCGCCTTGTTCGACGATGGCGAGGCAAGCACCGCCGAGGCGTCGTCGACAGACAAGGGGGCGCCGGCGACCACGATCCAGACCGCGGCGCCTCTTATCGATCCGCCATCAAGCGAACCGCCGCGACCCATCGCCCGGTCAATACCGGCACAGGAGACGAGGCTCGATGGCCTCGCCGCGCCAGGCGACGAGGCGCCGGCGCAGGGCGCGCTCAACGGCACCCCGGCCTTGCACGCTTTCCTGTCGGACCTGAGAACGGCGGGCGAGGGGGTGCGCACGACGGCCGTGCAAAGCGCCGTGGCGCGATCCGGGTCGCCGGCGGCGGCCTCTCCCATCGGGCCCGCCCCGCCCGGACGGTTCTATCCGCTGCCGAAGAAGGCCGCCGGAGCGGCCGTGAACATTGGAGCAAGCGGCCCGGCAGCACCGCGGCCGGGCCCACCGCCCGCCGAGCTACCTCAACTTCCGCCCGCGGCCATGCCCGCCCCGGCCTCCTTAGCCGCGGCGGCGCCCGCCGCCGATCCGCCCACCGCCGACCCGTCGGTGGCCGAGCGCATGCTACAAGCGCTGGAGAAATACGAAACCATGTCCCAACGACGCAAGTCGGCCAGGCAACGAGGTTAGTCGGTCGTCTCGCCGCGGGGCCGGCGCGGGCCGAAGATGGCCGTGCCCACCCGAACGTGGGTGGCACCCGATCGTATGGCCTGCTCGAAGTCGCCGCTCATTCCCATGGACAGAAAGGGGAGCCCGTTGCGCCGGGCGATCTCGGCCAGAAGCGCGAAGTGGTTCGATGGCGGGTCATCGAAGGGAGGTATGCACATCAAACCTTCCACAGGCAGGCCCAGCTCCTCACGTGCCAGGCCGATCAGGGCGTCGGCCTCCTGTGGCAGGACGCCGGCCTTCTGCGGTTCCTCACCGGTGTTGACCTGTATGTAGCAGACCGGCCGGCGGTCCGAGCTTGCCATCTCCCCGGCGAGCCGGCGCGCCAGCTTCGGCCGGTCGACGGTCTCGATAACGTCGAACAGTTGAACCGCCGTCCGCACCTTGTTGCTCTGCAGCGGACCGACCAGGTGCAGCTTGAGGTCGGGAAGTTCGGCCCGCAGGGCCGGATACTTGCTCTCGGCCTCCTGCACACGGTTTTCTCCGAACACACGCTGGCCGGCGGCGATGGCATCGCGGATACGCTCGGCGGGGTGGGTCTTGGAGATGGCCACCAGCGTTACCTCCGCCGGATCGCGGCCCGCCTCCCGGGCGGCCGCATCGATGGCGTGGCGCACGGCCCGAAGGCCAGCGGCGACACTCGGGACGTTATCGTTCTCCGGCGGCGCTTGCGACATGGGCGCTATCCTTCGAGAAGTTTTACCGTCCGTCTTGATAGCGATTGGCACGCGCGACCGCAATCCATGTAGGCGATGAACATCGCACGGCCCGCCGGCGCGCGGTTCGGCCGGGCCTTGCTTGCGGGCCGTTCCCTCAAGGATCCGGGATCAAATCGAAGGCAATCGAAATCCTCTCCTCGTCCGAGTCGAAGGGGAGGGTTCTGTGCCAGAAATACGATGGGAAGGTCAGGAGCATTCCCTCCTTGGGCTTGATCCGGCAGAGGCTCGGCTCGCTATGCTGGAAGAGGCTGTCGACGCCGCGGCCGAATTCTATCCACCCTCCCTGGCCATCGCCTTGGTCTTCATCTTCGACCGCGGCCGGCAGCTTCACATAGTAGACGCCGCTGAGCCAGGCGTTGTGATGTATGTGCGGAACCTGATAGCCCTCGCGCCACATTCGCACACCCCAGCACTTGAAATGGTACCGCTGCGGCCGACCGAGGGCGAAGGGTTGTGCGGGCTCGACGGCGATTTGCTCGATACAGCGACGCGCCGTTCGCCCGATGAAATCGCGCAGCAGCACCACGCATGGTTTGTCGGAGTCGAGCACCTCGCCGGTATCGCGGCCGTTCACCGTGGTGACGTCCTCGTGTAAGGTCGGATGAGAGGCGACGTGTTCGCCCAGCGAGGCGTTGAAGGCCGCGAGATCCTCAAAGCTGCCGATGTCGTCGATTTCCCAACGCCCGATGAGGTTCTCGTGATCGACCAGGAAGGCCTCCGCCGCCCGATCGCCGGTGAGGGCCAGGGCGGCACACTTTATCGAAAGCGCGGTCGGGTCGGCGGGGCTTTCCGCCAGTTTGGCCTCAAGGCAAGTCAGGGCCTCCGAAGGCTCGCCGACCTTCACCAAAGCATCGGCCAGGCTCAAGGAAATTTCCGCATCCCCCGGCTTCAAGACCAAGGCCCGCCGATAGCTATCGACCGCTGCCTCGAGTTCACCGCGCGATTTCAATATGTTGGCGATATTGCGCTGAGCGTCGGCCTGGCTGGGGTCGATGGCGAGAGCGCGCTTGAAAGAGTCCAGCGCCTCGTCCTCACGCCCCTGCTTCAACAGCAGGGCGCCCAAGTTGTTGTGCGCCGGCGCGAAGCGGCCCTCGAGAGAGATTGTCCGGCACAGCGCCTCTTCGGAGTCGCGCAAGCGGCCCACGGCCAGGTAAGCGTTGCCCAGGTTGAAGTGCGCGGCGGCGTAGTCGGGGCGGATCTCCGTTGCCTTCCTGAAAGCCACGATCGCTTCATCGAAGCGCCCTTCGGTCTGCAACAGGCAACCTAAATTGATATAAGCGGGCACCGACTTTGGGTCCGCATCGAGGGCTTCATGATAGTGGTCCATGGCCTGCGCCGCCTGGCCCACATCCCGATACAGATTTCCCAGCCCAAAGTGCGCCTTGGGGTTACGTGGCTGGTGTTGCAGAACTGCGCGGAAAGCCGTCATGGCGTCTTCGTGGCGCCCAATCTCGGCCGCCGCCACCGCGTAGGCCAGCCGCACCTGAGCGTTATCGGGCGCGATCTCGCTCGCTTGGGCAAGGGCCTTGTGCGCCGTATCGGGGCGACCCAAGCGCTTGCCGACCTCGCCCAGGGCGATCCAAGCCTGTAGGTGGCGCGGCTGCGCCCGCACCACGCGCCGGAAGCATTCGGCCGCCTGACGCAGGGCCCCCTGCTCAGCATGGAGCAACCCGAGGAGATGCTGGATTTGCGCCGGCGCCCGATCCTCCCCGGCGGTTGCGAGCAGCAGGCGTTCGCCTTCCTCGCCACGGCCTTGCCGGTGGGCGACGAAGCCGAGCAGGCCCTTTGCCATGGCGTTCTGGGGCTCGTTGGTCAATACGTCGCGGCATATCACCTCGGCCGCGGCCGGGTTCCCCGCCTCGAGCAGTCGGAAAGCTTCGCGCAGAGGCTCATTCGGCATGCGGAACTCCAGCCTCCCCTGGGCGCTCGGTTTGCCCCCAACATCAGTGACCCGTCGCATCGCTCGCCCAACGCCAGCAATAGGCATTTTGCCAGGATAGATCTCTCGGTTTCTATCTTAACTTGTAATTTTGCGCAACTTTCGCCGCGTCGCCAGCCTCATGGCGGGAGAGTACACCTCGATACCGCGGAGGCGCGGCTCACCTGTCGGGCGGCCCAGATACTTCTGAATTCGAGCCTGTCATGGCAACAAGGGAGCAGGCCGCAGCCCGTCAATCAAACACAGGGAATGCTGCCGACGTTGGAGCAATTGGAAACCATGACCCAGCGTCGCCGGGCGACTGGGCAAGGCGGCTAGAGGGTAGTTTCGGCGGGGGCCGGCGCGGTCAGAAGATAGCCGTTCCCACCCTCATGTGAGTGGCACCGGATCGTGTGGCCTGTTCGAAGTCGTCGTTCGTTCCGATGGACAGCAGGGGCGGCCCGTCGCGCCGGGCGATCTCGGCCAGAAGCACGAAGTGACGCGACGGCGCGTCAAATAGCGAACACCCCATTGCAGTTTTGCAGCTTGAATCAGACCGGCCCGCGACCTCGCAAGGCAAAAAGAGTGACACTCTTCGGGAATTGATGCGCGCGCAAATCGCTACACTTCCGGTGCGAGACCTGACAGTCAAAAAAATGAAGCCTGTCACATCGATTGTTGGGACAAGGGAAGCCAATCGCCGCAGCGCGCGGCGCCTGGCCGACATCCTGACCAGGACAAATTGAAAATGGGTTCGTTTCGTAATTTTGAGATGGGGCTAGGGTCT
>Ga0255057_10000757_pt1 | contig 18672 bp, 16 predicted proteins | sample Cases_109_6_MG_FD_189022 | JGI IMG/M metagenome (GOLD analysis project Ga0255057, IMG submission 189022) | Seawater microbial communities from Amundsen Gulf, Northwest Territories, Canada - Cases_109_6 | ecosystem: Environmental > Aquatic > Marine > Gulf | place: Canada: Northwest Territories... | reverse complement strand
AGCGCCCGCTGCATCATGGTAAGATCCAGTTGCCAGCCGTCCGGCGAGCGCTCGAAAAAGAAGGGCGCACAGGCCCGCGCGGCTGGAGGATAGCGGATAACCGCAAGGCCGCGCGCCTCGTCTCTCAACGTCGGCTCACCCCGGCAGGTGCGATAGGTAGCGACGAGGTTATCCATTTGCGCCGGGGTCATGACCCAGCCTTCGAGCATGCGGCGCGTCTGCGGCGTGTAGAGGGGCAGCGACGGATCGCCGGTGCGCCGGTCCATGGCGTCGAAATAGCGGGCGAGTGTTTCGCGCGGCGTTGGCCCCGCCTCGAAACCGCTTTGCGTCGGCCGGCGCGATGCCTCACTCGGCCCAGCGCCCAGCCCGGCACCTGCCGTCGCCCCTCCCCCGCCGCTTCCGGTCATCGCCGGTTCGCTTTCGAGCCCGGCGTACTGCTTGGCCTGCTGCGCGCGTGCAATGATCAACTCGCTAGCCGCAAGGATGCCGTCGGCCACCCGCCGCACGCCGAAGAAGGGAACCATCTGGCGTTCCTCGATGTAGGCGACGAAGGCGTCTGGAAAGGCACCCTCGAGCGCGTAGCCCACCTCCAGGCGCACCTCGTCCCGACCCGCGTCGATGACCAGCATCAGGCCCCGTCCGGTTTGGGAAGACTGTCCCACGCCGAGCTCCTCGAAACGCTCGACGGCGAAGAGGCTTATGTCCCCGCTGTCTTCGAGCGTCACCACGCGGTAGTCGATGTCGTGGTCTTCGAGCAAGAAGCCGTGGTATTCGGCCACACGGGCGCGCTGCTCCTCGTCCATCAGGCCGGCGGTGTCGTCGACCAGCACCTCGTCCGTCTTTTGGCCGGGAAGCGGCAAGGCGAGAGCCGCGGCGATCCCCAATGCCACGACGATCACCAGGCCCGCGACGAACCTCCGGGTCTGCTCAGTCGAAGGCGAGCTCCGGAGCATCGCGCGCCTCCTCCTCGGAGCGGAAATAGGCCTTGCGCCGGAAACCGCCGACGCTTGCCACCAACGTGCCCGGAAGCCGGCGGATGGCGGCATTGTATGCGGCCACCGCCTCATTGAAACGGATGCGGGCAACGTTGATGCGGTTTTCGGTCCCTTCGAGCTGCGCCTGGAGTTCGAGAAACTGGTCGGCACTACGCAACTCGGGGTAGTCTTCGACCACAGCCAGGACGCCGCCGATGCCACGCCCGACCTGGCTCTGGGCGGCGAAGAGGGCGCCGAGCGCGTTTTCCTCCTCCAAGGCGTCGCGCGATAGGGCGCGCAGGTGGTCGCTCATCTCCTTATCGACACGGATCAGCTCCTCGATCGCCGCACCGAGCTGTTCCGCCGCCTGCCCGCGCGCCGCGGTGACGCCCTGCAGGGTTTCCGTCTCGTGACGCAGATAGCGCGAAACCGTCTCCACCAGAGCCGGCACCAGGTCAGCGCGCCGCTGCAGATTGCTCTCCGTCTGCGCCCAAGCCTCGAAGACGGCCTCCTCCTTGCCGACCATGGCGTTGTGCAGCCAGACCCAAATCGCGATCGGTAGGATAAGGAGCATCGCGATCGCCAGGAAGGTGGAAAGGGTCTTGTTCATGGCGCCATGTCCTTCAGGTTCATTGAGGCTTCGCGTTACGTCCTGGATGGCCTCGGTGCCGGTGCCCAGGGCAAACGCGATCAGTCCGGTCACCGCGATGGCACCGGCGACGACCAGCAGGAGGTACAACGCGCTCGACCGGCGCACCGGGGCCAGGGCGGCGGCGGGAGCAATCGTGGGCCTCACGGATATCGAGGCACGCAGCATCTCCGCCTGCTCGGGCGAGATAAGCCCTTCGGCCTCCATCCGGTCGATCCGCTCTGTGGGGTTAGAGTGCACCGTTCATCTCCTTGATCCGGCGGGCCGCCTCTTCGGGTGGGAGCCGGCCGTCCTCGACGGCGTCGAGCAGCTTGCGGCATAGCTCCTCGTCGGCGCGCACCGAGGCCTGGAGCGCGGCGATCAGCTCATCCATGCGCTTTCGCAACGTCGGGTAGCTGATCTCCAGATCGCCCGCCACCTGCTTCAAATTGCCGCCGGCCAGCAGGACCCGCTCGGCGAGCTGCTGATGGGCCGGCTCCAGCCGGGCCAGACGCGCTATCTGATGCTTTCCCTCGTAGCGAATGCCACAGGCGGGGCAGCCGACCCGCTCGACCTCCAAACCACTGCCACAACTGATACAACGATGCATGGATCGGAGTTTAAGTTTCAAAAAGTGAAAAAACAATTGTCATTTATTTAATAAAGCAAAAATCACACAGAGGTAATTGGCAAAAAGAGGCCCACCCCGTGTAATTCAGCTTCTAAGGGCTAGTGTCTCGAATTCGGGCCGCAAGCTGTCAGCCGAGCACCGCGCGGCGACGCTCCAGGCTCTCCTCGGGCCACATTTCTTTACGATCGTAGAAAATATCGAAAGCGGGAACGTCCGGCGACAAGACAACCCAAGGCTGCTTTGAGCTTGTGAAGATATGGATGTCGGGCGGCAGGCGATCGGGTTCGTCTAAGGTGCCTACCCGAACGAAGCTCACCGCATCGCCCGCCCCGGCATAGTGGCTCCAAAGGGCGATCCGGCACGATGGGCAGCGCACGAACTTCTGCCCCTTGCCGCTGTTCGACGGCGTATCCACCGTCTCAGGTGCTCCCCGCGTAACGATGACCCGGTCGGCTTCGATCATGGCGTTGAGGGCGAAGGCTGCGCCGGTTTCGCGCTGGCACCAGCGGCAATGACAACAGTGAACGAACATCGGCTTGCTCGTCATGCGATAGCGCACGGCACCGCAGGTGCAGCCGCCTTCCAAAGTCATGCCGTCTTCCTCAGCCATCGAGACTGTCTCCCTTCATCATGACCTGGCCAACGGCCAACCTCACCACAAGAACCGCGAGCCCCCGTGTCACTTCAACATTTAAGGGGAACCGACAGATACACGCCGAACTCGTCGCCGATATCGCAGCTCACCCGGGCGTGAACACGCCCCTGCCGATCAAGAAACCGCTGCTTATCCTCGACCGGGAAAATACCTTCATGCCAGATATTAGGGTGAATGTAGAGCCCCTTGCTACCGTCACACCACAAGGCAACGACCGCCTCCGGCTTAAGGTCATCGCCGGGAAGTGCCACAGGGACGACGAAGGGAGACTTGTCCAGGGGAAAGAATAACTGGCCGCCATCGGGGTGGTAGTTCATATGCCACAATAAAACCCGATCTCGTTCAGCCGTGACCTCCTGTGCCGAGGCCTGCCGCGGGTCGCAACTCCAACCGAGCACATACTCGCCGTTCACCGCCTCGTTGCGGCCCATCAGCACGTCGCCGCTCCAGGCGGCGTGAAAGACACCTTCCACCGTCCCGCCTTGATCGCCCGTCCCCTCATCGACGGCGCGCCAGCCCTGCGCCGGCCACCTGACGACTTCGATATCGCAGGCCTTCGGATCATCCACCAAAGATCCGTAGCCGCGCGTGCTCTCTGGCGTCGCCACAACGAGAGGAACCTGAAGCAGCCGAAGCGACGGTTTCTCCTTGGCGTCGAAAATGTACTGTGGCTCGTTCCTCATGACACGGTCTCCGGTGACGTCACGCTCCGGCGCTGGTACCGCCCGCGCCCCCCCAAGACAAGCCCATTCACCCTATCGACGGAACAACATGGGGCCGAGGGCGCGGAGCTCGCTGGAACTCCGGCCGTTGGAGGCGTACTGGGGATAGTCGATCTCGGTGTCCCGGAAGCTCTTCAGCACCTGTCCCAGGCCCAACAAACCTTCGCGGCGGCTGCGCCGGACACGCTCCAAATCCATGACCACCGGAATGACCTCCTGGTCCGTTCCTGCCTGGTGAAGGACGTCGCCCTCGGGGCCGATAATCGTCGAGCGGCCGTAACCGAAATCGCCGGCATTGTTGATGTCGACGAAGTAGCACTGATTGATCCCGGCATTGGTGCGGGCGATGGAAAGCTCGAGGTCGCGGTCTATCGTGTTGGTGTAGGAGGGGTGCAGCACCACCTCGGCGCCCGCGCAGGCCAGCGCGCGGGTGGTCTCCGGGAACCACATGTCGTAGCAGATCGAAACGCCGAAACGGCCGACCTTGGGAACCTCGAAAACCGTGTGCTCGCTGCCGCCGGTGATGCCTTTCTCATAGGGAAGGAACGGATAGAGTTTGCGGTGGCGGGCCACCACCTCGCCCGTGCGGTCGATCACCGGAGCGGTGTTGTAGACGGCATCTCCATCAAGTTCATAGAGTGAGCCGGGCAGGAGCCAGACCTCGAAGCGGCGCGCCAAGCCGCACAGGTGCTGCAGCGCCGGGCCGGGCATCGGCTGGGCGAGCTCGGGGCGCGGCCCATAGGCGCACAGCTCGCCGAACATCACCATGTCGACCCAGGGAAAGCGTTTCATGGTGCCTGCGATGAGATCGCTCATGGCGCTCAGATTGTCGCCGAAGCGCGCCGCCATCTGGATGCCGGCGATGGCAAAGGTGGTCATGCGACGCCTCCGTCAATAGGCCCGTCTAGGGGATGGAAGCAGGCGATGCGCCGCCTCTCGCCCGTCTCTTCAAGCACCGTTTCTTCGAGCGCCGGCGCGGCGCGCGTGCACCTCTCCGAACGGTACCGGCACCGCGGCGCGAAGGCACAGCCTTCGGGCACGTCGAGCGGGCTCGGCACGTCGCCGCCCAGCGGCTGCAATGTTCCTCTGCGGCTCGGATCGAGCAGTGGGATCGAGTCGATGAGCGCGCGGGTGTATGGGTGGCGCGGTGCGGCGAAGACCGCCTCCACGGGACCCGCTTCGACGATCCGGCCGAGATACATGACCATGACCTCGTCGGCGACATACTCGACCGTCGCCAGGTTGTGCGAGATGAAGAGATAGGCGAGGTTCAGCGTGCGCTGCAGCTCGATCAGCAGGTTCAGCACCTGCGCCTGGATCGATACGTCGAGGGCCGCCGTCGGCTCGTCGAGGATCAGCAACCGCGGTTCGAGCGCGACGGCGCGGGCGATGGCGATGCGCTGGCGCTGACCGCCCGAAAACTCGTGCGGATAGCGGTCCACATGCTCGGGGCCAAGGCCGACCTGCTCCAAATGCATGATGACGCGCTCGCGCAGCGCCCGGCCACGCATGCCGAGCACCGTGCGCAGCGGCTCGCCGACGATCTCCAGCACCCGCATCTTGGGGTCGAGCGACGAATAGGGGTTCTGGAACACAATGCCGAACTTGCGGCGCACTTCGATGTCGTCGCGGCGGCTCAGCTGACCGAGGCGGATGTCCTCGAAGCGAACCTCGCCGCCGTCGGCCTCGAGCAGCCGCACGAGCGTCAGCGCGATGGTGCTCTTGCCGCAACCCGACTCGCCAACCAGCGCCACCGTCCGGCCGGCTTCGACGTCGAAGCTGATGCCGTCGACGGCGCGCACCGGCCCGTGTCGCGTCGCGTAGGACTTGCGCAGGTCGCGAACCTGTAAGAGCGCACTCATGCGGCATCCTCCGAGCTGCCGGTGACACCGCCGTCGATGGCGCCCAGCGCATGATGACAGGCGACATGGCGGCCGCGCGCGGCGCGGCGCATGACCGGATCGTCGCGCCTGCAAACGTCGCTCGTCTTGGCGCACCGCGGATGGAAGGGACACCCCCGCGGCAGGTGGGCCAGGTTCGGCACCTGGCCGGAGATGGCCTCCAGCCTGGCGCGTCCGGCGCCCAGGCGCGGCACGGCGGCGAGCAGCATGCGGGCATAGGGGTGCAGCGGCTCTTCGAGGAAGTCGGCCACCGGCCCGCGCTCGACGATCGCACCGGCATACATCACCGCGACCCGATCGCAGAACTCCGCGACGACGCCCAGGTCGTGGGTGATGAAGAGCACCGAGAGGTCGGTGCGCTCGACCAGGTCGCGCAGCAAGACGATGATCTGCGCCTGGATGGTGACGTCGAGCGCCGTCGTCGGCTCGTCGGCGATCAGCAGGACCGGCCGGCAGGCCACAGCCATGGCGATCATGACCCGCTGCAGCTGGCCGCCCGACATCTGGTGCGGGTATTTGCCGAGCGCTATCTTCGGGTCCGGCAAGCGCACGTCCTCGAAGGCGGCGATCACGGCCTGGCGCGCAGCGGCCCGCGAAAGTCCGCGGTGGCGCGCCACGACCTCTTGAAGCTGGGCGCCGACGGTGAAGAACGGGTTGAGGGCGGAGGCCGGGTTCTGGAAGATCATCGCGGCGCGGCCGCCGCGCAGGTCGGCGAGCTCCCGGTCGGTGCGGCCGACGACCTCGCGCCCGGCCACCTTGACCGAGCCGCGCACGATGCCGGGCTTGGGCACCAGCCCCAGGCAGGCGAGCGCCAGCATCGACTTGCCGCAACCCGACTCGCCAACCAGCGCCATGACCTCGCCCTTGCCGATCGACAGCGAGCAGCCGCGCACCGCCTCGACGGTGCCGCTGAGCAGCGGAAACTCGACCGCCAGGTCGCCGATGGCGAGGATCGGCTCGGCGCTCATCGGGCCCTGCTCTTCGGGTCGAGCAAATCGCGGATGCCGTCGCCGACCAGGTTGACCGCGAGGACGGTGAGGAAAATAGCCAGCCCCGGGCAGGCCGCCGTCCACCAGAAGTCGAGGAACTTGGTGCGCGATTGAGCGACCATAAGGCCCCATTCGATGGTCGGCGGCCGCGCACCGATGCCGATGAAGCTGAGCGATGCCGCGGCGAGAATGGCGTAGCCGAAGTCCATCGACGCCTGCACGATGGTGGGCGTCCAGGAGTTAGGCAGCGCATGGCGCAACATGATGCGCGGCGCGCTGACGCCCATGGTCTTGGCGGCGGCGATGTAAAGCTCCTCGCGCACGCCCATGACCGAGCCGCGGATGATGCGCGCGTACCAGGGAAACCAGGAGATCGCCAAGGCCATCATGGCGTTGAACAGGCCGGCGCCCAGCATCGCCGTGATGGCGATCGGCAGCAGCAGCGGTGGAAAGGCGAGGAACACGTCGGAGACCCGCATCAGCACCGTATCGACGCGGCCGCCAAAATAGCCGGCTACCAAGCCGATCGGCACGCCCAGCGCCATGGAAAAGGCGAGCACCGTAACGCCGATCAACAGCGAGGTGCGCGCGCCGTAGACGATGCGCGAGAAGATGTCGCGGCCCAACTCGTCGGTACCGAGCAGGTGCTCGAGCCCCGGCGCGCGCAGTTTTTGCGAGAAGTCGATGGTGTTGGGATCGTAGGGCGCGATGAGCGGTGCGAGCAGCGCCAGGGCGACGATGGTGAGGAAGATCACGGCACCGACCACCAGCAGAACGTTTTGCGAAGCGAACCAGCTCAACAGCCGCGACAGGCCGAGGCTCGGGCGGACGCCGAACTCCTGCGAACCCGGGGCGCTCATGGGATCCTCAGGCGCGGATCGACCGCGTGGTAGAGCAGGTCGATCACCAGATTGATCGCCAGATACATGGTGGCCAGGAACAGCGTTACGCCCATGACCGCCGGATAGTCGTTGCGCGAGATGGCGCCGACCACATAACCGCCGAGGCCCGGCCAGTCGAACACCGCCTCGACGACCACCGAGCCGCCAAGCATGAAACCGTAGGTCAGGCCGATGACGGTGAGCATCGGGACGAGCGTCGCCTTCAGCGCATAGCGATAATGGATGCGCCGTCGCGCCACGCCATAGGCCCAGGCGGTGCGGATATAGTCCTTGTCCAGGACCTCGAGCATCATGTTGCGGGTGATGCGGGAAATGACCGCGAGCGAGGCGGCGGCGAGGGTCAGCACCGGCAACGCCAGATGGCGCGCGCTGCTGACGAAAGCCTCCCACTGGCCGGCGATTAGGCTGTCGATGAGATAGAGGCCGCTTACCCGCTCGAACGGATAATCGAGCAGGATCTCGGAGCCGATGCGGCCCTGCAACGGCAGCGCCTGACCCATGGCGCCGTAGAACAGCATCTGCAGCAACATGCCGACGAGAAATATCGGCAACGCCACGCCCGCCATCGAAATCGTGCGCACGGCGTGGTCGACCGGCGCGTTGCGTTTGACGGCGGACAACACACCCAGCGGCACGCCGGCCAGGACGACAAGAACGACCGCGAGCGTCGTGAGCTCGAAGGTCGCCGTCATGCGTAAGAACAACTCGCTCAGAACCGGACGGCCGGTGCGCAGGCTGACACCCAGGTCGCCACGCAGGAGATCGCCCAGATAGGACACGAACTGGATATAGAGGGGCCGGTCGAGACCCAGTGCCTGCTTTGCCGCCTCCACCTGCTCAGGCGTCGGGCGGTGCCCCAGCATGATCTCGACCGGCGAGGAGGGCAGCACACGGCTCAGCGCGAAGGTGACGACCAGAACACCGAACATGATGCCCACCATCATCACCACGCGCTTGGCCGCGTAGACCCACACCTCCCGCGTCTCCCCTCGGGTACGCGGCCTTTACTCGGCGCGCCGGATGCGGTGGAAGAACACCGCGTTGTAGGCCGGGTTGACCTCCAGGCCCTCGATGTTATCGCGGTAGGCAACCCGAGTGCGGATGTCGGCGTAGAAGATCGCCGGCGCGTCGGCCATCAGTATCCGCTGTGCCTCATGGTAGTTCTCGATCGCCTTGTCGCGGTCGGACCCTTCAAGCGCCGTCGCCTCGTCCAACACCTTGTCGAACGCGGGATTGGAGTAGTGCGACAGATTGAAGAAGGCTGCCTCCTCGGTGCGGAAGAGACCGATCAGCCAGTCGTTGGGCGTCGGATAGGTCGGCCACCAGGTCATCGACTGGAGGTTCGGCGCCGTCTCGAGCTTCTTGGCGTTGGCCCAGATGGTACCCCATTCGCCGGGCAGCAGCTCGACCTCGACCCCCACCTTGGCGGCGTTAGCCTGGAACAGCAGGGCGGAGTTCTTGTACTCCTCCGAGGCGCCGATATAGGCCATGGTGAGCTTGCGCTCGGCCTCCGGCACACCCGAGGCTTCGATCAGCGCGCGAGCCTTTTCGAGGTCGAACTCCGGCGTCTCGATATCGTCGTCATGGCCCCACATGGTAGCCGGGATGGGTCCGCGGCCCGGCAGAGCGTGCCCGCCGTAGATATCGTTCACCACCGAGGCATAGTCCCACAGATGCACCAGCGCGCGGCGGAAGTCGGTATTGTCCGTCGGCGCCTTCTTGACGTTGATGAGGAACTGCGAGTTCTTCCACGACGAAATGCTCCTCGCCGTGATGCCGTCTTCCTTATCGAGCTGCTCGACCTGGTCGGCCGGCACGATGGAGATGAAATCGGCTTCACCCGATTTCAGCATCTGCACCTGGGTGGCGTTCTCGGTGACGATCCGCAAGATCACGCGGTCGAAATTGTCGTCCGACCAGCCGCCCCAGTAGTCGGCATTCTTCTCCAGCACCACCTGCTGGCCTTGCTCCCACTGGCGCACCGTATAGGGGCCGGTGCCGGCGGCATTGCCCTCGTTGAACCAGTCGGTGCCCATCTCCGCCGCTTTCGGGGAGTACATATAGGCGCCGTATTGCGACGAGGCGATCAGATCGATCGGCTGCGGCGTCTTGGTCCTGATCACCAGCGTTTGGGCGTCCGGCGCCTCGATCGCCTCGACCGAAGCCCAGATGTAGTAAGCGCCCTTCTTCATCTCCAGCGTACGATCGATCGACGCCTTGGCGGCGGCGGCGTCGAACGGTGCGCCGTCGTGGAACGTAACACCCTGGCGCAGGTTGAAGGTCCAAGTCAGCCCGTCGTCGCTCACCGACCAATCGGTGGCGAGTGCCGGCGTGAACTGCTGGTCGCCGCCCGGTGGGTTGTACCACAACAGCGGCTCATAGACGTTGGCCAGCATCATCACCTCGAGCGAGAAAGCGATCGAGGGGTCCCAGTCCTTGACGTCGCCATACATGGCATAGGTGGCCGTCTTGGCCTGGGCCGGCGGCGCGGCTAGCAAGCTGAGGCCGTAGGCGGCCACCAGCGCCGGCAGCGCCAGGCAAAAGGTTCGTATCAGTCTCATCGGAAGTCCTCCCTCACGGCTTATCGCCCCCTCATGACCGATAGAAGGGACCTGGGACGTACCACGCAAGAACGGTGCCAATTCTTAACCGGACATTAACTTGTGGTTATTTTTTATTTATTTCAATGCTTTGTGTGTATTTTTTGTATCCTTAGAGGAACGCAAGTTCATTCATCGGTGAATAAACCACAGGATTTATATTCAATAACGACTATCAATTGAGCCCTTGGCCACAGCGCAGGCCATGCTTGCGCAACAGCCGCGCCACCGTCGGCTGCGACAGGCCGTGGGCCGCGGCGATGTCGACTTGCCGGCGGTGATGACGGCAGGCGCGCGCCAGCCATTCACGCTCTACGGTCTCCAGCGCTTCGCGCAATGTCGATGCCCCGCCAAGTGCGCCACCCGCGGCGACGAGGCCCTGGACCTCGCGCGGCAGGTCGGCGGTCTCGATGGTGTCGCTCTGGCACAGAACGAAACTGCGCTCCAGGATGTTATGCAGCTCGCGCACGTTGCCGGGATAGTCGTGGCGGCACAGCAGATCGACCGCATCGGCCGAAATCTGCCGGCTGATGTTGTAGCGCTTGCACAGCGCGTCGAGCTTATTGCGCACCAGGGCGGCAATGTCGGCCCGCCGCTCGGCGAGCGGCGGCAGACCCACAGGCACCACGTTGAGGCGGAACCAAAGGTCCTCGCGGAAGCGTCCCTCCGCCACGGCCTCGCCGAGGTCCTGGTTGGTCGCCACGATCAGCCGCACGTCGACCTGGCGCACCTTGATGTCGCCGACACGGATGAAGCGCTGGGTATCGAGGAAGGTCAGGAGCTTGACCTGCACGTCGAGAGGAAAGGTGTCGATTTCGTCGAGCAGCAGCGTGCCGCCGTTGGCCGCCTCGATGAGGCCGATCTTGCCGCCGCGCTGAGCGCCGGTGAAGGCCCCCTCGGCATAGCCGAAGAGCTCCGCCTCGAGCAGCGAAATCGGCACGGCGCCGCAGTTCAACGACAAGAAGGGCTTCTTGCGCCGTGGCGAGCCCTCGTGGATGACCCGGGCGATCATGCTCTTGCCGGAGCCCGACGGCCCGGTCAACAGCACCGTCGTATCGAAGTCGGCGACACGCAACGCCATCTCGATCACGCGCTCCATCGCCCGGCTCTCGGCGACGATGTCTTTGAGCTGCATATCCCTGAGCTTGAGCGCCAGGAGCTCGGTGTTGAGCCGCTCGCTCAGTGCCTGGTTGCGGTCGAGCTCGGTGCGCATGAGATTGAGCTCGGTCAGGTCGCGCTCGGAGCCGACCACATAGACGATCTCGCCCGCGTCGTCGAACACCGGCACGCCGTTGACCAGCAGCGTGCGCCCCGACTTGACCCGCTGGTTGATGGCCACGGGGCGCCTCTCCTTGAGCACCGTGGAGGTCACGTCGCGATCGAAATTGCCGATACTCAACAGTTCGTCGACGTGCCGGCCACAGACCTCCTCGCGCTTGATCTCGTTGAGCTTCTCGCAGGCCGTATTGATCCACAAAAGCCGGGGCGTCGCATCGCAAACCCACACGCCGTCGGCCATCGCCTCGAAGACGGAAAACATCTGGCGCACCAGGTCGGCATCGAAAGCGTCGCCGAGATCGGGCAGTTGATGCACCGTCACGTCCCCTCCCCTATTCAATATTGAATTAAGGGTACGTGAATGCCGACCAAACCTCAAGGTTATGGAATACCGCCTACTTGATCCCCGCATGCATAAAGGACTGCACGAACTGGCGCTGGAACAAGAGGAATGCGACCAGCAGCGGTGCGACGGACAAAAGCGTCGCGGCGGTGACCACAGACCAGTCCACGCCCGACTCCGGCGCACCGAATATGGCCAACCCGACGGTCAGGGGCCGCGTCTCCACCGAGTTGGTGATCACCAGGGGCCAGAGGAAGTTGTTCCAGTGGTAGCTGACCGAGACCAGGCCGTAGGCGACATAGGTCGGCTTGGCCAACGGGACGTAGACCTTCCACAACACCTGTAGGAGCGAGCAACCCTCCACGCGCGCCGCCTCCTCCAGCTCCCTGGGTACCGTCTTGAAGGTCTGGCGCAGCAGGAAGATGCCGAAGGCGCTGGCCATATAAGGCAACCCGATGCCCATGATGGTGTCCACCAGGTTCAAGCTGCTCATGGTCCGGTAGTTCTCGACGATCAAGACCTCCGGCATGATCATGAGCTGCATCAGAACCAGGGCGAAGGCCACGTCTCGTCCGAAGAATTCGAAACGCGCGAAGGCGTAACCGGCCAGCGTGCATACGACGAACTGGACCAGCAGGATCGAACTCACCAACAGGAAGGTGTTCAGGTAATAGCGCGCGAAGGGCGCTTGGCTCCAAGCCTCGTAGAAGTTCTCGAGCGTCAGCGGCGCGAAGAGATCGAAGCGCGTCGCATAGATCCATGGGTGAAAAGCGGCCCAGAAGGCATAGATGAGCGGGCCCAGCCAAACCAACGCGAGCAGCCAGGCCGCGGCGGTTTCCAGCCAGCGCCAGCCGTTCTCGCCGGTGCCCCCTACCATGGTGCCCCCGGCAGTCCGGTCATCGCCCCGGTCATCGCCCCGGTCATCGATAGTGGATCCGCTTTTCCAGGAAGACGAACTGGCCGATCGAGATCACCGCGAGCACGCCCAAGAGCACCGCCGTGAGCGTGGCCGCATAGGACTCCTCGAAAAAGCTGAAAGCGACCTCGTAGATATAATAGAGCAGCAGGCTGCTCGCGTTATCTGGCCCGCCCTTGGTCAGGATGAAAAGGTGATCCACGAGCTTGAAGGAATTGATGACCGCGTTGATCAGGACGAAGAGCGTGGTCGGCATGAGCAGCGGAAAGGTCACGCGCCAGAAGAAATACCAACGCTTGGCACCCTCCAGCTTGGCCGCTTCCTCGAGTTCCGGCGGCAGGGACTGCAGAGCCGCCAGATAGAAGATCATGAAGAACCCGGCCTCCTTCCAGATGGTCATGATGATGATGCAGCCGAGCACGGTCTTCGGGTCGCCCAACCAGTTGTGTCCAGGTATCCCGAAGAAGCCGAGTATTTGGTCCACCAGGCCGATGTCGGGCGTATAGAAGAACAGCCAGATGTTGGCGACCGCGATCATCGGCAGCACGGTCGGCGTGAAATAGGCCATGCGTACCAGACCGCGCGCCGGTAGACGGCCGTTGACCCAGACCGCCATCAGCAAGGCCAGCGCGATGCTGGCGGGGATGGTGCCGACCGCAAACCAAAGGTTGTTTCCGACGACCTTCCAGAAGACCTCGTCGCCCAGCATGAAATCGTAGTTTCCAAGGCCGACGAAGGCGGACGGGCGACGTGACGTGCCGTCGGAAAAGAAGCTGTGCCCCAGGGTGGCCAAGGTCGGATAGTGGGTAAACGCAATAAGCAGGATGGCCGCCGGCGTCAAAAGCAGCCAGCCGTAGAGGTGTACAGAGTGGAATCCCGCCCGCCGGATCATGTCGCACACGCCCGAGAAATCTGCCGAATTGACCGGGCCCGGAGCAGCAAAGAACGCTATGCCTCCGGGCCCGGATTGGTTACACGCCTAGCGGTATTGCTCGAGCAGGCGATCCGACTGCTTTTGCGCCGCACCCAGCGCGTCGCCCGGCGATTTGGTGCCGGTCAAAGCGGCCTGGATGGCGTCATCCAGCAACTTGCGAACCCGCCCGGTCTGGTAGGTCGAGAGCTCCGCGGTCGCGAAATCGAGCTGATCGCGCGCCACCGCGGCCGGCGGAAACTCGCCCACGTAGTCCATGAGCGCCTGGGTCTCGTAAGCATCCGGCCGGGTGCCGAGATAGCCGGTCTTCATGCTCCACTCCGCGGTTCGCTCGGGCTCGGTCAGGAAGCGGATGAGCTTCATCGCCGCCTTGCGTTCGGCGGGCGTAGTCTGCTTGAAGATGTAGAAGTTGCCGCCGCCGGTAGGGGTCCCCCGCCGCTTGCTGGCCGGTAACATGGCGACGCCGAAGTCGAACTCGGCCTTGCCCTTCACCACGGTGAGATTGCCGGTGGAATGCCACATGATGGCGGTCTTTTGCTCGAGGAAGTTCTGCCGCAGCGTGCCCCACTCGATGGTGCCTTGGGGCATGACCTTGTGGGTCTTGCCGAGGTCCAGCCAGAACTCGAGGGCACCGACGGCGCTCGGGGCATCGAAGAAGGTTTCGTTGCCGGCCGAGTTCATCAGAACCTGGTCGTTCTGCATGGCGAGCGCGCCGAACATCCAATAGGGATAGCCGGTCGAGGGGATCATGATACCCCAGCGCTCGATCTGGCCGGAGGCGTCCTTCTTGACCAGCTTCTGACCCGCATCGACCAACTCATCCCAGGTCGCCGGAGGATTTTCCGGGTCGAGCCCGGCATCGCGAAAGGCATCCTTGTTGTAGTACATGACGATGGTGGAGCGCTGGAACGGAATGCCCCAGGTCTTGCCGCCGGTGATGCCGTTTTCCATGAGCGCCGGATAGAACTTCGTCAGCCAGGCCTTTTCCTCGTCGGTCTCGACGATGTCGTCGAAGGCCACGATGGCGTCCTGCTCGATCAGCTCGTAGATATCGATCGCGAACATGACCGAGAGCTGCGCCGGCTGACCGCTCTTGAGTGCCGCCAGCGCCTTGATGCGGGCATCGTTGTAGTTGCCGGCGTAGATCGCCTTCACGTCGATGTCCGGGTTCTCTTTCATGAAATCGGCGACCAGCCCATCGACGACTTTGGTCAAGGGCCCACCGACGGCGACCGGATAGTACATGGAAAGTTCCACCTTGGCCCAGGCCGCGCCTGCCGCGCCAAAGGCCAGGACGCCCGCCAGAATAGCGGCGCCCAGTGCGCGTTTCAGATAATCAGCCATAATCCTTCTCCTCCCTATCGGTTCATGGAGGGCTCTATCGACTTTCGGCCCTCCCGTTGATTACGCAATCGCACCCAAACCAACCTTATGCGGCCATGGCGAGCGCTTGACGGCCATCGATCCGGCGCCCGCTGAGCGCGTCGAAGACATGCACCTTGCTCGGTTCCCAAATGAGGTTGACTTTCTTCCCGTTCGCCGCGCCGAAGCGCCCCGGGACGCGGACCAGGAGCGTCTGGGTCCCGACCCGCGCGGTCACGATCGTATCGGCGCCCAGATAGTCGGACCACACAAGCTCCGCGGGCAAACCGCCGGACTCGCTAATCTCGACGTGCTCGGGCCGGATGCCCAACTTCAAGCCGTCGCCAGCGCCACTCAGAACCGGGCGACCCTCGAGGCCGGCGATGCGCGCGCCGTCGGGGCCGTCGCTCAGGTCGAGCAGGTTCGCCGGCGGGGTGCCGATGAAGCTCGCGGTGAATAGAGTGTCAGGCCGGTCGTAAAGCTCGTCCGGCGTGCCGGCCTGCTCGATGCGTCCGTCGCGCAGCAGAATGACATGGTCGGCCATGGACATGGCCTCGCTTTGGTCGTGGGTCACATAGACTGCCGTCACGCCGAGGCGCTGCTGAAGGCTGCGGATCTCGCCACGCATGTCGTGGCGCAGCTTCGCGTCAAGGTTGGACAGGGGTTCGTCCATTAGGCAGATCGGATTTTCCGAAATGATGGCGCGGGCCAGCGCGACGCGCTGACGCTGACCGCCCGATAGCTGCGCCGGCTTGCGGTGCAGCAGTTCAGACAGCCCCACGACCTCGGCCACCGACTTCAGGCGCCGCGCGCGCTCGTCCGGGGGCGTCTTGCGGACCTTGAGGCCGAAGACGATGTTTTCCTCAACATTGAGATGAGGAAACAGAGCATAAGATTGGAAAACCATAGAAATCTTGCGATCCGAGGGCGCCAACCCGGTCACGTCCCGGCCCGCGATGGTGACCGTCCCGGCGCTGACCGACTCCAGCCCCGCGATGAGGCGCAGCGTCGTCGACTTGCCGCAGCCCGAGGGGCCCAAAAGCACCACGAAACTGCCTTCCTTGACGGTGAACGACACATCGTCCACGGCAATCGTGTCGCCCCAAGCCTTGGTCACGGATACGAGCTCGATCGCGGACATAAACCCCTACCCCCTCTCCGGCCGACCGCGGGCGGTTGCAACCTATTCGCCGCCGCATTCTTTTCTTAGCTCAAGCCGGGCCGTTTTCTGTGCGGATGATAGTTGAAGATCGGACGGGGATGTAGGTTTATCTGCATCGAGCCCCCCGTTCCGCTCGCTCGACCCCCTTTCTCAAAGGAAAACCACTGCGTGCAGACGTTGCCCGCCGGCTGGGTTCTGACCAGCAGCATGGATTCTCTCATCCATAGCCATTAGCCTCTTGGCCGAGGGAGGGGCGACGTGGAGCGCAGGCTCACCACAATTCTGGCCGCCGACGTGGTTGGCTATAGCCGGCTGATGTCCGCCGACGAGGCCGGGACGCTCGCCCGGCTCAAGGCCCATCGCAAAGACCTCATCGAGCCCAAGATCTCCGAGTATCGCGGCCGCTTGGTCAAACTCATGGGCGACGGCACTTTGTTGGAGTTCGGCAGCGTCGTCGACGCGGTGAACTTCGCGGTCGATGTGCAAAGGGCCGTTGCCAGGCACAACTCCGGGGTGCCGGAAGACCGGCGTATCACCTACCGCATGGGCATCAACATCGGCGACATCATCGTCGAGGGCGATGACATTTACGGCGACGGCGTAAACATCGCCGCGCGGTTGGAAGGATTGGCCGAGCCGGGAGGCATTTGCATCGCCGATAGCGTTTATAACCAGATCGAAGGCAAGGTCGACTTGGCATTCGAAGATCTTGGCAACCAAGAGGTCAAGAATATCCCCAAGCCGGTGTGGGTCTTTAGAGTGCGGCTCGATAGGCCGGGCGACGGCGGGCGCGTGGCCTCTGCCGCGAAGGTCAAACGAACCCTGCGTGGGCCTCTGGCCGCGGGAGCCCTCCTGGTGGTCTTGCTGCTCGTCGCCGGTGCTCTCGTGTGGCAGCGCCCCTGGGAGGATCGCGAGGAGCCGGCTTCCGTCGAGGCCATGGCCCTTCCATTGCCCGATGAGCCATCCATCGCGGTGCTTCCCTTCACCAATTTGAGCGACGATCCCGAGCAAGAATACTTCGCCGATGGCATGGCGGAGGATCTGATAACCGACCTCTCGAAGATCTCCGGCCTCTTCGTGATCGCGCGTAATTCATCGTTTTCCTACAAAGGTTTGAACGTGAAAGTTCGTCAGGTGGCCGAGGAGTTGGGCGTGCGCTACGTGCTGGAGGGGAGCGTCCGCCGCGCCGGCGACCAGGTGCGAATCAACACCCAGCTCATAGACGCGATTACCGGCGGCCACGTATGGGCCGAACGCTACGACCGCCAGCTCAACGATATCTTCGCGGTTCAAGATGCGATCGCCGCGCAGGTCGTTCAGGCGCTCCAGCTGCGCCTGACGGAGGTGGATAAGAACCACGAAAGCAAGGCACCGACGACGACCAGTCTCGAGGCTTACGAGTCCGTGTTGCGGGCACGAAAGCTGCTGACCCGATTCGAGCGCCGGGCCGCAACCGAAGGCAAGGGTCTGCTGGAGCATACCATCAAGCTCGACCCGTCCTATGTGGAGGCCTATAGCCTGCTCGGTTTGTACTATTTCGACGAGTGGCGCCTTTGGGGCAAGAACCGAGGTAAGAATCTTTCAAGCGCCCTGGAGCTTGCGAAAACAGCCGTCGAACTCGACCCCCTGGATCCTGGGCCGCATGTGTTGTTAGCCCAAATCTACCAGTTCAGCCGCGAATTCGATGCGGCTAACAGGGAAGCCGATAGGGCTCTCGCTCTTCAACCGAGAGATGCCGTCACACTGGGCAATCTCGGATCTATGCTTCGCTACGCGCACCGCGCCGAAGAGGCGGCGGAGGCGGTCGAACGCGCGATCCGCCTCGATCCTTTTCATCCTCCCAATTACCTGGAGTGGCTGGGCGATGCCTATTTGCTTCTTGGGCGCTACGACGATTGTCTCCAGGCGACCGGGCGCGGGGTGGCGCTTGATCCCGATTTCGTCGCGCTCCATGTGGTGGCGGCGGAATGCCATGCGGCACTCGGAAACGAGGATAAGGCGCGCGAAGCCGGAGCCAGGATCCTTCGTGCCAATCCCCGCTTCACGCTCAAGGCCTTCGCCGCCTACGTGCCCTTCACCTACACGAGCGACTTGGAGCTCAAGGTAGGATTGCTACGTATTGCAGGGATCCCGGAATAGGCCGGGCAGAGAAATCGGCCAACGCCGAAACCGATCGCCGGCTCAAGCCAAAGCAAGGGCCCGCAACAGGAAGCTGGCGCCCCAGATCAGCAACAACCCACCGATTACCGTGCCAAACCGAGGGCCAAGCGGCACCAGCTTTTCCAGCAACACGATGAGCGCTAGGCCGACGATCCAATAAAGGTTCATCACGCCGCCGAAGAAGAGGATTGCCATCAGGCCCCAGCAGCAGCCGAGACAGTAGGTGCCGTGGTGAACGCCCATGCGCAGAGCGCCGCCCGCGCCGGGGCGCCAATGGCGGGAAAGGAACTGGATAGGCCCGCGGCAGTGCTTGAGGCAGGCCTGCTTGATCGGGGTTACCTGATAGGCACCGGCGAACAGCAGGACGGTGCCGGCAAAGAGCGTGTTGGTGGCATTCATCGTCATCGGCGAGAGCAGGCCGGCCCTCTCGAAGGCCCATTGCAGGGCAGCGGCGATGGCGCTGAAGAGGCCCCACACCAGCAGATAGCCGAGGGTAAAGGCGACGGTCGGCATCAACC
>Ga0255057_10000756_pt1 | contig 18678 bp, 20 predicted proteins | sample Cases_109_6_MG_FD_189022 | JGI IMG/M metagenome (GOLD analysis project Ga0255057, IMG submission 189022) | Seawater microbial communities from Amundsen Gulf, Northwest Territories, Canada - Cases_109_6 | ecosystem: Environmental > Aquatic > Marine > Gulf | place: Canada: Northwest Territories... | reverse complement strand
AAAACGCCCCCGCAAGAGAGGCCAGCGAAAACGCCGGCCTTTTTGCATTTGGGGGTGATGGGCCGAGAAAGGTGGAACCCCGCCGTAATGGACGGGGTGACCCGATCCTACGGACTCCCGCTTTGCGCGCGGGTCGTGGTACGAGTCGGGCATGACGGATGGGGGGAAGGTCGAGGGTTGGCAGGCGCGGCGGCGCGCGTTGCAGGACGCGGTCGCGCGTCACGTGCTGCGCTACGACAGCGATTTCCTGCCGTTTTTCATCGAGCGCGCCGAGGGCGCCTACCTGTTCGACGACAGCGGGCGCCGGCTGCTCGACTTCACCTCCGGCCAGATGTGCGCGACGCTGGGCCACAATCACCCGGCGGTGGTGGCGGCGCTCGAACGCGGCAGCCGCGAGGTCATGCACCTGTTCAGCCGCATGCTGGCGCCGCCGGTGGTCGATGGCATCTCGCCGGCGCGCGGCAGCATCTGGCGCCTGGCGCCGCCGCTAACCGTGAGCGCGGCGGAAATCGACGAGGGCCTGACGATCCTCGATCAAGCGATCCGCGAAAGCCTGGACGGGGCCGTTTAAACCGGGGGCCGCTTAACCCAGGGACCGCTTAGACCAGGGGCCGCTTAAACCAAAGGTCCAAGATATCGACCCCCCGAAACGAACCTCGCCGCGGGCGCGAGGTCTCGGCCGTTCCTACGAGAACGCCTGGATGCCGGTCTGGGCGCGGCCCAGGATCAGGGCGTGGACGTCGTGAGTGCCCTCGTAAGTGTTGACCGATTCCAGGTTCATGACGTGGCGGATCACGTGGTATTCGTCGGACACGCCGTTGCCGCCGTGCATGTCGCGGGCGGTGCGCGCGATCTCCAGCGCCTTGCCCGCGGAGTTGCGCTTGGCCAGCGAGATCGCCTCGGGCGCGGCCTTGCCCTGGTCCATCAGCCGGCCCAGGCGCAGGCAGGTCTGCAGCCCGATGGTGATCTCGGTCTGCATGTCGGCGAGCTTTTTCTGGACCAGTTGGGTGGCGGCCAGCGGCCGGCCGAACTGCTTGCGGTCGAGCGTGTACTGGCGCGCCGCGTGCCAGCAGAACTCGGCGGCGCCGAGCGCGCCCCAGGCGATGCTGTAGCGCGCCCGGTTGAGGCAGCCGAACGGTCCCTTCAGGCCCTCGACGCCCGGTAACAGGTTGTCGTCCGGGACCAGGACGTCGTCCATCACCACTTCGCCGGTGGTCGAGGCACGCAGGCTGAATTTGCCCTCGATGCGCGGCGTGGTCAGGCCTTTCATGCCACGCTCCAACAGGAAGCCGCGGATCACGCCGTCCTCGGTCTTGGCCCAGATCACCATGACGTCGGCAATGGGCGCATTCGAGATCCACATCTTGGCGCCTTTAAGGAGGTATCCGCCGTCGACCTTCTTGGCGGTGGTGCGCATGGAACCCGGGTCGGAGCCGGAGTCGGGCTCGGTCAGCCCGAAGCAACCGATCGTCTCGCCGGTCGCGAGCTTGGGCAGGTACTTGCGCCGCTGCGCCTCGGTGCCATAGGCGTGGATTGGGTGCATGACCAGGCTCGACTGCACACTCAGCGTGGAACGGTAGCTGGAATCGACCCGCTCGACCTCGCGCGCGACCAGGCCGTAACAGACGTAGTTGACCGCGGCGCAGCCGTAGGCTTCGGGCAGGGTCGCGCCGAGGAAACCGAGCTCGCCCATCTCGTTCATGATCTCGCGGTCGAAACGCTCCTCGCGATTGGCCAGCAGGATCCGCGGCATGAGCTTTTCCTGGCAATAATCGCGCGCGGCGTCGCGCACCATGCGCTCGTCCTCGCTCAATTGCTCGTCCAGCAGCAACGGGTCGTCCCATTGAAACTGGGGCCGGGCGGTCGCGGTGACCGCCGCCGCGGCGGCGTGTTCGGCTTGGGCCATGGAGGTCGTCCCTCTATTTCGATGTTTGGGTCGCGGATGCGACTCTAATCTAGCCGATTTATGCGGCCAGGAAAGACCCGGAAACGGCTAGAATCAGGCCCCGGCCGGCGAGAAAATTGTCGAGTTCACCCAGGTGGGCGTTTTACGTGAAAGTGTCGGCGGTAGATACCGCGACCGATACCGAGGTGTCGATCGTGGGTGATCCCAGGCGTGGACCCACGCGTGGAAAATCGGCCTAATATGGGCACCGCCGATTCAGGCCCGCGTCGGCGATGCCGGCGGCCTCTCGATCCGAAATTTTTTCCTAGGACCGCTTGGCGCCGCGCTTGCGCCGCGACTTCTGGCCCAGGCCGATCTGCTTGGCGAATTCCGAACGCCGTTTGGCGTAGTTCGGCGCCACCATGGGATAGTCCGGGCCTAGCTGCCACTTGGTCCGGTACTCGTCGGGCGTCAGGTTGAAGCTGGTGCGCAGGTGGCGCTTGAGCATCTTCAACTTCTTGCCATCCTCGAGGCAGACGATGTAGTCGGGCGTCACGGACCGGCGGATCGGCACTGCCGGCTGCAGCGGCGGCTTGGCCGCGCCGTCGTCGCGGCCGATGTCCGTCAAGGACGCGTGAACCATGCTAATGACCTCCGGAAGGTCGTTGGTCGCCAGCGAGTTGTTGCGAACATAGGCCGCGACGACGTCGACGGTCATGCGCAAGACGTCGCTGGTCGGTAGTTGTTCGGATGATTGATCGGCCATTTTTGTTTCCGTATATTGCACCCTGAGTGAGACGATAAAAGTGACACTTAAATCTAATATTGTCAATTAACGAGTGTGCGTAATAGCGGCCTTGTTCATTACTGCGTTTCATTTGAGATCCGCTGAACTTCAACCTTGAACCGCGCCGGGATTCGATCGCGAACCGATTCCCGGCGCGGCGCCGCCGTCTTCCCGTATTCATGGCACCATCGATGCTTTCGCCGAGACCTTGTGGCGGGTTTCCATGGGACGGCGACATATGGTAGCCTTGGGGCTGATTTTTCCGGCCTCCGCGGCCAGAATCCGCGGCCGAAATCGGGATGTCCATGAAACCGATCGCACTTGCCTCCGACCATGCCGGCTACGAACTCAAGACCGCGCTCGTCGGCGAGCTCGAGGCCGCGGGTCACGCGGTCCTAGACCTGGGCACCGACGGGCCGGATTCGGTGGACTATCCCGATTTCGGACATGCGCTCGCCGCCGCCATCCGCGACGGCCGGGCGTCGCGCGGTGTTGCGGTTTGCGGCACCGGGATCGGCATCTCGATTGCGCTGAACCGCCATTCGGGTGTGCGCGCGGCGCTGTGCCATGACATGACCTCCGCGCGGCTTGCACGCGAGCATAACGACGCTAATGTGCTGGCTCTTGGCGCCCGCCTGATCGGTAGCGAGGCGGCCAAGGACTGTCTGAAGGTTTTTCTCGATACCGAGTTCGCCGAGGGGCGCCATGTCGGGCGCGTGGCCAAGTTGGGATGATGATTTGATATGAGCGTTGTCGACGCCGTCTCCCCGGCCATGGTCGGGGGAGGCTTTTTCACCAATGGCCTGGCCGCGGCCGATCCGGACTTGGCGGGTGCGATCCGCAACGAGCTGCGGCGCCAGCGGGACCAAATCGAACTGATCGCCTCCGAGAACATCGTGTCGCTCGCGGTGCTCGAGGCGCAAGGGTCGGTGCTCACCAACAAGTACGCCGAAGGTTATCCGGGTCGCCGCTACTACGGTGGCTGCGAATACGTCGACGTGGCCGAACGGCTCGCGATCGAACGCGCCAAGAAGCTGTTCGATTGCAGCTTTGCGAACGTGCAGCCCCATTCCGGCGCCCAGGCCAATCAATGTGTGCTCATGGCGTTGTGCCAGCCGGGCGACACCATCCTGGGCCTGTCGCTTTCGGCCGGCGGTCACCTGACCCACGGCGCGCCGCCCAACCAGTCGGGCAAGTGGTTCAACGCGGTGCAGTACGGCGTGCGCCGGGAGGATGGCCTGATCGATTTCGACGAGGTCGAACGCCTGGCCCGCGAGCACCAGCCCAAGCTGATCATCGCCGGTGGCTCGGCCTATCCGCGGATCATCGATTTCGAACGCTTCCGCGCCATCGCGGACGCGGCCGGGGCGATCCTCCACGTCGATATGGCCCACTTCGCCGGGCTGGTTGCGGCCGGCGTCCATCCGAGCCCGCTGCCCCACGCCCAGGTGGTCACCACGACGACCCACAAGACCCTGCGCGGCGCGCGCGGCGGAATGGTCCTGTCCAACGACGAAGCGCTGGGCAACAAGATCAACTCGGCCGCCTTTCCGGGCCTGCAGGGCGGCCCTTTGATGCATGCCATCGCCGGCAAGGCGGTGGCGTTCGGCGAGGCGCTGCAGCCCGAATTCAAGACCTACGCCCGCGCCGTGGTCGACAATGCCCGGATTCTGGCCCAGACGCTGCTGGAGAACGGCTTCGATATCGTCACCGGCGGCACCGACACCCACCTCATGCTGGTCGACCTCCGGCCCAAGGGGCTGACCGGCCGGGCGGCCGAAGAAAGCCTCGATCGCGCCGGGATCACATGCAACAAAAACGGCGTGCCCTTCGATCCGGAGAAGCCGACCGTCACCTCGGGCATCCGGTTGGGCACGCCGGCGGCGACGACGCGCGGTTTCGGGCAGGCGGAGTTCCGCCAGGTCGGCGAGATGATCACCCGGGTGCTCGATGGGCTGATTGCCAATCCAGACGACAACGGCGCCAAGGAAGCCGAACTGCGCGAGGAAGTCCTCGCACTCTGTGGCCGGTTTCTAATATATCCGGAGCTGACCGTCTAGAATAACTGACTGGAAATGCTGGCCTCAGGGGGGCCGGGGAGAGAGGGGGAATGCGTTGTCCGTTTTGCGGTAACGACGACACGCAGGTCAAAGATTCGCGACCGACCGAAGACAACAATGCGATCCGCCGGCGCCGCCAGTGCACCAATTGCGGCGCCCGCTTCACCACTTTCGAGCGGGTCCAGCTGCGCGAGCTGACCGTGGTCAAGGCCAACGGCAAGCGCGAGACCTTCGACCGCGACAAACTGCTGCGCTCCATGACCATCGCCTTGCGCAAGCGGCCGGTGGAGGTGGAGCGGATCGAGCGGGTCGTCAACAGCATCGTACGGCGCCTGGAATCCTCCGGGGAAAGCGAGATTCCGACCGCCCTGGTCGGCGAGTTGATCATGGATGCGCTCGCCAGCCTCGATCAGGTGGCCTATGTGCGCTTTGCCTCGGTCTACCGTAACTTCCGCGAAGCCCGCGACTTTGAAGAGTTCATCGAAAAGCTCGACGAAGATTCCGAGTGATCGGGCCGATTCCGAGCACATGGCCGCCGCCTTGGCCTTGGCCGCGCGCGGGTTGGGGCGCGTCGCGCCGAACCCGGCGGTCGGCTGCGTAATCGTGAACGGCGGCCGCGTCGTCGGGCGCGGCTGGACCCAACCCGGTGGCCGCCCCCATGCCGAGACCGAGGCGCTGAATCGCGCCGGACCGGCGGCGCGCGGCGGCTGCGCCTACGTGACTTTGGAGCCCTGCGCTCACCACGGCCAGACCGCGCCCTGCGCCGAGGCGCTGATCGCGGCCGGCATCGCGCGTTGCGTGGTCGCCCTCGAAGACCCGGACCCGCGTGTCGCGGGGGGTGGCCTGGCGCGATTGCGCGACGCCGGGGTCGAAGTCGCGGTTGGGCTGCGCGGCGCGGCGGCCGGGGAGCTCAACGCCGGCTACATCTTGAACCGCACCCAGGGCCGGCCCTTGGTCACACTCAAGCTGGCGACCACGTTGGACGGGCGGATAGCGACCAAACGCGGCGACAGCCGTTGGATCACCGGCGCGGCGGCGCGCGCCCGGGGGCACCTGCTGCGCGCGTGCCACGACGCGGTGCTAATCGGCAGCGGCACCGCGGTCGCCGACAATCCACGCCTCGACGTGCGGCTGGACGGGCTCGAGGCGGCCGTGCCCTTGCGGATCGTGCTCGATGGCCGTCTGCGCCTGCCGCTGACCCACGACCTGGTGACCCGGGCCAAGTCGCGGCCGAGCTGGCTCATGACCCACCGAGACGGCCCGCCCGACCGGCTCGAAGCCTACCAGGCGGCCGGGGTCGAGGTGATCCCGATCGCCGCGGATGCGGGCGGCAACCTTTCGATGCCGGCCGCGCTGGCGGCCCTGGCCAAGCGCGGAATAACACGGGTGCTGGTCGAGGGCGGCGGTCATGTCGCGGCCGCCTTCCTGCGTGCCGGCTTGGTCGACCGCCTGATCTGGTTCCACGCGCCCACGGTGATCGGCGGCGATGGCGTGCCCGCGGTCACCGGTTTTGGGCTCGACGATCTGGCCGAGGCACCGGGCTTCGCGCTCCAACATTGCCACCGGATTGGCGAAGATTTGGTGGAAAGCTATGCCCGGCGGACTTAGGTAATAGCTCATGTTCACGGGAATCATTACCGATCTGGGCCGGGTTCGGGCCTTGGAGCCGCGCGGCGACACGCGCTTGACGATCGAGACCGGCTACGACACCGAGACCATCGTACCCGGCGCCTCGATCGCCTGCTCGGGCGCCTGCTTGACCGTCGTCGACAAAGGTTCGGATTGGTTCGCCGCCGACGTTTCGGCCGAGACTCTGTCCAAGACCACACTCGGCGATTGGACGCCGGGCACGGCGGTCAATCTGGAACGCGCGCTCCGGCTGGGCGAGGAACTCGGTGGGCACCTGGTCTCGGGCCATGTCGACGGCGTCGCCGAAATCGTCGAGCGGACCGAGGAGGGGGACTCTCTGCGCCTCGCCGTCGCCGCGCCGGACGCGCTCATGCCGTTTATCGCGGTCAAGGGGTCGGTGACGCTGGACGGGACCTCGCTGACCGTCAACCGGGTGATCGACGCCCCTGGCGGCGGCAGCTTCGAAATCAATATCATCCCCCATACCGCCGCCGCGACGACCCTCGGCGTCGGCCGGCCCGGTATCCGCGTGAACCTGGAAATAGACATGCTCGCACGCTATGTTCAGCGTTTGCAGTCGAGGGAGAAGCCGTAATGGCCGGTGCGACCACGGAAGCTTGGCGCGTGACCTTCAGCGAGATCGTCTCGCCGATCGAGGCGGTCATCGAGGAGGCCCGCAACGGCCGGATGTTCATTCTGGTCGACGACGAGGGCCGGGAAAACGAGGGCGACCTGGTGATTCCCGCTCAGATGGCCACCCCCGACGCCATCAACTTCATGGCCAAGAACGGCCGCGGCTTGATCTGTCTGGCCATGACCCGGGAACGGATCGAGGCGCTCGGCCTGCCGCTGATGGCGCAGCGGAACGAGACCCGGCACGAGACCGCCTTCACCGTCTCGATCGAGGCTCGGGAGGGCGTGACCACCGGGATCTCGGCGCCGGACCGGGCGCGCACGGTCGCGGTCGCCATCGATCCGACCACCGGCGAGGGTGACATCGTCTGCCCCGGGCACGTGTTCCCGTTGGTCGCGCGCGAGGGCGGCGTGCTGGTGCGCACCGGCCACACCGAAGCCGCGGTCGATCTGGCGCGCCTGGCCGGGCTCAATCCGGCCGGCGTGATTTGCGAGATCATGAACGACGACGGCACCATGGCCCGGCGCGACGATCTGATCGCCTTCGCCCAGCGCCACGGGCTCAAGATCGCGACCATTGCCGATCTCATCGCCTATCGCCGGCGCTACGACCGGGTCGTGGAGCGTAGTCTGACCGGCACCCTGGATTCGCGCCACGGCGGCACCTTCCAGAGCGCGGTCTATGTCGACAAGACCACCGGCGTGGAGCATATCGCGCTGTGGAAGGGCGACCTTTCCGCCGAGGCGCCGGTGCTGGTCCGGGTTCATGTGCTCGATATTCTCGACGACGTGCTCGGCGAGCGCACCAGCGGCAAGGCCGGTGAGCTTGAACAGGTCATGCGCATGATCGACGCCGCCGGGCGCGGCGTGCTGGTGGTGATCCGCGAGCCTTCGCCGACCAGCCTGTCCGACGGCATCAAGGCGCGCGCCGGCGAGGCGGAGAAGAGTTACGGCGAGCTGCGCGAATATGGCGTCGGCGCCCAGATCCTGCTCGACCTGGGCGTCGCGAACATGATCGTGCTATCCAACACCCAGCGCAATCTGGTTGGCCTCGACGGTTACGGACTCAGGGTTGTCGAGCAGCGGCCGATCCCGCTCGGCGGCGATACGGCGCCGGGAGATTAGCCATGGCCGATCGCGATGCGCCCCATGTCCTGATCGTCGAATCCCGATTCTACGAGGACATCTCGGACGAGCTTTTGAAGGGGGCCAGTGGCGCGCTGGAGGCCGCCGGCGCCAGCTTCGAGCGGGTTTCCGTGCCCGGCGCTTTCGAAATCCCGGCGGCGATCCACATGGGCCTGCGCTCGATGGAATTCTCCGCTGCGCGCCGGCGCTTCGACGGTTATGTCGCGCTCGGCTGCATCATCCGCGGCGAGACCAGCCACTACGATCATGTCTGCACCGAGAGCGCCCGCAAACTCCAGGACCTGGCGTGTCAGTACGCGCTGGCGCTGGGTTACGGCATCCTGACCTGCGACACCCAGGAGCAGGCCTGGGAGCGCGCCCGGGTCGAGGGTCGGAACAAGGGCGGCGAGACGGCGCGCGCCTGCCTTTCCATGCTCGACGTCAAGCGCCAGTTTCACCTCTATCCGCGCTGAGGCGGGCCGCCATGACCGCACCGAATACCGCGAAACGCGCCCGCAAGTCCGGCAAGGGTGGCGCCAAACAGAGCACGGCGCGGCTGGCGGCGGTGCAGGCCCTCTATCAGGCCGAGCTGACCGGCGCCCCGGTCGAGGCGGTGCTTGCCGAGTTCCTCGCGCTCCGGCTGGGCGAGGAGATCGACGGCGTGTCCCTGGCGGGCGCGGACCGGGGGCTCTTGGAGCTTTTGGTGCGCGGTGTCGGCAAGGAGCGCGACGAACTCGACGATATGCTGGCCGCGGTGCTCGACGAGGACTGGCCGGTGGAGCGCCTGGAGACCCTGCTGCGCATTCTGCTGCGGGTCGGCGCGCTTGAGCTATCGCGGCGACCGGAAGCGCCGGTGCGGGTCGTCGTCTCGGAATACGTCGATCTCGCGGGGGCGTTCTTCGGTGGCAAGGAACCGGGCCTGGTCAATGGCGTGCTCGACAAGCTGGCGCGCGCGCTACGCCCGGAAGCTTTCGAAACCCGCGGGACAAGCTGAGCGTCCAGGGGCGGCGGATTCGGAGCGGGGAGCCGGAATGCGGGGCGAATTCGAACTGATCGCAAAGTATTTCGCGCCGCTCGCCGAGGCCGCGCCGGGGGCCCAGGGGCTGCGCAACGACGCCGCGCTATTCGATCCAACGGGCGATGACAGCCTGGTCCTGACCCTCGACGCCATGGTCTCGGGCGTCCATTTCCTGCCCGGGGACCCGCCGGAGACGATCGGCCGCAAATTGTTGCGGGTCAATCTCTCGGACCTGGCGGCGATGGGTGCGCGGCCGCGCGGCTATCTCCTGGCGGCCGCCTTTCCCAAGGACATCGACGAGGCCTGGATCGCGGCCTTCGCCGCGGGCCTGGCCGAGGACCAGGCGCGCTTCGGGGTCGCCCTTTACGGCGGCGATACGGTCTCGACGCCGGGCCCGCTGACCCTGACGCTGACCGCTTTCGGCGAGGCGCTCGGGGACCGGGCCCTGTCCCGGGCCACGGCGCGGGCCGGGGATCTGGTCTACGTCTCGGGCACGATCGGCGACGGATTGCTCGGCCTCGAGGCGTTGCGCGGTGGCCTGCCGGACCTTGCCGAGACTCACCGGACCTATTTGGCGGCGCGCTATCGCCTGCCGGAGCCGCGCCTGGAGCTGGGCCGGCGCCTGGCCGAAGCCGGACTGGCGAGCGCCGCCCTGGACGTTTCCGACGGGCTGGCCGCCGATCTCAGCCACATTGCCGGGGAATCGGGCCTGGCGTCGGAGATCGAGGCCGGCGCCGTGCCGCTCTCGCCGGCGGCGCGGACGGTGGTGGAGGCGGCCCCGGAACGCCTGGCCGGGCTACTGGGTGGCGGCGATGATTACGAGCTGCTGTTCACGGTCTCGCCCAGCCGGGCCGGGGAGGTGGCCGCGCTGGCCCGGGAACTCGATCTGCCGCTGACTAAAATCGGCCAGATGGCGGTGGGCCAGGGCCTACGGGTACGCGATTCAGCGGGCCGGGAGATGGCCCTGGAAGGGACCGGCTGGCGGCATTTCTGAGACCCGGTCTCGGGCCGATACCCAGGACTTTTGGTCAGCCGGACGACAATCCCCGTTCACTATCGGTTGCGTTCGCCCAAAGCTTCTGGCATTTTCCGCGCGTTTTTCGCACCCGCATACCGGGGGATTGGAGTCGGGCGCCTGACGCGCCGTCTCATCAAATAGGGGAATTCCAAATGTCGACGGAGCTGCTGTTTGTGCTCGCCTGTGGCGTGCTGGCACTGGTTTATGGATTCTGGGCTTCGCGTTCGGTTTTGTCCGCGAGCGCTGGGACGGCGCGGATGCAGGAAATTGCCAGCGCGATCCAGGAAGGCGCTCAGGCCTATCTCAACCGCCAGTACCGGGCCATCGCCATGGTCGGGGTCGTCGTCTTCCTGATCGTGTCCTTCGCTCTCGACTTCTCGGTCGGGATCGGGTTCCTGATCGGCGCCACGCTTTCCGGATTGACCGGCTACATCGGGATGTACGTTTCAGTGCGCGCCAACGTGCGCACCACCGAGGCGGCCCGAAAGGGCTTGGCCGAGGGGCTGTCCATCGCGTTCCGCGCGGGCGCGGTGACCGGCCTGTTGGTGGCCGGTTTGGCGCTGCTCGCGGTGGCCGGCTACTACGCCGTCCTGCTCGGCATGGGGCTGCACGGCCGAGAGCTCATCAATCCCCTGATCGGCCTCGGCTTCGGCGCCTCTCTGATTTCGATCTTCGCGCGCCTGGGCGGCGGCATCTTCACCAAGGGCGCGGATGTCGGCGCCGATCTCGTCGGCAAGGTCGAGGTCGGCATTCCCGAAGACGACCCACGCAACCCGGCGGTGATCGCGGACAACGTCGGCGACAACGTGGGCGACTGCGCGGGCATGGCGGCGGATTTGTTCGAGACTTACGCGGTCACCGTGGTCGCGACCATGGTGTTGGCCTCGATTTTCTTCGCCGGCAACGAGATCGCCGACCAGGCCATGCTCTACCCGTTGGTGATCGGCGGCAGTTGCATCATCGCCTCGGTGATCGGCACTTTCTTCGTGCGCCTGGGCGCGAGCCAGAACATCATGGGCGCGCTCTACAAGGGCTTTATCGTCTCCGCCGTGATCTCCGCGATTCTGTTGTGGTTCGTCACCGACTGGGTGCTCGGGACCGATACCATGCTCAACGTCGGCGACCTTAGCTTTCCGGCGCGCCACCTCTACTACTGCGGCCTGGTCGGCCTGGCGATCACCGGCGCCATCATCTGGGTGACCGAGTACTATACCAGTACCGAGTTCCGTCCGGTGCGCAGCATCGCCCAGGCCTCGACCACCGGTCACGGGACCAACGTGATCCAGGGCCTGGCGATTTCCATGGAGGCGACCGCGTTGCCGGCGCTGATCATCGTCGCCGGGATTATCGCCTCCTTCCTGCTGGCCGGGCTGTTCGGGATCGCGATCGCGGTCACCACGATGCTGGCGCTGGCCGGCTTGGTGGTGGCGCTCGACGCCTATGGGCCGGTCACCGATAACGCCGGCGGAATCGCCGAGATGGCCAACCTCGAAGCCGAGGTGCGCAAGATCACCGACGCGCTCGACGCGGTCGGAAACACCACCAAGGCGGTCACCAAGGGTTACGCCATCGGTTCGGCGGGCCTCGGCGCGCTGGTCCTGTTCGCGGCCTACACGCTCGACATCGAACACTTCGCCGAGCAGGGCCTGCTCGATGTCGGCGACGGCGTCGACTTCGCGCTCACCAACCCCTACGTGGTGGTCGGGCTGTTGATGGGCGGCCTGCTGCCCTATCTGTTCGGCGCGATGGGGATGACCGCGGTCGGCCGCGCGGCGGGCGCGGTGGTGGTCGAGGTGCGGCGCCAGTTCAAGGAAATTCCCGGCATCATGGAAGGCACCGGAAAGCCCGAATACGGCCGCTGCGTCGACATGCTGACCAAGGCCGCGATCAAGGAGATGATTCTGCCCTCGCTGTTGCCGGTGCTCTCGCCGATCGCGCTTTATTTCGTGATTTTGGCGATCGCTGGCCAGGCGGCGGCGCTCGCGGCGCTTGGCGCCATGTTGCTCGGCGTCATTGTCAATGGCCTGTTCGTGGCGATTTCCATGACCGCCGGCGGCGGCGCCTGGGACAACGCCAAGAAATATATCGAGGATGGACATCACGGCGGTAAGGGCTCGGAAGCCCACAAAGCGGCCGTAACCGGCGACACCGTGGGCGATCCCTACAAGGACACCGCGGGCCCGGCGGTCAACCCGATGATCAAGATCACCAACATCGTGGCGCTTCTGCTGCTCGCGGCGCTCGCGTCGTAAGGCGGCGAGGAACGGCACCGAAAAATCCCCCGGGAGGCGCGTGCCGTCCGGGGGAATTAATTCCTCGCCGTTCAGCCCCGTTCGAAGGGGTGGGCCATTCGAAGGGGCGGGGCCGCTACGGGGCGGCTACTGGTTTTGGAACCTGCCCAGGTTGCCGATCAACTGCTGCATGAACGTATAATCGCGGCCTTCGGTCGGGGTAATCCGGTCGACCGGATCGATGCTGTGACCGTCCGCCAGATCGTAGGTCCGGGTGGTTTCCACGAAACCGGATTTGTCGAAAGACACCACCAGCACCTTGCGCTCCAGCACTTCCGGTTTGAAAAAGGCGAACTGGGTCGACTTTTGCCCAATGTAGTACCACTTGCTGTCCTGGAAGGTAGATACCGTGGAGGGCGAGCCGAGCAGGCTTTCGATGTCGCCGCGCGTATGGATGCCGGGATTGATCCTGGCCACCACGGCAGAGTCGGGTATGTTGCCGCGGACCCGGATGTCCTCCGCGCAGGCGCCGAGTCCCAGCGCCAAGAACCCGGCAAGTAACGAAACTCGAATCGTAGGCCGGCCACGGCCATTCGGCAATTTTTTCATCGCCTCCATAAACCATCGATAAACTTGTGTTTATGAGTTGCATTCGATTAAACAGTTCGCGGCGCAGATTTCAACCCCGAAATCGTGGTGCGGTGGCGCCGGGGCCGAGACGGACAAAAACTATGATTTTAGGCGGGTCTTTTTTTAAGCGCGATCCTTGGGAAACGCGGGCCCGGGCGCTGTACGAGGGAGTCGTGGCGCAGGCCCGCCAACCCGGCTTCTATCGCGATTGCGGCGTGCCCGATTCGGTGGACGGCCGCTTCGAGCTGATCGCGCTCCACATCTTTTTGGTGCTGCGCCGGCTCAAGGCCGATACGGGCGATGGCGGAGGGCTGGGCCAAGCGCTGATCGACGTCATGTTCCAGGACATGGATCAGAGCCTGCGCGAACTCGGTGCCGGCGATCTGGGCGTCGGGCCCCGGGTCAAACGCATGGCCCAGGGGCTCTTCGGCCGGATCGCGGCCTACGAGGACGGCCTGAGTGGCCCGCCGGCGAACCTGGAAGCGGCGTTGCGGCGCAATCTTTATGGCACCGTAACCGCCGAACCGGACCAGGTTCGGGCGATGGCCGGCTACCTGCGCGCCACGGCCGAGGCCCTGACCCGGTGGAATCCGGCGGAAGCCGAGGGCACGGGCCCGGAATTTGGCCCTCCACCCGGGAACCCCGATTAGTGATAAATCGGCCGGTTGACCCGGGCCTGGGCATTGCATACAGTCCGCGCCCTTCACCCCTGGAGAACCTAATGTCCCAGCAGCTGGAACCCGTACCGGAGTTCTCGCGGCCCATCCTGCGCGAGCGGCTCGGTGGCCGAGTCGTCGTCGAGGAGATTGCGGCGGCGCCCCAGGAGCGGGCGGCGCTGGCCCGGCGCTTCGGTCTGCTCGGCCTCGACCTTCTGGCCGCGACGCTGCGCTTGGAGCCCGGCGGCGGCACCGGTCTGTTGCGGCTCGATGGCCACCTGAGCGCTGAGGTTACCCAGGCATGCGTGGTGACTCTGGAGCCGGTGGCGAGCCGCGTCGAGGAGGATTTTTCCCTGCTTTTCAGCCTGGATGGCGGTCCGGTTCCGGCCTCGGCAACCGCGCGGGAGGTGGTGGTCGATCCCGAAGCCGAGGAGCCGGCCGAGGCCCTGGGGCCCAGCGGGCTCGACCTGGGCGAGGCCGTGGCCCAGCAATTGGCCCTGGCGCTAAATTCCTATCCCCGCGCGCCGGGGGCAGCGCTTGCCGAGGCTGGGACACCCGAAAGCGGCACGGACGCACCGACTGGACCCTTCGACGTCCTGGAGGCCCTGATAAAAAGCGAGTAAGAGGTTCCGCGCTTCCCTTGCCGGGCCGCTACGGCTAGTCTTGCCGCAGGAGCCGTTTTTGGCTAAGAAGCGCTTCAATTGGCGAAATTCATCGGATTCGGAAAACTAGAGCCATGGCTGTTCCCAAGAGAAAAGTTACCAAATCGCGGCGCAACCAGCGCCGTGCGCACGACGCCTTGCCGGCCAGCACTTACCGTGAGTGCCCCAACTGCGGCGAATTGAAGCGCCCGCATCATCTCTGCGCCGCTTGCGGTTATTACGATGGCCGAGAGGTCGTCGAGCTTGAGGGAGTGTGATCCTCACCGCTCCGGCTAAGCGCTCGTCGGCATGACGATGGCAGCAGAATGGATGAACCTAGGTGAGTGATCGTCTGACCATAGCGCTCGACGCGATGGGTGGTGACTCCGCGCCGCGAATGGTGATTTCGGGCGCCAATATCGCGCGTCGGCGCTATCCCCAGGTCGACTATCTGATTTTCGGCCGCGAGGCCGAGGTTGTTCCATTGCTCAACCGCATGAAGCGGCTCCAGGCGGTCAGCACCTTCATTCACACCGACGATGTGGTCGGCCCCGAAGACAAGCCGTCGGTTGCCTTGCGCGGCGGGCGGAACTCGAGCATGCGCCTGGCCATCAATGCGGTGCAGGACGGCCGCGCGGCGGGTATGGTCTCGGCCGGCAACACCGGCGCGCTCCTGGCCATGGCCAAGTTCGTGCTCAAGACGCTTCCCGGGGTCGACCGGCCGGCGATCGCCGGTTTCTTCCCGACCCTGCACGGTGAATCCCTGATGCTCGATCTCGGCGCGAACGTGGTCTGCAGCGCGCGCAATCTGGTCGACTTTGCGGTCATGGGCAACGCCTTCGCGCGCTGCGTCCTGGGTGTGATGCAGCCGACCTGCGGGCTGTTGAATGTGGGCTCCGAGGAACTCAAGGGTCACGAGGCGCTGCAAGAGGCGGCGGCGACTTTGCGCGAGGCCGATCTGCCCGGCGAATTCGTCGGCTTCATCGAAGGCGACGACATCGCGCAGGGTACGGTCGATGTGGTGGTCACCGACGGCTTTACCGGCAACATCGCACTCAAGACCGCCGAAGGCACCGCCAAGCTGGTCGGCGAATACCTGCGGGTCACCTTCAAGTCGTCGCTGATGGCCGGCATCGGTTATCTATTGGCGCGCTCTTCGCTTAACAAATTGCGCAAGCGGCTCGATCCACGTCGCTACAACGGCGCAATCTTTCTTGGCTTGAACGGCATCACGGTCAAAAGCCATGGCGGTACCGACGCCTTCGGCTTCGCCAATGCGATCGGCGTTGCGGTGGATATGAACGAACACGACATTATCGCAAAGACCAAAGCGGACTTCGCCGCGCTCACAGCGAGCACACCGGATCTCAGGGCGGCGGCCGGATAGTGGCGCTCTACTCACGAATTGCGGGCTGCGGGTCTTACCTACCCTCCCGCGTGGTGACCAACGCGGAACTGGCCAAACGGGTCGATACCACCGACGAGTGGATACGCCAGCGCACGGGCATCCGCGAACGGCGCGTGGCGGAGGACAACGAGCTGACCTCCGATCTCGGGGGCAATGCCGCCGAAGAAGCGCTCGCCATGGCGCGCCTGTCGGGCGCGGACCTCGACCTCATCATCTGCGCCACCGCGACTCCCGACGAGACCTTCCCGGCAACCGCGACCCGGATTCAGGAACGGCTCGGCATGCGCCAAGGCGCGGCCTTCGACGTGCAGGCCGTCTGTGCGGGCTTCATCTACGCACTCGCGGTCGCCGATAACTTTCTCCGGCTTGGTCAGGCACGCAATGCGCTGGTGATCGGCGCCGAGACCTTTTCGCGCATTCTCGACTGGGACGACCGCACGACCTGTGTCCTGTTCGGTGACGGCGCCGGCGCGGTGGTGCTGCAGGCCGCCGAGGGCAACGGTGCAATCGAAAGCGGCGTGCTCTCGACCCATCTCTATTCCGATGGCCGCCACCACGACGCTCTCTACGTCGACGGTGGCCCGTCCTCGACCGGCACCGTGGGGCATGTCCGCATGGAAGGCCGGGAGGTGTTCCGCCACGCCGTGGTGCGCATGGCCGAGGCCATCGACGCCGCGCTCGCGGCCAATGGCATGAAATCCGGCGATATCGATTGGCTGGTGCCGCACCAGGCCAACCGGCGCATCATCGATGCCATGGCACGGCGCCTGAACATGCCCGAGGATCGGGTCGTCGTGACCGTGGACCGTCACGCCAATACATCGGCCGCGTCAATTCCGCTCGCGCTCTGCGAGGCGGTTGGAGACCAGCGCATCCGCTCCGGCGACTTGATTCTCATGGAAGCCATGGGCGGCGGTTTCACCTGGGGCTCGGCGCTGGTGCGCTGGTAATACCAGAGACCTCGCGTACGCCCGCATTCGCTCGCGGGCGCGAGCGTTTACCCGCCTCGATTTCATATCAGATTTGCGATGCAGGCCCCGAGGGTTGTTGACTAATTGACCCTTTGCCGGGCTTGAGGTAACGTCTCGCAAGAAAAAGAACACAGGGAGAGCTTTATGGCCGCTCGTACGGTGACCCGTGCGGACCTAAGTGAGGCTGTGTATCAAGAGGTTGGGCTTTCGCGCAACGAATCGGCGGACCTCGTCGAATCGGTGCTGAACGAGATTTCCGACGCCTTGGTGCGCGGTGAGATGGTCAAGCTGTCGTCCTTCGGCAGCTTCGCGGTTCGCCAGAAGGGCGAGCGCATCGGGCGCAACCCGAAGACCGGCGAAGAGGTCCCCATATTGCCGCGGCGCGTGTTGGTGTTTCGCGCTTCACATGTCTTGAAGAACCGGATCAACTTGGCTTTGTCCCGCCCGGACGGCTGAGTGCCGGACATCGGGGCCAGAGCAGGAGCTAGCGTATAGTCATGCCAGCGGCGCGGCAGGGAGTGAAATCGGCAGCGGCATTCCGCACCATCAGCGAGGTTTCGACCGACCTGGACGTGCCGCAACACGTGTTGCGCTTCTGGGAATCGAAGTTTACGCCGGTGCGCCCGCTCAAGCGCGGCGGCGGGCGCCGCTACTACCGGCCCGAGGACGTCGATCTGCTGCGCCGGATCCGCAACCTACTTTACACCGACGGCTATACCATCAAAGGCGTGCAGCGATTGCTGCGCGAAGGCCACGGAAAGCTCATGCCGGAGGCTGGAATCGCGAGTGCCACGGCCGCGCCGGCCAATGAGCGGGCGATCTTGGAAAACGTGCTCACCGAGCTGGTTGAAATCCGCGGCTTGCTACCTGGCGCCAAGAAAAGTTAGGCGTAAAACCTGGCGCGGCTGGATTGCTTGGTCCGGCGCGCGGCGTTATATAGGGGGCCGAAAGAGGTCGGCCGCCGTCGCCCGCGGCAGCGCCCGGCCCCATGACATTGGCGGGGAGTAGCTCAGCTTGGTAGAGCACTGTGCTGGGGGCGCAGGGGTCGCAGGTTCAAATCCTGTCTCCCCGACCAATATTCAAGGACTTAGCGGGGGTACGATCGGCATTCTTAATTTGGTAAGTGCGAGGTAAGTGCAACAGCCAGAAAAAAACCCCTTCGTCTCAGCCCCCTCCGTCTGCCACGTTGTTTTGATCGTAGCGGCAATCGCGCGTTAACGTTTTCCGGGTCAGCCGGGTCGGCCACATATCAATTTTTGCCATTTTGGTCGCCGTGTGCCGCTGGGCAAGTGGTTAGGCCTCGGGCGTGGGTTGGATCGTGGCGAGCGTGGAGGTTGGGGGGGTAAGACCGCGGTTCAAACTCTCTGGCCGCATTATGCCAAATAGGGGTCCCGATCGGAGATCGATCGAGATTCGGACGCCAGCGGTGGCCCGACGGGAAGATCAAATCGAGACACTCACGGTGCGACCCTCTCGCCAGTATATGGAGCAAAAAACACCCCTTTCATCGTAGAGCCCTCAGGGCGCCCATAACGGATCACGCGCCGCCAAAATCCGAAATTATTTTCAGAAGACAGTGAAGGGGTTTTTGGCGAAGAACGAACCGACGCCAAACCTGTCGGCTATTCGACCACCAGATCGGCCGAACAAACCCAGGAAGTTGCTATGCAACGTCCCGACCAGGACCCATGTCGCCTTCGATTGTCAATTTTGCTACCGTTTTCGGCAAGCCAGAGGTGCTATCCGCGAAGTCCCGGATCAGATCCTGGAACGTATTTCGGCGTGGTTGGACCCTCCGCGTAGCTTTTTTTTTGAAGAATAGGATTGCTCGATGACAAATGCGTCGGCCGGACTAGGCAAGCGTCTTAATGAAGAGTTGGCAAATCGTTGGCGATCAGCCGATGGCCAGATAGCACGTTTCTTGAATGAAGTTGGTTTAACGGGCGATGAACACAATAACGCATTGTACATTTTCGAGAGGCCAAC
>Ga0255057_10000754_pt1 | contig 18682 bp, 17 predicted proteins | sample Cases_109_6_MG_FD_189022 | JGI IMG/M metagenome (GOLD analysis project Ga0255057, IMG submission 189022) | Seawater microbial communities from Amundsen Gulf, Northwest Territories, Canada - Cases_109_6 | ecosystem: Environmental > Aquatic > Marine > Gulf | place: Canada: Northwest Territories... | reverse complement strand
AACACCGCCGACCACCACCACTACGTCGACGACGACCACCACCACAGCACCGCCGACCACCACCACTACGTCGACGACGACCACCACAGCACCGCCGACCACCACCACGACCGTGCCGGTGGGTGCCTGGTTCCCAATCCTCACGGCCGACGCCTTCTGTGATGATGACAATCAGATGATCAGGTGGTCGGCTTCGGACCCGGACGAAAGCTGGTCCAGCGGCTGGCAAATGGTGATCGACGGTGACAACCGTGGCCTGTTCCCATCCGGCACAATTGTCACAAATGACAGCGGGCCCGCTGTCAGCCTCGAAGAGGTTGACACCGGCAAGCACACACTCACACTTGACGTGCACTGGGAGCGCATCGGGACAGGCAGTCAGGACCGCGGATTTGGCACCTTCAGCATCACCGTCAATGCCGACACAAACTGCCACGATTGATCTTCAACGGCGCCGGTGAGTAACCAGACACTCCAATCACCCGATCACGATCTCGGCGTCTGCTACCCGGGCCCCCGGGAATAGTCTGTAAGGATGCCATCCGGTCTGCGCAGCCCAGAAGTACGTTCCGGGCTGACGCTGATCGGGCGCACCCTTCTCGGATACCGGACTATCTCGGCCTTCGCCATCGCCGGCGCTCTACTGTGGATGGCGGCGCTGGTGACGATTCCCTACCTGGTCGGCACCGTCATCGACGATGCTATTTCCGCGGGCGACCGCGACCGCATTGCCCCGTTGGTGGGACTGCTCATCCTGGCCGGGCTCGTTCAGGGAGTCGGCATCGGCGTTCGACGTTATTTTGGCTTTGCGCTCTCATACCGGGCCGAAACCGATCTCCGCAACCGCATATTCGAGCATTTGCAGCGCCTCGCGTTCAGCTTTCACGACCAGGCCAGCACGGGTCAGCTCATGGCCCGGGCTTCGAGCGACCTGTCACAGGTCCGGCTGGTGTTCGCCATGCTCCCCATCACCATCGCCAATGTGGCCATGCTCGCCATCGTCGTCACGGTCCTGATCGTGATCGACCCGGTTCTTGGGGTGGTGGCCTCGCTGGCGGTGCCCATGCTCTTCGGGTCCGCCAACCGGTTCGCCGGCAAAGTGATCCAGGTCTCGTTCCGAGTCCAGGAACGCCTCGCCGATCTGAGTGAGGTGGTCGAGGAAGCGGTTGGAGGCATTCAGGTGGTCAAGGCATACGGCCAGGAGGATCAAGAATCCGCCAGACTCGACAACACTGCCACCGAGATCTACGAGGAGAGCATGACCGTGGTCCGGCTGCGGTCCAAGTTCGCGCCCCTCTTTGAGTTGATCCCGTCCGCCGCAATGGTGGCAGTGCTGTGGCTCGGCGGAGTCCGGGTGGTCGACGGCGATCTCACCATCGGCGAGTTCGTTGCCTTTATTCAATATTTGACGGTGCTGGTGTTTCCGCTGCGCATCACCGGTTGGTTCTTCGCTCAAGTTCCTCGCGCGGCGGCTGCGGCCACCCGCATAGACGTACTGCTGCAGGAGGCCCCGGAGATCATCGATGCCGACAAGCCGCAGCCCCTGACGGATGGTGCCGGGGAAGTGCGCTTCATCGATGCCGGCTTCTCATACCCGGGCGGCCCGCCGGTTCTACGAAATGTGGATCTGGTGATTCCGGGCGGCACATCCGTAGCTCTGGTGGGAGCCACCGCGTCCGGGAAGACAACCCTCGCCCACCTCATCCCACGGTTCTACGACGCCACCAGCGGCACCGTCTCGCTCGACGGGGTCGATGTGCGCAATATTCGCCTCGATGAGCTCCGTCGAGAGGTGGCGCTCGTGTTCCAGGAGACGTTCCTCTTTTCGGCCTCGGTGCGCGAGAACATCGCTTTCGGCAACACAACCGCCACCGACGATCAGGTGCGGTTGGCAGCCAGGCTCGCCCAGGCGCATCACTTCATCTGCGAACTGCCGGAAGGGTACGAAACGGTGGTGGGAGAACGGGGCTACTCATTATCCGGCGGCCAGCGCCAGCGGGTTGCCCTAGCCCGGGCGGTGCTCCGGGACCCCCGGGTGCTGATTCTTGATGATGCCACTTCGTCGGTCGACGCCATCGTCGAAGCCGAAATGTTGGCAGCACTCGAGCACGTCATGGAAGGCCGTACGACCATCATCATCGCCCACCGGACCTCCACCCTCAGCCTCGTGGACCAGGTGGTGTTCATCGACGACGGCGACGTCGTAGCAGTGGGTCGCCACGATGACCTACTGCAAGGACCTCCTCGTTACGCCGAGGTGCTCGCCCAGGAGGCAGTGCCGCAATGACCGTGCCCGCCGCCACTGAGACGCAACGTTCCTTGCTGCGGCGCGCGGCCAGGTTGGGTCGCGAGCTCAAGCTGCCGGCCGCCGGGGCCCTTGCCAGCGCCGTGCTCGCGACACTGGCCCGTTTGCTAGGGCCTCTGGCGGTTCGCACCGGCATCGACGAAGGAATCAACGCCGGCAACAAGGGCGTCATCGCCTCGGCGTCCCTCGTCTTTATCGGCCTACTTGTCATTCAGTATTTCGCTCAAAGGCTGGCTCAATTCGCAGTGGCCTGGTTGGGCGAGCGTTACCTTCTGCTGTTGCGCACCACCCTTTTTCGACATCTCGTCTCACTCGACATGGGGTTCTTCGCCCGGTCAAAGGCAGGAGTCCTGGTGAGTCGGATGACGTCGGACATCGACTCCCTCACTGAGTTTGTGGAGGAAGGCGCCGTTACCTTCCTCACCAGCCTGCTCACGGTGGTCGGGGTCGCTGCGGTGATGGTGGCGGTCGACTGGCGCCTGGCAGGAGTTGTGTTCCTGATCATCCTCATGGTCCTTGCCACCAGCTATGTGTTTCAGCACTTCGCAGGGCGCGCCTACCGGGACGTACGCGAGACGATCGGGCGCGTGCTCGCCAGCCTCCAGGAAGGCATCACCGGGGTGCGGGTTGTGCAGGCGTTCACCCAGGAGGGTGAGCAGGCGGGGGCTTTCGGACGCGTCAACGAGGACTACTACCAGGCCAACATGCGGGCTGCCAAGGCCATTGCGTGGTACTTCCCGGGAGTGGCGTTTCTCAGGACTGTGGCCATCGGCTCTGTCTTGTTCTTCGGCGGAAGGCGGGTGCTGGACGGGGACCTCACCTTCGGATCGTTGGTGGCGTTCCTGTTCTACCTCGACTGGTTCTTCCAGCCGATCATCAACCTTTCTCACATCTATAACCAGGTTCAGTCTGCGATAGCTGCCCTCGGCAAAGTGTTCCGTCTTTTCGATACTTCTCCGACGATTGTCGAGAGCGCCCAGGCCATCGACCTGACACCTCCGGTGGCAGGGGCAATCGAGATCAGGGGTATCGGCTTCGAGTACGTGCCCGGCACACCGGTTCTCGATGGCATCGAGTTGTCTGTTGCTCCGGGTGAACGGGTGGCGGTGGTGGGAGAGACCGGCGCCGGGAAGACGACTATCGCCAAGCTCTTGCTGCGGTTCTACGACCCGACCGAAGGCTCGGTGACATTAGACGGTCACGACTTGCGCGACCTGACGTTCGCATCCCGGGCCAAAACGATAAGCCTCATCCCCCAGGAGGGGTTCCTCTTCAACGGCACCCTGCGCGACAACCTGCGATACGCCAAGCCCGACGCCGACGACCGTCAGATCCGAGCCGTGAGCATCGAGATGCAGATCGACGACTGGATCGAATCCCTGCCGGATGGCCTCGACACCGAGGTGCGAGAGAGGGGTGCACGCTTCTCCGCAGGGGAGCGACAACTGGTGGCCCTGGCTCGGGCGTTCCTGGCCGATCCTGCCGTGATCGTTCTTGATGAAGCGACCTCCAATCTCGACCCCGAGACCGAGGCCAAGGTGGAGGGTGCTCTCAGCGCAGTCTTCGAGTCCCGCACCGCCGTTGTCATCGCCCACCGGCTCGACACGGCGCAGAGAGCCGACCGGGTCGTAATGATCGATAACGGCCGCATCATCGCCGAGGGTCGCCACGATGAGCTGGTGGCGGCCGGTGGCCCCTATGCGCGACTGGTTGAAGTGTGGTCGCGCGGCGCGGGCATCGACCCCCGATAGGTTGAGGGCGCTCAGCAAGCCTGTTCGCTAATTGCCCTTAGCCGCCCTCTTATCCTTCTTGGCCTGGCGCTTTTCTTTCAGGCTCTTGGATGCAGCCTTCTTGCTGCTCCTTCCGCCCTTGTCCTTGTTCGCCATGGTGCCTCCTCAGCCGACCGCCGGCCCGACGGCTCCGGTCCATTGTGTCACATACGTACCAGTACCCAGGATCGGGTCGAGAACCGGAGGAGATCGGAGCCAGCTCATGTTGCGTCGGGTCTCGCGCCGGGTACCGGGGCGTCGCTCAGTCGTAGCCATCCGCTGCGACTCTCCGGTCGGGTTTGGGCTCGAGTGGTAGGACTACTGGACGGCATGGAACCACGCACGTAGGTTTACGTCGGCGGCCGGTTTGCCGGTGCTCACGTTCAGCCTGATAACTCACTGAGAACATTCAATAGAGAGGCGGGAATCATGGTCACGGGACGACATCACAATGTCTGGGACCGGCAACGGTGGGAGGAACCGGATGAGTCGGACGCCGAATCACATGCAACGGAAGCGGTCGACGGGAGGTCGATGAGATGATTGTCGGTCGGCCCCAGATTGCGCGGGTTTATGTTTGGCTCACGTTCCTCGTCGCAGGAGTCGTGTTTCTTCAGGGTTTTCTTTTTGGCGCGTTTTACTCTGAAGGCGACTCGGTCTTCATCGACGCCCACGGGATCGTTGGTGAGCTCTCCGGCTATTTCGCGATTTTGGTGCTGATCCCGTTGGCCTTCAGGGCTCAGTTCCCTCGCGAGACGCGTATCGGTTGGTGGACCGTGGGATGGGTCGCACTGTGGAATGTTCAGGTGCACGTGTTCGGTTATGGAATTGAGGACGTCCGCTGGTTTGAGATGATCCACATCCCTTTGGCCATCTTTCTGATCCTCTCCGGAATGTATCTTGCGACGCGGGCCCACCAGGTTGTGAGAACGGGGCCGACTTCAGGCATTCCGGTCAGTCCGGACGGGTCCGACGCTCGCTAAATGGTTGGCTAGGACCGGTTTTGTGACGGTTGACACAATAACTCTATATATATAGAGTCAACACATGACCCGTCAGCGTTCCCCCTCAGGCCAGACCCGTGCCGTACTCGAGTTCCTCGCGGACGATCCTGCCCGGTGGCGCCATGGGTACGAGCTCTCCCGGGAGACCGGGATCGCCTCAGGAACCCTCTACCCGCTGCTCATGCGCCTCGCCGATCGCGGATACCTCGAATCCCGCTGGGAGCCCACAGCAGCGGGCCGCCCCCCTCGCCACCTCTACCGGCTCACGGCAAAGGGCGGACAGTTCGCCGCTCAGGCGGCCCGGAACGCCCCTGGACGGGTTGTGCCCAGACCATTGCAAGGCAGCACATGAGCCGGGGGCATCGCATCCTCGCCGCCATCGTGCCATCTCCCCGGCGCCAGTGGGTGGTTGCCCATGAGGCGGAGTATGACGTCATCGAAGGCCGCTGGCGGCGGTGGCGGTGGACTCTCGGGTTGGTGTCCATCGTGGGCTTCGCGTTGGCGAGCCAACTACGTCACGACCTGCGTTCGTTCTTAGGAGGTGCCCTGATGAAGGCCGCTACTTTCATGCTGTCGATCCTGAATGTCGCCGCAGGAGTGGGCCTGTTGGTGCTCTACGTCTCCCAGTCGAGCCCACCGGCGTTCGTCCTCGTGCTCAGCCTTGTCCTGCTGGTTCAGGGGTCCTATACGATCGCCTTTATCTCAAAGACGCTTCGCTCCCACCAGGAGGTGGCCCGGAGGGCCCAGCTCGGCGGCAGCATGCTCGCCTTCGTCGCCGGTACGGTCGGGTTCTCCGTGGGCTTGTTGGCCAACATCGATCCGGTCAACGCCGACCCCGAATACGGCCCAATGACGATCGCCCTCCTCATCGCCGGACACGCCCTTTTCTCTCTCCTCGCGTTCATCCCGCCAAGGACTATCAAGACGCCCATCCTCTGAGCCGTGCAGCGGATTTCTTGACCGCGGTGACCGATATCGACTTGGCTCCTGGGCGAACCGCCTCTCATTCTCTCTCAAGAGCGGGGATATCCCGGCTCAGGCTCAGATGGAGAGGATGTCGGCTTCCATTGTGGGAGCGTGGTTACCGCACTTGAGCCTGTAGTGGCCTGCCTGTTCTGCGGTGAAGGTGAGTACGACTTCGCGACCCCGATTTATCGTGACGGCCGGCACTGCGAGGGTGCCGTCTGGTGCTTCGACCCAGACCTCGTGGGCGTCACCGTTCACGCCGAACAAACGGAGCGTCACATCGTCACCTTCAATGTCGTCGCGGCCGAGCCTTCCACCGTCGCACACGACTGGGAGGAAACGGCAGGCAAAAGCACGTCCTCGGGTGCTAGTCACTGCTTTGAGCGTTCCCGTGTATGGAGACGACGGAACCCGTGTTGCTACGGTGGTCGGCCTCGTTGATCTGACCGGTCCCCTCATGGCGGGCCTGGTGGAACCGGCGCTGCGGATCGGGGCGACCGGGCACGCCGATCTCGTGGACGAACGAGGAATTGTTCTTGCTTCAACCAACCCTGCCCACGTGCTCGAAGCAGGAGACCATCCCACCTTCTACGAACAGGCCGCGACCGGACGGGTCGGGATAGTGCGTCGAGTGGCCCACAATCCCGATGCCGATGACCTGGATCGTTCCTCGACGCACCTCATGGCTTGGGCGCCGCTTCGAAACGCACCGTGGGCGATTGCATTGGGGTCGAGCGAACGTGAAGCGATGCACGCCGTGCACCGAATGCAAAATAGGCTGATCGCAGCCGGGCTTGCCTCGGCCTTCACGCTGGCGATAGCGGTCGGAGTTGTGGCTCGTATGCTGGGTCGGCGAGACAGGTTGATCAGTCAAACTGAATGAACGCCGCCGCCGCCGCCATCGCGCAGTTATCGGTAGGGGGCCGGCTCCCTCATGCTCGAATTGGAGGATCTACCCACCCAAAACATCCTGACCTGCTACAACATCGTCCAAGTTGGCTAACGGATATCAGCATCTCTGGGCGGCGGCGCAGCGCGGTAGTTTCACCGGATGCCGAAAGAAGCCCGTCCCACCGATAGGAGACGCTATGGATCATTCCTGGGTCTACGACGACAGCGCAGTGGATTGGGGCGAGTTATCCGAGTTGTATCGGAAAGCTCCGCTTGGTGAGAAATCTCCGGAGGATCTCGAAACTGTCTTCTCGAACAGCAGATTCAAATGCTTCGTCTACGCCGGGGAAGGACTCATCGGCGTAGGTCGTGCGTTGGCCGACGGGCTCGACTGTTCATATATAGCCGATGTCGCGGTTCATCCTGAATTCCAGGGCAGGGGGCTCGGCAAGGCAATCATCAGGAAACTCGTGGCGCTCTCGAAGGGGCACAAGAAGATCATCCTGTATGCCAATCCAGGTACGGAAGGCTTTTACCAGACCCTTGGCTTCCACAGAATGAACACAGCGATGGCGATATGGCAAAACCAGGAGCAAGCCATCCAAGCCGGGTTGATCAGTCAGCCTGAATGAATGCCCGCGCGCTCATCGCGTCACGTTTGCGTTCGTTACGCGGGTCTCGCCGGGGGGAACTCCACCTACTTCTTAGCCCAGGTGATCGCGTGGACCGGTGTTAGTTCCACAACCCCGGTGTCGGCGAACCCGTGCCGGTCAAAGAGTTCAAGGTAATAGTCCACTCCCAGCAACTGGTCGTCAATGAGCGCTTCGAAGAACTGGACGCCGGACATGAGCCGACCCGCCACGGTGCGGATACCTTCCGCCGTGTCGGGAAACGGGAAGTCTGAGTTGAGGAAATACCCACCCGGCTTCAGCGCCCGATAGACAGCGGCAGTTACCTTTTCGATATCGCGGCACTCGTGCATCGAAACGTTGATCGTGATGGCGTCATACTCATCCGACACGTCGAGGTCCTCCATACCGGAGTGAAGCAGCTCGACGCGCCCACTCATGCCGGCATCGTCGACGCGGGCTCGGGCAGCCCGCAGCGAGTGAGCATCGCCGTCTAGCCCGACAAGACCCAGGCTCGGGTATTCGGTGCCGAGCCGCACCAAGCCAACTCCGGTTCCGCACGCCAGCTCCAGGGCTCGATCGCCTGCAGCAAGGCGCTCGGCGGCTCCTGGTATCTGCGAGAGCCCGTCGGGTATGAAACGGGTATTGAACGCTCCACCGGTTTCTCCGACTGCTGCGATCCACCGTGGACTTGTCTGGTCCCACCAGATCCGCTTTCCCGAGGAGAGGTTCTCGGAGAAGACGTCAAAGATCTCGGGCTCCGTGATCACCTTGAACAGTCCACCCACGTAGGCGGGCGATGCCTGGTTCAACAGCAGCTCCTCAATGTGGGGCGCCAGCTCGTACGCGTCGTTGTCATGGCCGACGAGGACCCCCGAGGCGAAAGCAGACCGACACCACACCTGCGAATACAATTGGTCTATTCCGGCAACCTCGGCGAGGTCATCCGCACTGAGTGGCCCCCGTTCGCCTATCACTTCGAAGAGGCCATGATCGAGACCGATCTTGATGGTCCTCGTTGCTATGTAGCCGGCCGCGTTACCAAGCAACGCACCGGCCTGTTCCTTTGGCTCCATCTAAACCCATCCCTTCGTCGGTGCGGTGGCCACGGTCAACCTAGTTACCGTCACCTCTTCGACAAAGAGCAGACGCCCCTATGAGGCCCGTCACGGTGGGTTACATCCCTGCTTGGATGGCAAGGCGAGTGCTCGGAACTCTCGCACATGGGCGGAGCGGCTCCACGCCGGTTGCCAATGTAAGGAATGTGGCCGGTTAGTAGAGCGCGAAGACTCCGGTGGTGTCACCATCTTCGAGAGTCCGTTTGCTCGAGTCACCGGCACCGATAGAGGGGTACATCGTTTGCTCGTTGCACAGGTCGGTGGTCTTGGTGTGACCCATACCGACCCAATGGCCCGCCTCGTGAGTAAACACACCCCAAAAGTCGATATCTCCGGGATTCATGCCGGCAACGTCAGAGTTCGTAAACCAAGACCATTCATAGTCGTCGTCGATGACCATGTCCGACTCGACGATCTGGCCCACAAAGCGCCCGCGAGAGCGGGTAGACCACACGATCGTGTAGCCGAGAACACCAGCATCCGTGATGGACGCGAAGTAAATCTCATTCTTCCCGTCGGTGCCCGAGGTATCTGCCAGCAACAGGTCGGTCGTCTCGTTCCCCGATTTGACGATAGTGGCGCCAGCAGCAGCCTCCCAAACCCCGAACGCCGCGTCGATCCCAGACTCTGTGACTAAGCCGATGTTGCCGTTGTTTTCAGGGTTGAACAGGTAGCCCTCGGGCGTGTTCCACTTAGCGCCCTTGGCGATAAACGAGTAACACGTTGATGCATCGGTCTCCTCCCCACCCCCGCTACCGCCTTTGGCCCAAGGCGGCTTAGCGTTTCCGCGGCGCCCAACTTCAGTGGGTTCGGCATACCGTGCATAGGCATAGCCCTCCAAAACGACCCCATCCTGGACAGTTTGACCCAAAAAGAACACACCGGGAGCGACCTCGGATGCCTGCTCGGGAAGGCTAAACGAAGGTGGACGAGATGCTCCGGCCGCGGTCGCTAAACCAGCAGCAACCAGAAGTGCAGCAAGCTGAACAAAAACCACTCTCCGAAGCATGCGACTACTCTCTGTGGGGATAGGGCAACATCGTACCCCGAAACTCCCGCAGGGGCCACCCGGTGCAGAACTCCGCATATGGATGCGGCCGTCAACCTGTGAGGCTCACCCCGAGTCGGTGTCTTCTGTGGAGTCGTCCTCGTCGGCCTCGGCGGCGCCGGAGACGCGCCCGTCCCCGCCACCATCCGTAGGTGGTGATGGTTCCTCTTCCTCACGGAGCAAACCCTGCGTCCGCATCTTGGAGACGACCTTGTCGGCGACTGCGGCACGCTTCTGATCCGGTACCCGGTCGGGCAACCGCGAATCAAGCTTCTGGCGCACCTCGGACTCCGTGAGGCCCCGCCACTCGGACTTCTTGCCGGAAACGAGCTTCGCCACGAACGCGATACCGCCAACGATCAGGCCAAACTTCACGAGCTTCTTCACGATCACTCCTCTCGAACCATGCCTCCAAAGTGTACGGCGCCCGATAGCGTCAGGATCGGTGACTGGATCAAAGACGTAACCGACGCAGTCGGCGAGCCCCTATCCCGATCGGGTACCGTTCGAGGTGTGACGCGGGAAGAACACATTGTCGATATCGCCCTTGCTGCGGTGGCAGACGGCGTCACCGACTACCTCGATCTGGTCGACCACTGTTTGGAGCACAGTGAGCTGGCGGAACGATCCGACATCCTCGGTGAGGACCCCGCCGAGTACTTCTACTTCCTCCTGGGGGGCACCGACCTCGTGCGGATCACGGATGACGACAAGGTGATCCGGATGGATCTGCTATTGGACGGCGTGGTGTTCACCCATCGGCTCACCGAGTCCGAAATCGCAGGTGACCTGGTCGACTTCATCCCCGATCTGGCGGCGATCGACCTCGACACCCGGGAGCTCGACCTCCCGGGCGGAACCGTGAAGCTCGAGTTCGACTGGGGCGACGACCCGCACCTCTCGGAACACGGGTCGCTGGTGGGTCCGGCCGGATGGCTGGACGGGTTCACGCCCGGCGACTTGGTGGCCTTCCGCCACCACGGTACAAGCGTGGTAGTCGAGCCCGTCGGCGAGGTGGCCGGCGGCGACGAGGAGATCCACGCCATCGAAGCCGCCTTCGACGCCGAGACCGGCTACGAGAAGGGCCTAGGCGCCGAACCTGGCACCGTTCTGGAGCACGTACTGATCGAGCATCCCGGTCTCTTCCGGCGACCTGCGTCTCCCGTATCCGAGCTATTCGCCACCGCGGGTCTCGAGATATCCGGAGCGTGGGTGGGACGCGCCGGAGTCGAGTGGAAGCCCCCCATGGTCGCCTATCGCGATGACCTCCGTACCCGGCTCCGTTCTACCTACCAGCTCGACGATTGTTGCGAAGAGGCACTCGATGCCGTCATCGCCGCCTGGAGCGTTCAGCTCGAGAATGGAATCACCGATGCCGGATCGGTGAACCGTGCCCTCGGACATGGGCCGGTGATCTACGCCTTCTCCGAATGGGTCGACGAGCTCTTTGGTCTGGACACTCCGTCGATCGGTGAGTTTGCCACCACGCTCGTCTCCTCGGGCCCCCGCGACGTCGCACCGGCGTTGATGCTGCTGGCCCGTCACCATGAGGCCGTGGGCGACGCTCCCGCCGCTCAGATTCACCTCGAAACTGCCGTCCGGGTTGATCCCGATTTCGGACCAGCGCTGGCCGAGCTCGCCTGGTACACCTCCGACCGGGGTGATGCCTCCCGCACCGTGTCACTGCTGCGCAAGGCGGGCATCAGTGAGGACGACCCGATGCTCGCGTTTCACGCCGGCCTCGGCGCCGACCTGCCTACCGTGGGCCGCAACCAGCCGTGTCCGTGCGGGTTGGGCCGCAAGTACAAGGTGTGTCATCTCGGGAAGTCGCAGGTGCCGGTCGACCAGCGTGTGACCTGGCTCATCTCCAAGCTGACCACCTTCGTCACTCGCTCCAACCGGGTGTCAGGACTGTACGGGCTGGCATCGAGCGCCATGCTGCCCGACTTCGAGGTCGAGGACCTCGCCCGTATGGCGCGTGACGAGTTCATTATCGAGCTGCGGGTATTCGAAGGTGGCGGGGCCTCCGAGTTCCTCGATGAGCGGAGCATGCTCTTACCCGACGAGGAACGTGACGTGCTCGAGCTGTGGCAGATGGCGAACCTGGGGCTCTGGGAGGTGGTCGCCACCGACGGGGAGGCCCATCTGACCGTACGAGACGCCAAGACCGGCGATGCGCTCGAGGTAGCGGACCGATCCATGGCTCAGACCTTCCAGCCCGGCGAACAGATCCTCGCCCGATTCCTGCCGGGATGGGGGCGCACCTGGGCGTCTGGCGTCGCCCTCCGGGTTGACGTGCGGCATCGCGATTCGCTGCTGGAGTTGCTCGACGAGAATCCCGACGCCGATCTCATCGCCCACTGGTACGGCAGCCTGTTCGCCCCTCCGTCATTCGCCAACCGGGAGGCGGAGCCGCTGGTGCTGTACGAGGCACGGCTGCGGCCCACAGAGGGATGGGATGAGCTGGCCAGAGTGCTCGACGGCACGTACCAGGCCGTAGAAGACGAGCCGGAGGTGTGGTTGGAGCTTTTCGGCATCGGCCCTGAGGAACAGATCATCCGTGCCAACCTGCGCCGTGAAGGCGATGAACTGGTGGTCGACGTGAATTCAAGGGCCCGCCTTGAGCGGGTGCTGGCTCGACTCGCCGTCCTCACCGAGGTGGTCGCCCAGACGGTCCAGCCGATGAGAAACCCGGCCGAGGTGGAGGCGGTTCGGGAAGAGCTTCCTCCGAGTGAACCCCTCGAGTCCTTCGACCCGGCCACGGAGGAACAGCTCCGTGACATGATGGAACAGCGGTGGCTCAATGAGAACGTGCCCGCCCTGGGCGGTGTGACACCGCGTCAGGCCGCCGTCGACCCTACCCGGCGGGAAGACCTCATCGCCCTGCTCCGTTCCTTCGATCGGATGCCCGCAGGTGGAGCCATCACGATGCGGCCCGACGTCCTCCGCCGTCACCTCGGCCTCGAGGAGTGATCAAGCCACCCACGGAGCAAATGGCTCCCACAACGTCTCATCTGCCCGATCCATGAGACTGTTTCGCGACGAAGCCCCTGCAACAAAGGGCTCCTTCAGCACGCCCGGAGGGACTCGAACCCCCAACCTCCTGATCCGTAATCAGTGAGGACACGGAGGGCCAAAGGTGTCAGAAACCCAATGAACACGAGGCTTCCGCTAGCGATAGGGGTCCGTGAAAGGACTCTGGAGGGGCGGGGAGGGGGCGCATCTGCCCAAAACCAAGAAATCCAGGGAGCGCTCTGATTGGGGTATCTAGAGGAGACCTTCGCAGGGAATACGGTCGTTGTCCTGGTCCAACTTCGCGATGTCCCCGTAGTGGGGGTAGTAGGTATCGAACCAGGTCTGCGCCGCGGCGTGGGTGTTGAAGTCACTGCAGTTCTTTGAGTCACCCGGGTTCCCGGGGATCGTCGTGGCCGTGGTTGTTGTGGTGGTTGGTGCCTGACTCGTTGTCGGGGCCGTTGTGGTGGTGGGTGCCTTTGTGGTGGTTGTCGGCGCTGGGATGGTGGTTGTGGTCGATGTCAAAGTCGTCGTCGGGGCAGCTTGCGTGGTTGTAGTTGCGCGGACAGTCGTGGCCGTCGTCGTCGAGCTGGGAGATGTGGTCGTCGTGTTAGCGGCAGAACGTCCGCCGCATACCAAGCGTGCCGGACAGGTGACCTACCTAGTCGCCGGATCGGGCGACGGGTTGTGATCCCAGCCCCCCAACTCCTGACGTGGCTAGATGGCAGTGACTCATGAGAGGCCACATTCACAAACGAGAACGGATTCTCAGATCCGGGCAGAAGTCTGTGCTCTGGTATGTCGTAGTGGACAAAGGCCGCGATTCCGGTGGTCGGCGACGACAGAAATGGCATGGTGGCTACACGACCCGAAGCGAAGCCGAGGCGATCCGGGCCGCCATCATCAACGAGTCAAATCGCGGCCACTACATCCTCCCGTCTCGGATGACCCTGGCCGAGTTCGTTCACGAGCGGTGGTCGCCACGGTTGGAGTCAGTCTTGAAGACCTCCACTCAGGACGGCTACCGGAGTGTCATGGGCAACCACGTACTGCCGAGTTTGGGGTACGTTCCGATTCAGCGACTCCAAACAGCGCAGATCAACGACTTGCTTATCCACCTGCAGAAGACGGGCGGGAAAGGGTGGACTGGCTCCGGCCACGGTCAAGACCGTCAGAACAGTCCTGAGCCATGCACTCGGGTACGCCTATGACTGCGGCCTACGTGCCGAGACAAGGCCTGAGGCGCTTGCGCCCGGTCGGTATTCTCCTGGCGCGACGCGAGGGTGCCGGTGGACATGGACGTTGAGAAGGAGCTAGACGCGGCGCCTGATCCCAAGCCAGAGTCCGATGACACCTTGCGCGAGACTCCAAGCCTCCGAGCTGAGTCCTCGACCCCGCCATTCCGCTCCAGGAAGACAACGAAACCTTGTCCTGGCGATTGGCGCGGCTGGCCGCCGATCTCGGTCACGGCATCATTCAGCAGACTCCTACGAGGGCTCCGCCACCGCTATCAACGACTGACCGAATCGCGGCTCGCGGCCGGCCTCGAGGCGCCTCATCGGCTTGACCAGGAACCGGTCGTAGAGGCCGGCCGATCGGTCCTCGGTGGGGCGGCGTCCCAGCACTCGGGAATAGCCAAGCCACAGGGCGGCACCCAGCGTGTTGGTGTAGGAAGCCTTGAGGACTCGGAACCCGGCATTACTCAACGCGTTTACCAGGCCGGCGCGCGAGTATCGGCGATAGTGCCCCATGAGGCGATCCGACTCGCTGTAGAGCGCGTCGTGGGCGGGAACCCACAGCACCAAGCGGCCACTGGCGGGCAGGCTCTCGTAGATGGCGCGTAGCGCTGCGGCGTCGTCTTCCAGGTGCTCGAGCACATTGACCAGCACCACAGTGTCGGCGTCCACTTTCCGGACGGCTTCGTGCAGACTGGCCTCGACAACCGTGACCGGCTGGTTCGCGAAGGTTCGCGCCAACTCCTTGGCGAAGCCTGGATCCGGTTCCGAGACCACGAGCTCGCCGTGGGAAAGGAGGCGTTGAGCCATGGTGCCGGTCCCGGCTCCGATTTCGTGCACACGTCCCCGCAGGTGCGGAAGAATTTGGCTACTTATCCAGTCCGGGTAGTTGACGCAGCGATCGAGATTCTGCAGCGAAGCCTCCAGCCCGGCGGAATAATCATCTGGAGCGAACTGCGGGCCGGTACGACGGGCCCTGCCCCGCGCCAGCCTTTCTCCTGCAGGCGAGTAGCGGAACACACACCATCCGGCGCGGATAGCGTCCATCATGCCGACCTTTTTGCCCTCGGCGTAGGTGCGACCAGCGTAGGAAATGCCCACCTCCCAAATGCGCCATCCGCCCACCGCCATTTTGGCGGTCATTTCCGCTTCGATGCCGAAACGGGCCTCCTCAAGCGTCATCGAGTCGAGCACCTCGCGGCGGAAGGCCTTGTAACAAGTCTCCATATCCGACAGGTTGAGGTTGGTCATAACGTTAGAGGCCAGCGTGAGTAGCTTGTTGCCGACCGCGTGCCAGAAGTACAGGACCCGATGGCCCCCTCCGTGGAAACGGGAGCCGAAGACGACGTCGGCCCGGCCGTCGAGCAGTGGCCCCATTAACGTCTCATACTCGGCCGGGTCGTACTCGAGATCTGCGTCCTGCACAACGACGTAGGGCTGGGTCACCTCGAGGAAACCACGCTGCAAGGCCGCGCCCTTGCCCATGTTGAACGGCTGGCGAATGACCCGAACGCGATCCTCGAGCGTGGCGATTTTCTCAATGATCTCGAGGGTCCGGTCACCGGAGCCGTCGTCCACGACGATCACCTCAGCGATGAAGGGCGAGGCGAGCACGCGCTTGAGGATCTCGCCGACGGTCGCTTCCTCGTCGTAGCACGGCATGACCGCCGTAAGGCAGGGCACCTCAGTCATTTCGATTTCTTCTCCGCTTTGGGGGACCCCGATCGTAACGGGATTTCACCATGAATCTACGTCACCAGGTCCTGATAGATCCAACCATGGCGGGCTGGTAGAGATCGCCGCCGGTCCGGAGACAGAATTGGTTCGCGGCAGCGAATCCCGTCGTCTGCTCAATGCACTCGACAGCTTGCGCTCGGCTGACCGCGAGCTCGTCCGGCAATGGCGGCAAGAACCTCACCAGCATGTGCTGGCGTCATGGCCAGGTCGCCATCCACGAAAGCGGCTGCCGAATCGACCCCCACAGCTTCCCAAAGACACACGCCATACCCCATGACAAGACTCTCTCTGAAACGCTCTCTCAAGCAGGCGGCAGCAACAAGGGTGAGGCGGTCGGTAGTCTCCTGGCGCGATGAGAGGTGCCGGTGGATATTGGCGTTGAAGAGGAGCTGGACGCGGCGTCCGACCCTGAACCAGAGTCTGATGACACCTTGCGTGAGACTCTGGCCAAGCCCCCTGAGCTGCGCCCCATTCTCGGAGTGCTCTCCGCGATTGGCGTCGCCTATTACTTGGCTTTCATCAGGCTGGTGCGGGGCGATCTGCTCAACTCCTACTCGTTCGTCTCCAGCGACGGCTTTGCCTGGCTGGTGGAGGGCTTCACCGTCGCCCGCTGGGTCGATGGCGTGGCCATCCCCGAGTTGCCCGTAGCCCGCAACCCCGGGTTCGTCACCGTCACCTTCCTCGATTACCTAATCGGAGCCAACGGTCACGTCATCTTCATCGTGATCGCCTTCGCCGTGATCGCCGCACTGGCCGTGGTCCTCTTGCTGGCCCGATGGGAGCGCATTCCGTGGTACCAGGCAGGCGTGGTTGTCCTGGTGCTGGCCGTGTCACCTGTCGGGTTCTCCCGGAAGTGGATACTGTCCGATCAGATGGCCACCGCATTGATGGTCTTGGCGGCGGTCGCTCTCTATCCGTATGCCACCAAGGGAAGCCGGAGGTGGCTGGTCGTGGCGACGACCGCCGCAACCCTGGGTGGGCTGACGCAGCTGTACGGTTTGGCCGGCTTCCTGGGTGCCGGTGTGTGGGTTTTCGCCGTCTCGGTCTGGCGTCGCAAGCTGGACTATTGGCTCGGGGGAGCTCTAATCATCGCTCCAGTAGTGACCGTTGCCCTCTCGAAGCTGTGGCTGGCGCAGGTGCCCCACGCCAGGGTGCCCAATCAGCTCGTCCTGGTCAGACTCAACTTCAGCATGTTCGACTTCTACTCGGACGCCTGGAGTTTCGCTTTCGCGGCCCTGTTGCCGCTGCTGGTCGTGCTCGCCGTGTTCCGATGGCGCGAGGTGCTGGCATCTCCGATAATCAGCGGTTATTGGCTGGCGGTTCTGGGCCTGATGGTGTCGACCTTCTTCTACCATTTTGAGGATTTCCGATTCACCGTGCCCACGAGCCTGATGATGGGGGTGGCGATCATGGCGACCCTTCCGGGTGAGCGTCCCCTGCCCTGGGCGAGGACGCTGATGGCTTCGACTGCGGTTCTCGCGGTGTTTGTGGGCTTTTTTGTTGCGCCGGCCGACTACGTCCATCCGGAGTGGTCCACCGTGGAAATCAATCCATCCAAGAGCTTTGTCGCGCGGCTGATAGACGCCGAGCCCAAGGATCGTTTTCGGCTCGACATCCACTGTGAATCCGACAGAGTGTGTGAGGGAATTCCTTTCCGCGTACTGATCCCCGACCACGACCGGGCCTTCTTCAGGATCTACCGCTATCTGGTGGCCGCGGATTCATCGACCCCTGTGGAGCTTTTCACTGACGGGCTCTTTGAAGGGCTGTTCCAACAACGGGATACCAACGACTGTTGTGAAGCGGACGCCTCGCTGTCGTATGGGCTCACCGGCGACCGGCCCGTGGCCGGTGATTGGGACGGTCTGCCAGCGGTGTTTCCGCCCGATGCTAAAGCTGGCACCGACACCCCGGGAGTGTTCCGCGCCGGCACGTGGCTGCTGCGGAACTCGAGCTCAGAGGGCCCGGCCGATCTGGAGTTCGAGTTCGGGGAAGCCGGCGACGTGCCGGTAGTGGGAGATTGGGACGGTGACGGGGTCGACACAGTCGGGATTTTCCGCGGCGGCCGGTGGGCGCTCCGAAACTCGAACTCCGCTGGTCCAGCCGATCTGGAATTCGAGTTCGGACAGGGTGGGGGCAAGCCGATAGTGGGCGATTGGGATGGTGACGGTCTCGACACCATTGGGGTCTATAGAGAAGGCCAATGGCTGCTACGGAACTCCAATACGGCGGGTCCATCCGATCTCCGGTTCGACTTCGGTCAGGCAGCCGACCGGCCGGTGGCCGGAGATTGGAACGGCGATGGCATCGACACGGTCGGGGTATTTGTGCAGGGATTGTGGAAACTACTGAGCTCGAACGAGAGTGTCCCACCCGATCTGAGGTTCAGTTTCGGGGCGTTTGCCGACTTGCCACTCACCGGCGACTGGAACAATGTTGGCGCCGACAGAATCGGAATCGCCCGCTAAGCAGCATGTGATTGTCCGCCGGCGAGTTGAGCGCCACTCACCTGCGCTGCATACTCCGGTCGATGTCACAAATCGAAAGCCTGACTAATTCCCGGATCAAAGCGCTGGTACGGCTGCGCAAGAGGTCCGAGCGTGACAGGACCGGCACCTTCATTATTGAAGAGGAGCGGGAACTCGAGGCCGCCCTCGAGTCCAAGGAAGTCATAGAACTGTTCATTGCCGAAGACCTACTGACGGCCCACGGCAAGCGGGTTGCCGCCCGGGCCGCGGAGGCGGACATCCCAATGACGCCGCCTTCAGTTCGTTATCAGGAGTACGTTCGAGAACAAGGAATCACGATTCGGACGATCAGAAAGGCCCTCTGAAAGGGGCCTTTCTGTAGCACGCCCGGAGGGACTCGAACCCCCAACCTCCTGATCCGTAATCAGAACAAGACCATCCCGGCTGGTACCGTCTGGTCCCAGATAGCCCCTGGTTGTTGGGTTTCATGGGGGTGGGGG
>Ga0255057_10000753_pt1 | contig 18745 bp, 19 predicted proteins | sample Cases_109_6_MG_FD_189022 | JGI IMG/M metagenome (GOLD analysis project Ga0255057, IMG submission 189022) | Seawater microbial communities from Amundsen Gulf, Northwest Territories, Canada - Cases_109_6 | ecosystem: Environmental > Aquatic > Marine > Gulf | place: Canada: Northwest Territories... | reverse complement strand
CTCGGCCGAGGCGGCCTGGAAGGCCACCCCGCGAAAGCCGGGCTCGCCGCGCTCGGTCAGGTGGAGGTAGGGCGACGGGTCGGTGCCGCGGGCGTAGAGGACGTCCTCAGCCCGGCTGGTGACGACGAGCCCGAAATCCAGGAGAAAGCTCTCCATCGCCTCGAGATCGGGCGCACCGAAGCGAACGAATGCCACATCTTGGACCTTGATCATTCAGGATCTCCTTCAGGCTTGATGAGCGATGCTACCCAGCCCAGACACCAGCCGGCGGGAGCCGGGCCGCAGGACATACGAAGCCGCGCCCAGGCAGAGCAGGAACACAGGCGGTAGGGCCTCGGAAAGCGGATCGCCTGCGAAGACGTGGGAGGCCGTCGCACCGATGAGGTTGAAGGTGAAGCCGGCGTAGGCCCACTCCTTCAGCAGCGGCCGTCCCGGCACCAGCAGCGCCACCACGCCCAGCAGCTTGGCCACGCCGAGGATGGTCATCACGTAGAGCGGGTAGCCCAGGGTCTGCATGCCCTCGCGCATGGGGTCCGCGCGGAGCAGATGGCCGGTACCACCCGCCACGAAGGCCAGGCAGAAGACTCCCGTCACGATCCAGTAGGCGAGCTCTCTCCCGCTCATGCTGCACCTCCGCCAGGCTCGGCAACCACCGGGTTCTCGAGTGTTCCGATGCCCTCGATCTCGATGCGCATCTGGTCTCCGACCTGGAGCAGGCGCGGCGGCTTCATGGCGATCCCCACGCCCGAGGGCGTTCCCGTCGCGATCACGTCGCCGGGCTCGAGCGTGAAGGCCGTCGAGAGGTGCTCGACCAGCTGGAAGCAGTCGAAGATCAGCTCCTTGGTGTTCGAGTCCTGGCGCAGCTCCCCGTTCACCCAGGTGCGCAGCCGCAGCCGGTGCGGCTCGGGCAGCTCTTCCGGCGTGACGATCCAGGGGCCGATGGGCCCGTGGGTGTCGAAGGACTTGCCCATGGTCCAGGTAGGAACCCGCAGCTGCCAGTCGCGCACACTGACGTCGTTCACGATCGTGTAGCCGGCGATCACATCGGCGGCGTCGTCCCGGGAAACGTGGCGGCAGCGCCGCCCGATCACGAAGCCCAGCTCCCCTTCGTAGTCGAGCACGTGGGAGGCCCGGGGCAGCTCCACCCCGCCCCCCGGGCCGGTGACGCAGGTGGACTGCTTGTTGAAGATCGTGGGGTGGGCGGGGGTATCCAGGCCCGCCTCGGCCACGTGGTCTGCGTAGTTGAGACCAACCGCCAGGAACTTGGGCGGCCGCGCGATGGGCGCCTCGAGTCGGAGCGCCGAGAGGGGCAGCCGCGGCCCGTCGTCGAGCGCGGCCTGGGCCGCGCTGAGAGCATCCGCGCCGGCCTCCAGGAAGCCGACCATCTCGCGGGGCAGCTCGGGCAGAGCGGCAGCCAGATCGACGACCTCGTCGCCGACGACGAGTCCGATGCGGCGGCTGCCCGCTTGCGTGAAGGTGGCGAGCTTCATGTTGCAGTCTCCTCGTTGGGGGGGCCGAGCATCAGGTGCTCGAGCGCGCGCGCGTGGGCCTCGACCGCCCCCTCCTCGGTGGGGTCGACGCCCGCCACCCGCTTGCACTCCTCGGCCTGGTGGAAGATGACGCCGGCAGCGCCGGCCATGATGTAGACGAAGTGGAGCGGCGGGATCCCGGCCGGCAGCACGCGCGCTTGCTGTGCCCGCTCGATGACCGGGATCACCGCATCGAAGAGCGGCTTGACGTGGCGGTCCACCAGCCAGCGCATGCGCGGCCCCCGCCGCTTGCCCTCGTCGTGCATGATGCGCACGAACTCCGGGCGACGCGCGACGAAGTGGACGTGCGCCCTCACCAGCAGCCGCAGTTGCTCGCGTTCGTCCGCCGGACGCGGGTCTCCGAGCACGGCCTCGAGCCCGCTGCGCATCTCGGAAAAGGCCAGGTCGACGGAGGCGCGCCACAGGTTGGCCTTGCCACCGAAGTAGTACTGCAGCAGCCCCAGGGTCGCGCCGGCACGCGCCGCGATCTCCCGGGTGGTGGCCCCATCGAAGCCCTTCTGGGAGAAGGCCTCGAGAGCTGCGCCGAGGATGCGCTCGCGGCTGTCGCTAGTGGCCTCGGCGGCCGTAGCTCTGGCCATGGGAGAGTCTCCGGATGCCCGAGATCCGAGATCGGGTCGGGGTCGATCGGATCCGACCGGGATTGATCAGTTGACCAAGACAACTATACAGATGACCAATCGACCTCGCAAGACGAGCCGGGCTTCCGGGCCCTGCCGGATCGCGCATCATGGGAGTGCATGCCCCGAGAGCCCCACGCCGAGACCGACCGCCGCCCCGACCCAGCCGACGCGGCGATCTCCCCCTACACCGCCCTGCTGCTAGCCGGCGGCTCCTGGTTCGCCGCCTGGGGCATCCAGATGGTGATCTTCCAGTGGCTCGTGGTGGAGGTACTGGCCGAGGCCCCGGCCCGGGTGGGCGCCGCCCAGATGGCGGTCACGCTGCCCTCTCTGCTCTTCCTGTTGCTGGGCGGCGCCAGCGCCGATCGCATCGATCCGCGGCGTCTGCTGCTGGGCGTGCACTTCGGTGGGGCACTTGCGGTGGGCGGCCTGTGGGCGTTGGTGGCGACGGGCACGTTGAACTACGCCTGGCTCGTGGCCTTCGGGGTGGCGATCGGAACCCTCCAGGCCTTCGGGCTGCCGGCGCGCGACACGCAGCTCTCCGACGTCTTCACGGGGCCTCTCAGCCGGGCCATCACCGGCGTCACCCTGACACAGCACGCGTCGCAGTTCGCCGGAGCGCTGTTGGCGGGGGGCGCGAGCTGGCTCGGCGCCCCGCCCGTGCTCGCTGCCCAGGCGGCGCTGCTGCTGGCCGGTGCAGCGCCGATCTCACGCCTGCCCGGACGCCGCGAACCCCACGCCGAGCGGGCCCGGCTGTCTTTCAGCGAGCTGGGGGCAGGCCTGGTCGAGGTGCTGCGCTCGCCGGTATTGCGCCCGGTCTTCATCCTCGCCATCAGCATCGGGCTCTTCTTCGTCGGACCCTTTCTGGTGATCCTCCCGCTGATGGTGCGCGACGTCTACGCCGGTGGCGCAGCGGAGATGGGCATCCTCACCGGTATGTTCCCGCTGGGCTCGGTGCTGGGCGGTCTCGCCATCCTCAGTCGGGGCGGCCTCGAGCGCAACGGTCTGGCGCTGATCGCGGGCCAGCTGGCGGGCGCCACTTCCATCGCGGCCATCGCCACCGGTCTTCCCTTTGCGGGCACGGCGCTGGCGGTGCTCTGTTGGGGTGTGGCCGGCGCGCTCTTCATCAACGCTGGGCGCACCCTTTTCCAGCAGCACGCCTCTGAACGCAACCGGGCGCGAGTGCTGTCGGTGTACACACTCGGCGTGATGGGAGGAGGCCCGATCGGGAGCCTGCTCTCGGGCCTGCTGGCTGAACCCCTGGGCCTCTACGGCGTGTTGGCGCTGGATGCCGGCATCGCCACGACGATCGTCCTGGGCGTAGCGCTGACAACGCGACTGGCGTCTCTGCGCTGAGCCAAGAAGCGGCTCACTCCCGGGGCAGCTGCACCAGATGCCGCGCCATCACGATGCGCAGGATCTGGCCGGTTCCCTCGACGATGTCCATGGCCTTCACGTCGCGGAAGAGCTTCTCGATCAGGTGGTCGCCCCGGCCGCCGACTTCGCCCAGCAGCTCCATGCCGAGGCTTGCGGCCTCGAGCGCCACCGCGGGCGCCACCGCCTTCGCCATCGACGCCTCGACCATGTTGGGCCGGCCGTGATCGGCCAGCCAGGCTGCGCGCCAGCACAGCAGACGCGCGCCCCGGAGGCGACGTCGCACGCGCTCCAGCCGATCCCGAACCCGCGGATCACCGAGCAGGTCTTGCTCGCGCGCGAAGCCCAGGGCCTCGTCGAGTGCGGCCCGGCCGATGCCCACCGCCATCACGCCCACCAGGGGACGCGTGGCGTTGAAGGCCTTCATCGCGCCCTTGAAGCCGGCCCGCCGGGCGTAGTGCTCCTCGCCACCGAGCAGGTTCTCGGCCGGCACGCGGCAGTCCCGCAGGCTGAAGGAGGTCGACTCGTAGGCCTTGAGGCCCATCTTCCGCTCGACCACGAAGTCGCCCAGGCCCGGCGTCCCCCGCTCGACCACGAAGGCCCGGTGCCCTCCCCTACCCAGACTCGGGTCCACGGTGGCCCAGACGACGATCCAGTCGGCGCGGCTGGCATTCGCCGCGAAGGACTTCGCACCGTTGAGGATCCAGTGGTCGCCGTCCCGCCGTGCCAGTGTCTTGATGGCCGCCACATCGGAGCCCGCGCCCGGCTCGGTCATGGCGAAGGAGCCCCAGCGCGGTCGGTCGGGCTCCAGGAAGGGCCCGAGAAAGCGACGCTTCTGCTCGGGGGTGCCCATGGACGTGACCGGCGGATCCCCGAGGCCGGGCCCCGGGAACGAGACCGTGACGCCGCGGTCCCAGTAGGACATCTCCTCGGAGATGACCAGCAGGCGGCGCGTGGCACCCACGCGGGAGGCGGGGCGCGGCTTGTCCGGTGCCCCCTCCTCGCCGCTCCAGCGCGTGCGCCCCTGGCCCGACTTCACCAGCTGCTCGAAGAAGGCATGCTCCGGCGGCGTCGGTCGCCCCAGGCGATCGGCCTCGAGGCCCACGGGGCGGATCCAGGTTTCACCCAGAGCGCGCACGCCCTCGAGGCGCTCGAGCGTGGCCGCATCGATGCCGAGCCTCACGCCAAGCCCTCCAGGTTGAGCGCAACGCGACCGCGGGTCGCTGCGAGCTCCTGCCCGGCGAGCTCACGGGCGCAATCGACCCCTCCCAACAGCAGCGAGAGAGCCCGGCCCTCGCGCATGAACTTCTCCACCGGGTAGTCCTGCATGAAGCCGTGGCCGCCGAGGATCTGGACACCGTTGGGCGTCACGAACATGGCCTGCTCGGCGGCCTCGATGAAGGCCGACGCACAGGGCTCAGTGGCTTCTTCGCCCAGGTCGAGGCGCCAGGCGGCGTCCCAGACCAGCACCCGCGCGCAGTCCACCGCCGAGGCCATGTCGGCGATCAGGAAGGCGAGCGCCTGGTGGTGGGCGATGGGCTTGCCGAAAGCGACCCGCTCCAGCGCATAGCGGCGCGAGTACTCGGCGGACTCGCGCGTCAGGCCCAGCAGCAGTGCCGCCACATAGAGCCGCGCACGAGCCAGGGCGCGGCGAGCGCCCGCCGGATCCCGCCACTCGCCGCACACGCGAGCGGCATCCAGTGTGAGAGCAGAGGCGCCCGCTGCACGCAGACCCGCTCCGCGCAGCTCTTCGCAGGCAACGCCCTCGGCGACCGCGAAGGCACCTGCTTCGTCCAGCACCACCAGCAGGTCGACGCGGTCCGCGGGCACCCAGGGCACCCGGCCGTGGACGCGGTCTCCCCGGCGCTCCAGATGACTGCGACCACCCGGCCCGTTCCAGACCAGCACGGCTCGCGCACCCGGCTGCCGAAGCAGTGGGCCGCCGAGCTCGGCCAGGGCATTCTCGCCGCCCAGCTCGAGCAGCGGATACAGCGCCGGCCCGAGGGGGTCGAGCGCCAGAGCGGCGCCGGGATCACCGGCGCCGAGCTCTTCTAGCACCAGGCAACGAGCCAGGGCGCCGAGCCCGCTACCGCCCTGGGCTTCGGGCAGCTCCAGGCCCGCAAAGCCGATCTCGTCGAAGGCGGCGCGGGCAGCCTCCGCGACGCTGCGCGCCGCTTCATGGCTGCGCAGCTCGGGACGCAGGTGGTGCCCGGCGAACTCCTGCGCCGTCTGCTGAACCAGCTCCAGGTCTGCTTCGAGCTCGAAGTCGATCATCTGCGACCTCGGGGCGCTACGCGAAGCGCATCACGCCCTGGTCGATCACGACGACGCCGTCCTGGTTGCAGGTCTGGAACAGGCACTCGTCGCCTTCCACCCACATCGAGACGACCAGCTCGTCGCCGGGCATCACGGGCTTGGAGAAGCGCGCGTCCATGCTCTTGAAGCGCGCAGCGTCGCCCTTGCAGATCGCGTGCAGCAGCGCGCGGCCCGTGAAGCCGTAGCTGCAGAGACCGTGCAGGATCGGGCGGTCGAAGCCCCCGAGCTTCGCGAAGGACGGGTCCGAGTGCAGCGGATTGCGGTCCCCGGATAGGCGGTAGAGCAGCGCCTGGTCGACCCGGGTCGGGTAGCGCACCTCGTGGTCGGCCTTGCGGCTCGGCAGCTCGAACGACACGGACGGCCCGCGGTCGCCGCCGAAGCCACCCTCGCCGCGGAAGAAGGCCGTCATCTTCGTGCGCAGCAAAGGCTTGCCCGTCGCCAGGTTGACGGACTCGGAGACGAGCTCCGCCACCGCACCCTTGCCCTTGTCGTAGATGGCAGCCACGGATCCGGTGCTCTCGATCTCGCCTTCCGCGGGAATCTCGTCCAGCAGCTCGATGCCCTGGGCGCCGTGGAGCATCATGGCCGGGTTGAAGCTACCGACCTTGTCGAAGGGCACCCCGCCTCCGCCGATGATCACGGCAAAGGTCGGCAGCACGCGCTGCGGCAGGTCCTTGGTGTTCTCGGTGGTGAACTGGAGCTCGTCGAGGCCTCCGCCTACGCCGAGGGCGTACAGCAGGGCGTCCTTGGAGCTCCAGGAGCGGCGACGCGGCTCGCCGCGGGCGCCGACGGCGTCGGGATTGATGGGCATGCGGTCCTCCTTCGGGAAACGCGCGTAAGCGCGCGGTTTGAATCAGGTAATGATGCGGTAGAAGACGGTGCCGCGCGCGCTGAGCCGGCCGTCGGTGGCGTTGGCCACCTCCACGTCGGACCAGAACACGTCTCCGTCCCGTTGAACGCAACGGCCGTAGGCCACCAGGTCGGCCTTCGGCGCGGGCGCGAAGTTCTGCACCTGGATCGCCATGGTCGAGGCCTTGTAGGGGCCGGGCCCCGACTCCGCCCAGGAGGCCATGGCGCCGGTGGTGTCGAGCAGTGCCAGCACCGCCCCCTCGTGGACACCGCCCGAGAGGTCGGCGTTGTCCTCGCGGTAGGGCATGACCAAGCGCGAAGTGCCCCCGGTCATGTGCTCCACGACGATGCCCCGGTGCCCGATGAAGGGAACCCGCCCGATGTGAGGTCCCATGGGCCCCGGTTCCGCCTCCCCGTGATCTCCTTGGGTTGCCACGGTTTCGGCGGGCTCAGCCGCAAAGCGGCCGCGTACCGTGCTGGTGACACTCGCGATCGCCTTGCCCTCGCTCGTGCGCACGTCGACCGCCACGAAGCAGAGCTCCTTGCCACGCCGCAGCAGGCGCGCCTCGGCCACGACGTCCTCGCCGATGGCCGCGGCCAGGTAGCTCACCTGCATCTGGCCGGTATGGAAGGGAGCCGCTGCCTCACCGAGGGCCGCGTGGGCCACGGCGTGGCCGCCGATCGTGCCGAGCGAGGCTGCACAGCCGCCGTGGAGCGCCTTGCCGGGGTTCGAGTTCTCGTCCTTGTAGGGGAGCCGCAGCCGCGCGCTGCTCTCGTCGACGTGCTCGAGCCGCACGCCGAGAAAGCGGCTGTAGGGCGAATCGGCGACCCAGTCGTGGATCTCGTTCAGCATCTGTGGACCTCGTGCATCATCTCCCCGTGTAGTGGCCCGGGCGCTTGCCGACCCAGGCCTGCATGGCCTCGCGAAAGTCGGCCGAACCCAGACAGGTGGCCTGGGCTTCCGCCTCGTGCTCCAGGGCCTCCTCGAAGCCCCAGCGGGTGGCGCGGTTCAGCCCCGTCTTGATCAGCGACAGCGCGATGGGCGGCTTCGATGCGAGCATGCGGGCATACTCGTCGACACGCTCGGCCAGGGCCGCGTCCGGGAGCACCTCCAGCACCAGCCCCAGGCGTTGCGCCTCCTTGGCGTCGAGGACATCGCCGCGGAACGCGATGTCCTTGGCTCGCTGCAGACCGACCAGCCTCGGCAGCAGCCAGGTGCCGCCGTAGTCGAGGGCAAGCGCGCGATTGACGAAGATCTCCGAGAAGCGCGCCGACTCGGCGGCAAAGACGATGTCACAGCCCAGCGCCAGGTTGCAGCCGCCCCCGGCGGCGACGCCATTGACCGCAGCAAGCGTCGGCTTGGCGATGTGGTGCAGTGCCAGGGCCGCGGCGGTGGTCTCGCGCACGGCCTGCGCGCGCGCGGTCGGCCCCTGCGCGAAGCGCTCGACGATCTCGGCCGACCCGCTGAGGTCGGCTCCAGCGCAGAATGCGGGACCGTCGCCCGTCAGCACCATCACGCGGTCGTCGGCGTTGGCCGCCACTCGCTCGAACTCGGCGGCGAGGCGCGCGAACAGCTCGGGCGTGAGGGCGTTGCGGCGCTCGGGTCGCGAGAGCATGACCGTCGCGACGCCGTGCTCGCGGTGCACCCGGATCCCATGGTCTGCGGAGTCGGACATCGGACAGCTAACTCCGAGGCAGCTCCTGGGCCCGCGCGCGCCGGCGTGGGGGGACCCGCCAGTAGAGGCGCGACGGTATCGGTTGTCATATCGAAATGCAACACCTATGTTGGATTTGAATCAAGCCGGCCCGGCCGGCACGGAGGAACCCATGCCGACCCGATCGACGGGCACTCGCCAACGGCCCCTGCGCAGCGACGCCCAGCAGAGCCGCTCGACGCTGCTGAGCGCCGCCCGGGAGCTCGTGTCCGAGTCGGGCCCCGAAGCACTTACCGTGGCCGCGGTGGCCCGCCGCGCAGGCCTCAACCGCAGCACCGCCTACCAGCACTTCCGCGACCGCCAGCAGCTGGCCAAGGCAGTCGCCAACGAATTCGCGCAGGACCTCCAGCGCGTCTTCAGCGAACCGCGTGACTTCGGCGCCCAGGTCGACTTCTTCGTCGACTATTTCGAGGAGCACCCGGACATCGCGCGCATCTGGATGTTCCAGCTGCTGTCCGGCGAGGCGGGCCTGACCCGGGGCTGGCGGGGCTATGTCGCGGCCCTCGAGCGCCTGGCCCGGAGCAAGCGCAGCCGGGACCACATCGACGCCGAGATGCTCGGTGTCATCGGCATGACCTCTGCACTGGTCTGGTCGCTGATGACGCGCGGGCGCGGCGCCAGCGCCAGCGAGAGGCGCACCCGCACGGACCGCTTCGCCCGCGAGCTCAAGCGTCTCTTCCTCTACGGCGCTCTGCGTCCCGAGTGCTGGCCCGCCCTGGCCGCCGAGGTCGACGACCCGGGACGACGCTGAACGGGGCGGTCCGCGCCGAGAGCGAGATGGAGAGCGCGTGGGGCGAGATCTCGCGCGAGCTGGAGCGCGCGCGTGCTGGGTCGGCGGCACGCTCGACGCCACGCGGTATCCTCCGCCGGCCATGATCTCCGTGTCCGGCCTGGGCAAGCATTTCGGCGACCAGACCCTCTTCGAGGGCGTCACGCTCCAGTTCAATCCGGGCGAGCGCTACGGCGTGGTCGGCGCCAACGGCTGCGGCAAGTCCACCCTGCTGCGCATCCTCAGCGGCGAAGACAGCCCCAGCGAGGGTGACATCGCCATCCCCCGCCGGGCGCGGCTCGGCGTCCTCAAGCAGGACCACTTCCAATACGAGAGCGAGCGCATCGTCGACGTGGTCATGATGGGCCGGCGCGAGGTCTGGGAGGCGATGGCCGAGAAGGAGCGCATCCTGGCCCGCGCCGAGCAGCACTTCGACGGCGAGCGCTACGCCGAGCTGGAAGACATCGTGCTCCAGGGGGACGGCTACACGCTCGAGTCACGCGCCGCTGAGATCCTCGAGGGCCTGGGCATCGAGACCGCGCTGCACAAGCAAACGCTCTCGACGCTGTCTGGCGGCTTCAAGCTGCGCGTGCTGCTGGCACAAGTGCTGGCCTCCGAGCCGGACGCGCTGCTGCTCGACGAGCCCACCAACCACCTCGACATCCTCTCGATCCGCTGGATGGAGAAGTTCCTGGAGGACTTCCCGGGCAGCGCGCTGCTGGTCTCCCACGACCACCGCTTTCTCGACAACGTGGCCACCAGCATCGTCGACGTCGACTACGCAACCATCAAGACCTACCCGGGCAACTACCAGGCCTTCGTGCGCTCCAAGCGCGAAGAGCGCGAGCGTCGGGAGCGCGAAATCGAGAAGCGCCAGGCGCAGATCGCCGAGCACAGGGCCTTCGTCGAGCGCTTCCGAGCCAAGGCCACCAAAGCCCGCCAGGCCCAGAGCAAGCTCAAGGCCATCGACCGCATCGAGATCGAGACGCTGCCCACCAGCTCGCGTCGCTACCCCCGCTTCCGCTTCCAGCAGTGCCGCCCCAGCGGCCGGCAGGTGCTGGAAATCGAGGGGCTCAGCAAGAGCTACGGCGACAACACGGTGCTGGCCGACGTCTCCCTCACGCTGATGCGCGGTGAGCGCGTGGCCATCATCGGACCCAACGGAATCGGCAAGTCCACCCTGCTGAAGGTGGCCACGGGTGAGGTGCCGGCCGACAGCGGACGGGTCGAGTGGGGCTACGAGACCCACCCCGGCTACGTGGCCCAGGACCAGAAGGCCCAGCTGGGACACCCGCGGCAGACCATCGAGTCCTGGCTCGGCGGCTTCTGCTCCGGGGAGTCGATCGGCTTCGTGAAGAGCCACCTGGCCGCGGTGCTCTTCTCCAAGGACGAGGCCGAGAAGCGCGTGGAGGCTCTCTCGGGCGGCGAGGCCGCACGCCTGCTCTTCGCAAGGCAGATGGTGGAGAAGCCCAATGTGCTGGTGCTCGACGAGCCCACCAACCACCTCGACCTCGAGGCCATCGAGGCGTTGGTGACGGCACTGCGGGCCTACGATGGCACGCTCGTGCTGGTCTCTCACGATCGCTGGTTCGTGGGCGAACTGGCGACCCGCATCATCGAGATCAAGCCCGAGGGCATCAACGACTTTCCCGGCAGCTACCAGGAGTACCTGGAGCGCTGCGGCGACGACCACCTCGACGCCCAGGCGGTGCTGCGCAAGGCGCGGGCCGGCAAGCGCGAAGCGCGAGCCGCCAAGAGCAAGGGCCGCCGCGCGCGTTCGGGCGCCTCGCCCGAACGGCGGCGCAAGCAACTCGAGGCCGGTCTGGAGCGGATCACCGAAGAGCTGCAGGGCGCCGAGGCGCGCATCGAGGAGCTGAATCAGCTGTTCTGCTCGCCGGACTTCTTCGACGGCACGCCCGCTAAGGAGCGCAGCTCGCTGCAGGCGGAGCACCGCAGCGTGAGCAGCAAGATCGACGAGCTGATGGCGGAGTGGGAGAGCCTGGAAAAGCAGCTCCAGGCTCTGGGAACGCCCTAACGCCTCAACCCAGCACTTCGACCGGGTCGCCGGCGCGCACGCCGCCCGGGCTCTCCACCGAGGCGTAGACACCCAGGTTTCCGCCGTTCTCCTTGACCAGGGCGCGCATCACACGCGGGTCCTGGGGCAGGTCGGCGAAGGCGTGTGTGGTCATCACGCAGCGCGGGCACTCCATCGCCACCCGGATCACCGCAGCACCCACGCGCAGGCGTTGGCCCACCCAGGCGTTCTCCGGAAAGCCCGTGCTGTCATCGGCTTCTAGCAGCAGGTTCGGGCGGAAGCGCCGCACATCGAAGCGCGAGCCTGGCTGCGCCTGCGCCAGACTTGCGAGGGCCGTCTTCGTGAGCAGAAAGAGCGGGTAGCAATCGAAGTAGGTGCCCGGCAGGGTGCTGGAGGTCATCACCTCCGGGGGCAGCTTGCCGATGTCGGGCAGCGGCTCCTCTGGCAGGCGCCCGAAGATGGAGCGCAGCTCCTCGAGCAGGTCCGCGTGGTCGGGAGCGCCGCGGCGGTAGTGGGCCTCCTCGCCCGCGGGCAGTCGCGGCCACAGGCTGAGCTCCCGGCCCGCGAGCTCCGACAGACGCTTCGCAGCCTGGGCGTCGTCGGCGGCAAGCCGCGTTCCGTCGGGCAGCTCGATCTCGGGTACGGGCAACGATCCGGTGTCCGAAACGGGGCCGGCGAAGCGCGCCGAGCAGCCGAGCAAAGCCGGCAGCTTGCGCGCGCCCTCGATGCCACCCCGTCCCTCGTCTCGCGCTGCCCAGGCCCGATCACCCCGCAGCCCGTCGTCTGCAAGGGCAACCGCCTCGAGCTGCTCTCCCAGCATGCTCTTGAACGGATAGCGGTGAATCTCTGCCAGCGTCGCGACGCGCATGGGCGGCCCCCTCGACCTAGAGGAACTTCTGCGGCACGGCACACATAGCGGCGTAGGCGCCGAAGACGAGACCCCCGACGATCCCCACCGCGGGCGGGGCCTCCGGGAAGAGCAAGCGCGCGACGACGGGGCCGGCGAGTACGAAGACCGCCAACACGCCGTAGGCCATGGGCCGCGAGCGCACCTCGCTTCGGAGTCGTCCCCACAAGCTGCGCCGCTCGGCTGCGCGCAGCGGCACCACTTCTGCCTCGTGCAGCGGCACAACTTCTGCCTTCTGCGACTGCTTGCGAGCCGCTTCCGCGGCTTGTCCCTCGAGCTGGCTCGGTCCTTCCACTCGGGCCTCCTCTCGTCGCAGGCGCCGCCCCGAAAGCTCGCACAGCCCACCAGCTCCGTCGACGGCATGCCTGTGCCCGGCCTCGCCGGCAGACGCCGGCCCGGCGCCGATCTGCTATGAACGAGATCGCCTTCCAGCGACAACGCGAGGTGAAGTCATGGCTCTTTCTCGACGCTCCCTGGCCGCCCGAGCAGCCGCCCTCGTCCTCGTCGGAGGCCTCGGCTCCGCGCCCGCGCTGGCGGAGGACGAAGCCCCGGAAAAGGTGGTCATCGAGTTCGGCGCTGCAGCCCTCACACCGGAGACGGCGCGGGTCCGCTCGGGAGGAGAGGTCTCGTGGGTGAACAACGCGACAGGCCGCAACGGATTCATCGTGTTCCCTCTCAGCATCGAGTTCGACTTCACTTGCAAGCCGCTCCATCCGGCGTTCAAGGAAATCGCCGCCGGCTGGCGCTCCGCTCCGATCACAGCGGAAAAAGGCTTCTCGCTGCCCTGCCCGCTCAAGCCCGGCAAGCACCCCTACCGCCTGCACCTCTATGACAGCAAGCGCGACCTCTCCGAGGTGGGCGAAGGCGATCCCAGCGGAGACATGCGCGGCCACATCGTCGTCGAGTAGCTCTGCCCGAAGCCGGCCACGCGCGCCGGCGGGCGTGTTAGCCTCGCCGCATGCAGCGTTGGCAGATCGGCGACGTGACGATTACGAAGGTGGTGGAGATCGAGATGGCGGCCAAGGCCACCTGGATCCTGCCCGACGCGACCCAGGAGAACCTTGCGAAGATCGCCTGGTGCCGGCCCCACTTCGTCAGCGAAGCCGGCCTGCCGGTGATCAGCATCCACGCCCTCTGCGTCGAGTCGCAGGGGCGACGCATCCTGGTGGACACCTGCGTGGGCAACGACAAGACGCTGCCCGGCATGCGGAACTGGCACAAGCGAGAGGGCGGCAGCTTCCTGGCGGACCTGGCGGCGGCGGGCTTTGCGGCCGAATCCGTGGAGACCGTGCTCTGCACCCATCTGCACATGGACCACGTGGGCTGGAACACGCAGCTGCAAGACGGCCGCTGGGTGCCCACCTTTCCCAACGCCCGCTACTTGTGGAACCGCGAGGAGTACGAGTACTGGTGGAGCGTGGAGCAGAGCAAGCGCGGGCGTGTCTACGGGGAGTCGGTGGCACCGGTATTCGAGGCAGGCCTGGTGGACCTGGTGAAGCAGGACAGCGCGGTCACCGACGAGGTGCGCCTGGAGCCCACCCCGGGCCACACGCCCGGCCACGTCTCCGTGCACATCGAATCGCGCGGCGAAGAGGCCATCATCACCGGCGACCTGGCCCATCACCCCTGCCAGCTGGCCCACCCGGAGTGGGCCAGCAGTGCCGACTGGGAGCCGGACACCGCCGAGGCCACCCGTCGTGCCTTCTTCGCCCGCTACGCGGACCGGCCCGTGCTCGTGATCGGAACCCACTTCGCGGGCCCTACGGCGGGCCGCATCGTGCGCGACGGCGAGGTCTGGCGCCTCGACGCTTGAAGCCCGGCGCCCGAGGCCAGACCCGGGCTGCTCAGGTGTCGAAGACGATCACCTGCCGCGCGGCCTCGCCCTTGCGCAGGTTCTCGAAAGCGTCGTTCACGCCGTCGAGGCCGATGCGCGAGGAGATCATCTCGTCGAGCTTCAATCGCCCGTCGAGGTAGAAATCGACGTAGCGCGGCATGTCCAGGCGGAAGCGATTGGAGCCCATCATCGAGCCCATCAGCCGCTTCTCCTGCAGCGTGATGTCGGCGATGTGAAGCTCCACCAGCTTGCCCACCGGGACAACACCCACGAACACGGCCGTGCCGCCGCGCTTCAGCATGTTCACCGCCTGCTGCACGGTGGCAGCCAGCCCGATGCACTCGAAGGCGCTGTCGACGCCACCTTCCGTAAGCTCCATCACCTGCGCCACCGGGTCGCCCTGGCTGGCGTCCACCACGTGCGTGGCGCCAAGCTTCTGCGCCAGCTCGAGCTTCCAGGCCCGGTTGTCTACGGCCACGATCCGGCCCGCACCCGCGATGCGGCAGCCTTGAAGCGCGGAGAGGCCCACACCGCCGCAGCCGATCACCGCCGTGGTGCTGCCCGGCTCGACGCGGGCCGTGTTCAGCGCGGCTCCCAGGCCGGTGGTGACGCCGCAGCCGATCAGCGCCGCGCGGTCGAGCGGCATGTCGGCCCGGATCTTCACCAGCGCGCGCTCGTGGGTCAGCATCTGCTCGGCGAAGGAGCTCAGGTTCGCGAACTGCGGCAGCGGTGAGCCGTCTGAGGAGCGCAGCCGCGGCGCAGCGTCGAGCGGACGCTGCAGATTCGCCATGCCCGTGCACAAGTAGGGCCGGCCGCGCAGGCACTGCTCGCACTTGCCGCACCAGGCCGAGATGCAGCCGATCACGTGATCTCCGGGGGCGAAGTCCGTGACGCCCTCCCCCACCGCCTCGACCACCCCGGCGGGCTCGTGTCCCAGGATGCAGGGGGACGGCATGGGCAGCCCGCCCTCGACCACGTGGAGATCGCTGTGGCAGATGCCCGAGGCGGCGGTGCGCACGAGCACCTCGCCGGGCCCCGGCGCATCGATCAAAACCTCTTCGAGCTGCAAGGGCGCGCGGTTCGCCCGCATCACGGCTGCCTTCACGGGGGCTCCTTTCTCAGTCCGTCAGCCCGCGACCCATCAGGTCTACGAAGTTGTCGAAGTAGAAGCTCTGCTTCTCTGCCTCCGAGCTCTCCGCCATGCTCTCCTCGAAGCGCTTGATCGGGTTGCGCCCGCCCTCCACGTGCGGGTAGTCCGAGGAGAAGAGGCACACCTCGGGGCCCGCGTTGCGGATGGTCCAACCCACGTCCTCGGCCGGATAGGGCGTGGCCCGGATCTGGCGCCGCACGTACTCGCTGGGCAGCAGCTCCAACCCCTGGAGCCGCTCTTCGCGGCGGCGGAAGGCGTGGAAGGCTGAGTCCATGTAGCGCATCCAGCTCGGTACCCAGGAGGCACCCTGCTCGATCACGCCAAAGCGCAGCTCGGGAAAGCGGTCGAGCACGCCGTCGAAGATCAGGGTCGCGAGTGTCTGCATCGGGGCGGTGGGGATCGCCATGTAGTCGACGGAGCGGAAGTTCTCGTCGCCCCCGTGGAAGTCGGGCACCGGCGGGCCGCCGTTCTCGAAGTACTCGGGATCGAGCAGCTTGCCGTCGGCCAGGCGGTGGCCCCCGCCCACATGAAAGACGACCGGGAGCCCAGCCTCCTGGGCCCGGGCCCACACCGGGTCCAGGCCGACGTGGCTGGGCGAGTGGCCGCGGGGGCAGCCGGAGGCCACCAGCAGCGCCTGGCAGCCCATCTCGATCACTTCCTGGGCAATCCCGTGCGAGCGCTCGAAGTCGCGCAGCGGCACGTAGCCCGTGGCCAGCAGGCGGGTGTCGACCCCACAGAAGTCGACCATCGAGCGGTTGTGCGCGCGCGCGAATCCATAGGCGAAGTCGAGGTCGTCGCCGCGCTCGGCGGCCAGCAGCTTGCCGTTCACGAAGGTGTTGAAGACGAGCTGGCTCTGGAAGCCGAGCAGGTCCAGGGCCCGCGGGCGATCTTCCTTCAGAAAGGAGCCAGTGGCCGCCCAGTTCTTGCGCAGCAGGATCTCCTCTTCGTCGCGGGCGCGGTAGCTCGGGTCGCGGTGGCGACGGGCAAACTGGTCGACCAGGCGCTCCTCGCCCGGTTTGACGCTGGCCAGAAAGACCGGCGGCAGCTTCTCGCGCACCGCCGCATCGGCGAAAGCGTGGAACCAGTCTGCCGTCTCCACGAAGTGGGCGTCGGCGTCGTGAATCGGCCGGTGGGCGTAGGGCATGGCGGGCCTCCGCCGTCCAGCCTAACCGATCGGGCCGGGGCTCGGCCTCACTCGACGGCGGCGTCGCCCAGGTGCTTGGCCAGCACCTCGCGTACGGAGCGCGCCAGCTGCTCGGCAGACGCGTCGCCGAAGCTCTCGGGAGCGATCTCGTCCAACACGCTGATGCGGATCGGGTGGCGGCCCTGCAACACGAAGCCCTTCTTGGGCAGGGCGTCGGCGGTGCCCTCCACGACGATGGGGAGGATGGGGCTGCGGGTCTTCAACGCCAGCTCGAAGGCTCCCGGCTTGAACTGCCGCATCAGGCCGCTGGGGGAACGCGTGCCTTCTGGGAACATCATGATGGAGCTGCCCGCCTCGAGGGTCTCCTCGCAGTGCCGCAGCATGGCGACCACGCTGTCGCGGTCGCCGCGCCGCAGCTCGATGTACTCGTTCAGGCGCATGTTCCAGCCGACGCAGGGGATGCGGAAGTTCTCGACCTTCGACACCCACTTGAAGTGCCGGAAGAGCCGGAACAGCACCAGGATGTCGAGCAGCGAGAGGTGGTTCGCCACCATCACGTAGGCCACGCCGGGGCGGATCTTGTCGCGGCCGGTCACGGTCACCGGCCAGGCCGGGTTGAACCAGCTGTAGAGCGAGGCCCAGAAGCAGGTGAAGCGATGCAGCAGAACCTTGCGGCGATCGAAGGGCGCCGTCACGGCCCACACCAGCAGCGCCACCGGGAAGAGCAGGATCGAGCTCACGGTGAGGAAGGCCCAGAAGAGCGTGGAGGTCAGGAGGCGCATCACGCGCGGCTCACGCTAGCAGAGCGGTTGTGTGCTCAGAAGGGGAAGAAGAGGCCGATCACCGGCCCGTAGGTGATGATGTCGTAGCCGAAGGACCCGTTCTCGTAGTCGATCGACAGGGCCCGCCCCGCCAGCACGAAGCTCATGTTGGTGGAGCGCACCGAAAAGGCGTACGCGAAGCCGCCAATCACGTTCCAGGCCTCGTCGGAGCCGGCGCCGAAGCCGCCCACGTCACCCCGCACGAATGCGTCCCAGCGATTGTCGGGCCCGAAGCGGAAGCCCACCCGGCCTCCCAGGAAGGGATCGGCCCAGACGTAGGTCTTGTTGAAGTTCCTGAAGTTTTCGAAGTCGAGCCTCACGTTGACGATGTTCACGCGGGCGCCGGCCAGACCGTCGATGTACCAGCTCGCGCCCTCGGGATCCTTGGGACTCAAGGGCAGCTCGAAGGCACGCCCCACCATCCCCACCTCGACGAAGCCCACGTTCTGCATGAAGTCGAACTCGAGGAGGGTGTTGTTCAGGTTGCTGTTCTTGCCGGCCGCCATCCACATGCCATCGGCGAAGAAGCCCCAGCGCTGCTTTCGCCACGCCTCCATGCGGGCGTTCAAGCCGATGCCGTAGCCCCCACCGGCGAAGATGTCCCAGATGGAGGTGTCGATCTCGGAGGTCCTACCCCGGGTGGTCACCTCACCGATGATCTGCGGCAGCCACAGGTAGGGTGTCACGGTGAAGGTCCAGTCCTTCTCGGCAAGCGGCTCGGGCGGCGGCTCGGCCAGGGCGGGAGCTGCGAGCACGAGGACTGCCAGGTGACCCACGGCCAGCACACCGGCCAGAAGACGGGTTCGGCGTCTCAGAAGTGTCGACATGGCCGGAGACGATGCGCTCTGGTGGGACTCCGTGTCAAGGCTCCGGGGATCCAGCCCTCTAATGTGATAGAAACGGCCGGAGCCAGGGGGGGGAGAATCGCATGGGCCAGGATGCTGACGGCTCGCTCGCTCGCGTCGTAGAGACCACGGTTCGCCTGGGCCTGCTCTTCGCCCTGGTCGCCTGGTGTCTGCTGATCGTGTGGCCCTTCGTGGTGCCCTTCGCCTGGGCCATCATCATCGCCGTGGCGATTCATCCGCTCTTCGTGCGGCTGGAGTCCGCCCTGGGCGGCCACAGCCGGCTGGCCGCCGGCCTGCTCGGACTCGCCGGCATTCTGCTGCTGCTCGTCCCCACCGTGATGCTGGGCGACACCCTGGTGGAGGGAGTCCAGAGTCTCGCCAGCAACCTGGAGCAGGAGAGCTTCAGCATCCCCGCGCCGCCCGAAGCCATCCGCAGCTGGCCCGTGATCGGCGAGCCGCTCTACGACGCCTGGCTCCGCGCCACCCAGAACCTGCCCGCCGCGCTGGCGCCCTTCCGCCCGCAGCTGGTTTCCATGGGAACCCGGCTGGTGGCCGCGGTAGCCGGCACAGGGCTCACACTGCTGCTCTTCCTGCTCTCCATCGTGATCGCGGGCGTGTTGCTCGCGAACTCCACCGGGGGCGGCCAGGCCGCGGATCTGATCGCGCGACGCCTGGTGGGGGAGCGCGGCCCCGAGCTCGCCGATCTCGCCGGGGCAACGACCCGCAGCGTGGCGCAGGGCATCCTCGGTGTCGCCCTGATCCAGTCCTTCCTGGCGGGGCTCGGCTTCCTGGCGGTGGGCGTGCCCGGCGCCGGGCTGT
>Ga0255057_10000752_pt1 | contig 18749 bp, 12 predicted proteins | sample Cases_109_6_MG_FD_189022 | JGI IMG/M metagenome (GOLD analysis project Ga0255057, IMG submission 189022) | Seawater microbial communities from Amundsen Gulf, Northwest Territories, Canada - Cases_109_6 | ecosystem: Environmental > Aquatic > Marine > Gulf | place: Canada: Northwest Territories... | reverse complement strand
TGGCGATGAGCGGGCGGTCTTCCTCGACGCCTGCCTCGCGCTGGATGAGCGATGCCACGATGAGCGCCTCGTACGGGCTGATCTCCAGATCCTCGAGGCGGGCCAGGTCGAGAGCTCTCATCCGGTGCACCAGCTCATCGGCCATCATCTGGAGAATCCGTTGTGGGGTGGTGTCGTCGGTGATCTCATACCGCGCCGGGTAGAGCAGGCCCTCGTAGCGCGTCAGCGAGTCGGCACCCTCGGGCAGCTCGGCAGGGAGATACGGCGTGATCACCCGCTGACTCCGCAGCGGCTCGGCGAATTCCTCCGTCGAATACCTGGTCTGGTCGGCGAGGCTCTGGATGGCGGCTGCGACGGTGACGCCTTCGAGGATGATCACGCTCTTAGCCACGACGTCGGGCCCGGCGAGAAGACGCGCCGCCACCGCCTCAGGAGACATTCCGGTCTGCAGGTTGTACGTGCCGGGCTTGAGCTGAGCGGCGATTCCCTCGCGCTCGACGACCTCTTCGAGATCTTGCTGCGTGACGACACCGACATCTTCCAGCGCGTTGCCGATGGAGCGTGCCGACGCGCCTTCGGGAACCTCGACGGTGACGGGGAGGCCGGCCTGGATGGTGGTGGTCACCGGGGCTGTCTCGGTCAAGGCGTCGGCGAGCACCTTGCCAAGGAGCACGATGGTGACAACGCCGGCGGCGAGCAGCCCGACGACAACGAGGACCCGCACCAGGGTCCGATCACGGCTGTCGCTCTCCATCGTCACTCCGCATGCTGTCGAGATAGCCCTGCAACATCACCGCCGCGGCGACCTTGTCGCGTACCTCGCGGCGCTGGCGCCGGCGCACACCGCCTTCGAGCAGGGCCCCTTCGGCGGTAACGGTCGTGAAACGCTCGTCCTGAAGCGCTACCGGCAAGCCGGTCTCCTCGGCCAATGTGTCGGCAAAGGCCCGTGCCGCCTGCGCCGACGCTCCTTCATCGCCGGAGAGGTGAAGCGGCAGTCCGACGACGATGCGCTCGACGTCGTACTCCGCTATGACCGATTGCAGCGTTTCGGCAACGTCATCGGCACGTCGGTCGATGACCGAGTGCGGCGAGGCAATGGTACCGGTGGCGTCCGATATCGCGACTCCGATCCGGCGCTCACCGTGGTCGAGACCGAGGATCCTCAAGGCCCCGAAAGCGCTTCCCGCGCCGCGTTCTTGGCCTGGATCAGCGCATCGTCGATCCGGTCGCCCTGGGGGCCGCCGGCCTGTGCCAGGCTTGGATCGCGACTTCCCCCGCCACCGAGGGTCCTCGCTGCTCCAGCGATCACCTCGCCGGCCGAGATCCCGTCGGCGACCAGGTCATCGGAGACGAAGGCGATGATGGCCCCCTTGCCACCGGACGACGACCCGAGTACGCCGATCCCCGATGGCAGGCGGTCCCTGATCTGGAACGCCAGCGCACGCAGCGCGTCGCCGGTCAGGTCGTGTTGCTTGGCGACGAGCATCGACCGTCCGTTCAGCTCCTCGACCTGATCGAGCAGATCGACGGCGGCTGAGCTCCGCGCCTCCTGTTCGAACTGCTCGATGCGCTCGGCAAGGGCCTTGCTGTTGAGCGCCATCGCCTCGGCCGCCTCCACGAGGCGTCCGGGCTGGGTGCCGAGGGCGCCCGCCGCCTCTTCGAGGTCGCGGCGGAGCTTGGCCAGGTATTCGTAGGCGGCGGTGCCGGTCACGGCTTCGATGCGGCGGGTGTTGGCCGCGATCGAGCTCTCGGAAGTGACGATGAGCGGACCGATCTGACCGGTGGACGGGACGTGGGTGCCGCCGCAGAACTCGGTCGAGTAATCCCCGGCCACCACGACTCTGACGTCTTCGCCGTACTTGTCGCCGAAGAAAGCCAGCGCTCCCATCGCCTCCGCCTCTTGCTTGGTGGTCTCGATCGTCATCACTTCGTCGTTGTCGATGACCCGATGGTTGCTCAGCAACTCGACATCGTGCAGCTCCTCGGGCTCGACCGCGGTGTAGTGGGTGAAGTCGAACCGCAGTTTGTCGTCGGCGACTAGTGACCCGGCCTGGTGCACGTGATCACCGACAACGTCCCGCAGGGCGTAATGGAGCACGTGGGTACCGGTGTGGTTCTTGCGGATGCGCTCACGACGCTCCCGGTCGATGGTCAATCCGACGTCCTGGCCCACACTGATCGTCCCGGTCGACACGACGGCGAGATGGCCGTGGACACCTGGGAGTGGATACTGGGTGTCGGAAACGGTGATCGTGCCCGTCGGGGACACGATGCGCCCGGAGTCGCCGATCTGACCCCCCGATTCGGCATAGAACGGCGTGCGATCGAGGAAAAGCTCGATCGGCTGGCCTTCCTCGGCAGCCTCGACCTGCTCGCCCTCCCTGATGATCGCCAGCACACGACCGGAGCCCGATTCCTGCTCGTACCCCGTGAACTCTGTCGGCTCAACGCCATCCAGCAGCGCCCGGTACGCCTCCGACACCGCTGCCGCATCGGCTCCGCGGTAGGCCGCACGCGCCCGCTCCTGTTGCTCGCCCATCATGCGATCGAAGTCGCTCAGATCAACCTGGTATCCGCGCTCGACGACGATCTCCTCGGTGAGCTCACGGGGAAACCCGAAGGTGTCGTGGAGCTTGAACGCAGTCTCGCCGGAAAGCGTCGCACCCGGCTCGAGCTCGAGGAGCGCCTCGTCGAGGAGCTGATGACCGGCACGCAACGTGCGGCGGAATTGCTCCTCCTCCCTGGTGACCATCTTGATGATGGTGTCTTCCTGGACGGCGAGCTCGGGATACGCCTGGCCCATCACATCGACGGTCGAGGAGACCAGCGGGGGCATGATCAGGTCGTCCACACCGAGGAGGAAGGCGTGGCGCACGGTCCGCCGGAGCAACCGGCGCAGCACATAGCCGCGTCCCTCGTTCGATGGCACCACCTTGTCCCCGATGAGAAAGGTCACCATGCGGCCGTGGTCGGCCATGATCCGCAGCGAAACATCGGTGTTCTCTGCCGCGCCGTAGCCAACCGCGGTCTCGGCTTCCGCAATGGCGAGAACCGGTCGGATCAGGTCGGTGTCGAACACGCTGGGCACGCCCTGGAGCACGGAGGCAAAGCGCTCGAGGCTGGCCCCGGTATCAATGTTCTTGGCCGGGAGGTCGCCGATGAAGTGGTATGGCTCGTCCTGGATGTTGGCCATAAAGACCAGATTCCAGAGCTCCATGTGGCGCTCGTCGTCGACGGCCGGCCCGCCGTCCTCTCCGTACTCGGGTCCCTTGTCGAAGAAAATCTCCGACGAGTAACCGGCAGGACCGGGGACACCCATCTGCCAGATGTTGTCCCGGTCGAGGCGCTGCACCCGGTCGGCGGGCACGCCAACCCCGTCGATCCAGATGGCGGCCGCCTCGTCGTCGGTGATGTGCACCGTGTACCAGAGGCGCTCGGGATCGATGCCAAAGCCGTCGGTGATCAGCTCATAGGCCCAGGGTATGGCCTCCTCCTTGAAGTAATCGCCGAAGGAGAAGTTGCCCAGCATCTCGAAGAAGGAGAGGTGGCGCTGCGTGGTCCCGATGATGTCGATGTCGCTGGTCCGGCCCACCTTCTGGATGGTGACCGCACGCGGATACGGCGGCGTCTCTTCACCAAGCATGTACGGCTTGAACTGGACCATTCCGGCGCCGGTGATGAGAAGCGTGGGATCGTTGGGAATCAGCGAAGCCGAGGGCACGACGGTGTGCCCTCTTTCGGCGAAGAAGTCGATGAAGATGCGCCGGATCTCGTTGGATTCCATGGGCCAGGGAGGTTAGCCCCGGGCGGGTGCCCGGCTTGGGTGTATCACAATGTCTTCATGGCCGAGCCCTACCTGACCGATCTACGGGAACGCGCCGACGAGTGGAACGACGCGAATCCAGCGATCGGCACCCTCGTCTGTCGCCACTTCTTCTCCGGCGCTGCCGCCTACCGCGACGACGCCATCGTGGCCACCCTGACCCCGGTAGGGCTGGCGTTCAAGGTGCCCGCCGCGGTGCGCGACGACCTGCTCGAACGAGCGGTGGCCTCCGAGCTGCGGTATTTCCCCAATGCGCCCGTCAAACGCGACTACGTGTTGTTCCCGTCTGGTGAAATCGAATCCGGTGAGGCTGCCCGGCTGATCCTCTCTTGACGTTTGGTAGTGTCCTCCATCACCACCACCGACGAAAAAGGGGCACCCCATGGCGCAGAATCCATCGATCGGCCGCGAGATTCTTCCGATTCCCGACATCCCCGTGCGAGCAGAGCCCGCGATGCATGCCTCCGACACCACGGCACCTCCGATCGAACCGCTGCGACCGCCGGACGGCGCACCGAATGTCCTCATCGTGCTCATCGACGACATGGGATTCGGCGCGACCTCCGCCTTCGGCGGGCCATGCCACATGCCAACGCTCGAGCGGCTGGCCGAGAACGGGCTGACCTACAACCGGTTCCACACCACGGCGTTGTGCTCCCCGACGCGGCAGGCACTCCTCACCGGGCGCAACCACCACAGCGCCGAGATGGGCAGCGTCGGCGAGGTCGCCACCTCGATGCCGGGTAACACCTCGGTTCGCCCAAACAGCGTCGCGACGATCGCCGAGATGCTGAAGCTGAACGGGTACAACACCGCTGCGTTCGGCAAGATGCACCAGACCCCGGTCTGGGAGACCTCGGTCTCCGGACCGTTCGATCGATGGCCGACCGGGGACGGCTTCGAGAAGTTCTGGGGATTTGTGGCCGGGGAAACGAACCAGTGGGAGCCGACGCTCTTCGATGGCACGACTCCGACCGAGCCGCGGGCAACGGCCGAGGAGGGCTACCACGTCACGGAGGAGCAGGTCGATCAGGCCATCGCCTGGGTCACCGCACAGCAGGTGATGACGCCGGACAAGCCGTTCTTCATGTACATGTCCTACGGGGCGACCCACGCACCACACCACGTCGCCCCGGAGTGGATCGAGAAGTACCGCGGCCGTTTCGACCGGGGCTGGGACGCCGTACGCCAGGAGACGCTGGCCAACCAGATCGAGAAGGGCCTCGTGCCCGAAGGCACCGAGCTCACCGACCGCCCACCGGGGGTCGCGGCATGGGACGACCTTTCCGACGATCAGCGCAAAGTTGGTGCGCGGCTCATGGAGACCTACGCCGGCTTCGCCGAGCACACCGACCATCACACCGGCCGTCTCATCAAGGCTCTGGAGGAGATCGGAGCGCTCGACGACACGATCGTGATCTACATCGCGGGTGACAACGGCGCTTCTGCCGAGGGTGGTCTCGATGGGGCCTTCAACGAGCTGAAAGCGCTCAACGGTGTCAAGGAGACGGTCGACGACATCCTCGATCGAATGGACGACATCGGCTCGCCGCAGGCCTTCAACCACTACCCGGTCGGGTGGGCTCATGCCATGAATTCGCCGTACCAATGGACCAAGCAGGTGGCCTCTCATTGGGGCGGAACCCGCAACGGGACGGTGATCCATTGGCCGAACGGGATCTCGGCCAGCGGAGAGATCCGGCAGCAGTTCCACCATGTGATCGACATCGCGCCGACCCTGCTCGAGGCCGCCGGACTTCCACAACCATATTCGGTCAATGGGATCGCGCAAAAGCCCATCGAGGGCGTGGCCATGAACTACACGTTCGATGACGCCGACGCCGACGATCGTCACACCACCCAGTACTTCGAGATGTTCGGCAACCGCGGCATCTACTCGAACGGGTGGACGGCGGTCACCAAACACCGGACGCCGTGGGAAATGAGCGGATACGCGCCCCCGGCCCTCGAGGACGACGTGTGGGAGCTCTACGACACGACGACCGACTGGTCCCAGGCAAACGATCTCTCCGCTGAGATGCCGGACAAGCTGCATGAGCTTCAGCAGATCTTCATACTGGAGGGCGCCAAGTACAACGTGTTCCCGATCGACGACCGCACCGGTGAGCGTTTCAACGCGGCGATCGCCGGGCGGCCAGAGCTCCAGACCGGCAGGACGAGCATGCGGTTCTCCCCAGGGATGACGCATCTGCTCGAGAACACCGTGCTCAACGTGAAGAACCGTTCCTACACGGTGACCGCGCAGCTCGTGATTCCTGAAGACGGCGCCGACGGGGTCGTCATCGTCCAGGGTGGCCGTTTTGCCGGGTGGGCGCTTTACGTGAAGGACAACAAGCCTGCGTTTGCCTACAACTGGTTCGAGTCGAACATGTATTACGTCAAGTCGGAGCAATCGCTGCCTGCCGGCGAGGTCACCGTCCAGTACCAGTTCGATTTCGACGGAGGCGCTCCTGGTGCTGGCGGATCGGGCACTCTGCTCGTTGCAGGCGAGGTCGTCGGCGAGGGTCGCATCGAAAAGACCGTGCCGTTCATCTTCTCCGCAGACGAGACGATGGACGTCGGCAAGGACACCGCTTCACCGGTGACCGACGAGTACGGCTCCGGTGACGCCAACGCCTTCACCGGCACGATCGACTGGGTGCAGATCGACCTCGAGGACGACGACGTCAGCCACCTCGAGGACCCCGAGCAGACGTACCACCGGATCATGGCTCGGCAGTAGTCAGACACCGCATCCGGTAGCGAGAACCGAAGCGAAGCCGTCGCGCTCGTCGCGCCATTCGTAGAGCTCGGTTCCCCACCATTCGTACCCGCTCGAGCTCATCGCCACCTCGTCCACGCCGTCGCCGTTCACGTCGGCCACAGCGTCGAAGCGGAACACGGTCGCGGTGTAGAACCAGTCGTCGATCCCATCGTCCGGGAGCTCATTCACGACGTGCTCGGCGAGCACAATCGGCGCCAGCCCGGGCATGCCCTCGAACATCACCACCGCGACTCCGTAATCGCCGAGGGAAGGGAACGAGCCAGCGCCGCGCTCAAGCACGCCTAGCACCTCGGCGCTGCCGTCGCGGTCGAGATCAGTCCGGATCAGTTGAGCGAACACGGGACCCTCGTGGTCGGCCCCACGTTCGGTGAGCACCGCGTGCGCCACCGACAGATGTTCGGGTCCCGGCTCGATCGATTCGGCCAGTCCGGCCGATGCCCGGGCGTGCGCTGAGACCCCGAGACCGTCCGCCAACGGCTCGAGGGGGACGGCATAGCCGCTCCCATCCATCACGAACTCGCAGTGGGTGAGCGGCGGACCGGCAACAGACTGCGCCTCTGACTCCGAAATGCTGAAGATCCGATACTCGTCGCCCTCGGCAAGCGGTGCAGAGTCCGCATCGTTCTGCCAGCCGTCGTCTGCCCACCAGCCGAGAAGCACGCCGTTGGACAGCACGGCAACCGGCGCCAACGGCGCGGCCGTGGTGGTCGGCGCGGCCTGGGTCGGGGCCTGAGTCGGCGGCGTCACCTCCTCGATGCTGGTCGTGGATGTTCGAGCGCATGCGCTGAGGGCTACCCCAACGGCGAGCGCCACCATCAGCGAGCTCCGGTAGCCGGGCATGGCGTCCAGAGTACGACAGACCCCAATTTGGGCCGCTGCTACCGGCTCTTGCCCAGGATCTCGTCGATGACCCTCAGCCGGTCGGCGATGGCGGCTTCGTCGCCGGCATCGCCCGGTTGGTAGAGGCTGGAGTTGATGCCATCGGGCAGGTACCGCTGGGCGATGATGCCGACGGGGTCATCGTGCGGGTACTCGTACCCGACACCGATCCCGAGCTCGCGCTCGCCGCTCGTCGCCGCCGACCGCAGGTGTGGGGGCACATCCGCTCCGGGCGTCCGCTCCACCGACTCGCGGGCGGCCCCGATGGCCCGGGCGATCGAGTTCGACTTCGGTGCGGTCGCCAAGTACAGCGCAGCATGGGTCAGGGCATACGCCGCCTCCGGAAGGCCTATCACCTCGACGGCGCGGAACGCGTCCACGGCGATTCCGAGCGCGCGCGAATCGGCAAGCCCAACATCCTCGGAGGCCAGGATCACCATCCGCCTCGCGACGAACTTCGGATCTTCCCCCGCCTCGATCATGGTGTGCAGCCAGTACAAGGTGGCGTCGACATCCGAGCCGCGCATCGACTTGATGAAGGCTGAGATCACGTCGTAGTGGCGGTCGCCGCCTTTGTCGTAGCGAATAACGCGTCGTTGCAGAGCTTCGGTGACGTCCTCGAGCGTGACCGAGCCCTTGCCCCGCCCCTCGGCCAGGGTGGCAGCGACCTCGAGTGCGTTCATCGCCAGCCTGGCATCGCCTCCAACCCGCTCCGAGAGTGCCTCGAGTGCGTCGTCGTCGATGATGACTCCACCGAGGCCGCGCATCGAGTCATCGGCAGCCCGCAGGACGAGATCGGCGACTTCGCCCGGTGCCAGTGCCTCAGTCCGGAACATCGTCGAGCGCGAGATCAGCGGAGAGTTGACCTCGAAGAACGGATTCTCAGTGGTGGCGCCGATGAGGATGATGATCCCGTCCTCGACCCCGGGGAGCAGGGCGTCCTGCTGGGCCTTGGTGAAGCGGTGGATCTCATCGAGGAAGAGCACGGTCTTGCCCTGCTCTTCGTCGACACGGCTCGTCGCCATCGCCAGGACCTCGCGAACGTCCTTCACCCCCGCCGAGGTCGCCGACAGCTGCTCGAAGCGGGCGCCGCTGTTGGAAGCGACCAGGCGGGCCAGCGTGGTCTTCCCCGATCCGGGTGGGCCCCACAGGATCATCGACACCGGCTTGCCGGCCTCCACCATGGTGCGGAAGGCGGCACCCTCGGCGAGCAGGTGCTCCTGACCGGCGACCTCGTCGAGTGTGGCCGGGCGCATGCGAGCCGCCAGCGGGGCGTTGGCGCGGCGCCGCTCGGCCCGCTGCTCCGTGAAGAGGTCCGGGTCAGTCACCTTGCTGCTCGGCGCCGGCTTCCTCGAGCCGCGTCCATTCCGCCTCGACCTCGGCGCTCACCTCGATGCCGAGCTCGCGCAGCTGTTCGTCTTCGAGCCTTGACGGCGAGCCGGTGAGCGGATCGGCACCGGTTTGGGTCTTGGGAAACGGGATCACCTCGCGGATGTTCGGCTGGTTCTGAAGGATCGAAACCAGGCGGTCGATTCCGACTGCGAATCCGGCATGGGGCGGGGTGCCGTAGCGGAGCGCCTCGAGGAACCAGCCAAACCGCGTCTCGGCGTCCTCCCCGCTGATACCAAGGATGTCGAACACCTCCGCCTGCACGGCAGGGTCGTGGATTCGGACGGATCCGGAGCCAAGCTCCGATCCGTTGAGCACGAGGTCGTAGGCCTTCGAGATGGCGTGGCCGGGGTCCCGGCGCATCTGCTCGACATCGACCGGAGCGGTGAACGGGTGATGGAGGGGTACGAAGTCGCCGTCGTCGTTGTGCTCGAAGACCGGGAAGTCGACGATGAAGGCGTAGAACAGCTCGTCGTGCCCCTCGGGCTGCCCCAGATCGAGCCGAAGCTGGCCGAGCACCTCGAGCGCCAGCGGGCGTTTGTCGGCGACGATCAGGAGCACGTCGGTGGCGCCGGCGCTGAGCTCGCTCACCAGCGCTTTCTGCTCGGCATCCGACAGGAATTTCGCGACCGGTGATCGGAGCGAGCCATCGTCCTCGACCACGGCCCACACCAGGCCTTTTGCGCCGAGCTCCTGGGCACGCGACACAAGGGCGTCCAGCCCGGCTCGGGACAGCTCCAGGGACCCGCCGTTGATCCCCCGCACCGAGCCACCGCTCGCTAGCACGCCGGCGAAGGCGTTGAAGTCGGTGTCGGCGAAGATCGCGTCGAGGTCATGGATCTCCATTCCAAAGCGCAGATCGGGCTTGTCGGTGCCGTAGCGCTCCATGGCCTCATTCCATGTGAGTCGCCGGAAGGGCCTGGCCGGTTCTGCGTCGCGGAGCGTCACGGTGGCGGCGACGGCGATCTGCTCCAACGTCTCGAGGACGTCTTCCTGGCCCCAGAATGATCCTTCGAAGTCGAGCTGGGTGAACTCGATCTGGCGGTCGGCTCGCGTGTCCTCGTCGCGGTAGCAGCGAGCGATCTGGTAGTACCGCTCGACCCCGGCAATCATCAGCAGCTGCTTGAACAGCTGCGGCGATTGGGGCAGGGCATAGAAGTTGCCCTGGCGCAGCCGCGACGGAACGATCATGTCCCGGGCCCCCTCCGGGGTGGAGGCGATCAGGGTCGGCGTCTCCACATCGAGGAAGCCCCGGTCGTTCATCACCTCGCGGATGGCGCCGATCATCTGCGATCGCGCCACCAGATTCTTCGCCATCGGTTCACGACGCAGATCGAGGTACCGGTACTGGAGGCGCAGGGCCTCGTCGACGTCGATGCGCTCGTCGAGCTGGAACGGCAGGGGCTCGGAGGGGCTGAGCACATCGAGCACCGATGCCCCGACTTCGATCCGGCCGGTGCTGAGGTCGGCATTCACCTGATCCGGCTCGCGCTCCCGCACCGTACCCGAGACCGCTATGCAGTACTCGAGACGAAGGCCGTGGAGGGTGGCCTCGTCGGCGGGTGCGTCTTCCGGGTTGAGCACGACCTGGACGATGCCCGTCGAGTCGCGCAGGTCGATGAAGATCACGCCTCCGTGGTCGCGGCGACGGTTCACCCAGCCGGCAAGCGCTACCTCGCGTCCTACGTCGTCGACGCTGAGCGTGCCTGCGCCGGTGTCCTTCATCGGCTCTTCAGCCATCCCTCGATCTCCTCGATGGCGACGGCCCCCTCGGTGCCGGTCTCGAGATCCCTCGCGGTGACCTTGCCATCGCTCCATTCCTCGCCCACGACGAGGGCGGTTGCCGCGGCCCGACGATCGGCGGCCTTGAATTGGGCGCTCACCGATCGCTCGGCGAGCTCGAGGTCGATGCGTACGCCGCGGCGCCGCAGCTCGGAGACCAGGTCGAGCGCAGCATCGCGGCGGCTCTGATCGGCCACGACGACAAAGGCGTCGAGGGCGGGCTCATCGTCCCCGTCGTCCGCCATGAGCATGATGCGATCGATCCCCATGGCAACGCCGACTGCCGGAGTCGGCTTGCCTCCGAGGAGCTCGAAGAGGCCGTCGTAGCGGCCGCCGCCTCCGGCGGAGTCCTGGGCGGCGTCATAGCCGGTCGACAAATACTCCCAGACGGTGCGGTTGTAATAGTCGAGACCGCGTACGAGTCGCGGCTCGATGCGATATGGAATCTGCAGGCGCCGCAGCCCGGCCTGGACGGCCTCGAAATGGGTGGCGGCACCATCGCCGAGGTGATCCATGGGGGCGGGAGCGTTCTCCACAATGTCGGCATCGGCCTTGCTGTCGAGGACTCTCAGCGGGTTGGATTCGATGCGGTTGGCGGCATCCTCGGAGAGCTCACCCTCACGCTCGATCAGCCAGTCGGTGAGCAGCTCGCGGTAAGCAGCTCGATCTGCCGCATCACCAATCGAATTCAATGCAACGACGACATCCGGGACCCCCATCTCGTCGAGGTACCGGGCGCCGAACTCGATAACCTCGACATCGGCATCGGCGGACGGCTCGCCGAAATACTCGATATCGCCTTGATAGAACTGGCGCCTCCTCCCGGCCTGCGGGCGCTCGTAGCGGAACATGGGCCCAAAGGTGGCGATCTTGGCGGTCCCGTTCACACCGCCCGCCTCGATCATCGCCCGCACCAGTCCGGCCGTCGCCTCGGGACGCAGGGTCAACGATCGGTCGCCCTTGTCGGTGAAGGTGTACATCTGCTTTTCCACCACCTCGGTGGCCTCACCCACACCCCGGGCGAACAGCTCCGTCGCCTCGAAATGGGGGGTCAGCACGGCGTCGTAGCCGAAGGTTTCGGCAAGATCGGCGAAGGTCCGCTCGGCGCGAAGCCAGTCCCGCGACTCGGGCGGGAGGACGTCATCGGTGCCCTTGGGGGCGCGGTAGGTCACGCGGCGGAGGGTAGCGGTGCGCGGTCAGCCGTCGTGGTCCTGGAGGAAGGGGTTCACACGGCGCTCGCGGCCGACGGTGGTCTCGGGGCCGTGGCCGGGCAGGACCCGGGTCTCGTCGGGAAGCGTCAGCACCTCGGTCTCCATGGACTTCATCAGGGTCTTGAAGTCACCGCCGGGCAGGTCGGTGCGGCCGATCGAGCCGGCGAACAGCTGGTCACCCGAGAACAACACGCCCTCATCCTCGACCACAAAGACACAGTGACCGGGCGTGTGCCCCGGAGTGTGACGTACCTCGATCGTCATCCCGCCCAACGGCAGCCGGTCGCCGTGGGCGAGGTCGGTGTAGTGCTCCGGCGGGGCGAACTGCTCCCGTCCCGGCGGGATGAAGCCAAAGATCGACTCCAGCTGAGACACCGGGTCGGCGGAGAGGTATTCGTCGTCGGGATGGATGTACGCCGTTACCCCGGTGCGCTCCACCACCGAGCCCGCTCCCCCGGCGTGATCGACGTGGCCATGGGTGACGAGCAGGGCGACCGGGAGAAAGGCGTGCCGCTTCAGTAGCGCCGATATCGCCTCGATGTCGGGAGGAGCATCGACGATCACCGCCTGGCCACCCTCCTCGGTGGCGATCACGTAGCAGTTCGTCATCGCCGCCCACAACTCCGATGACTCGATGATCACCCGCCGCCGCCCGGTATCAGGCGATAGGCGTCGTACACGCCGTCGACCTGGTGGATCTCGGCCAGCGCACGTTCCAGCTGGTCGGACTCGGACAGCTCGAGCTCGTAGCGGAGGAAGGCAATCCGGTCTTGACCGGACACCGACGACGAGGTGTGGATGTTGGCGCCGATGTCGGAAAGCACTTCGGTGACATCGCGCAACAGCCTGGCCCGATCGAGTGCTTCCACCTGGATCCAGACGAAAAACGCTCCCGTATGCTCCGGCGCCCAGCTCACCTCGATCATCCGCTCGGGATGCTCCTCGAGCGATCCGATGTTGCCACAGTCGCTGCGATGCACCGAGACTCCCCTGCCGACGGTCACGAACCCGATGATGTCATCGCCGGGCACCGCGGAACAGCACCGGGCCATCCGCACCAGCACGTCGTCGAGGCCCTCGACGATCACTCCGCGGGAAGGCCGCTCCCGCCTTCTCGGCGGCGCAACAAGGCGGTCTATCAACTCCTCGGTCGGCTCCGGGGGAGGATTGATCCGGCGATCGAGCCGGCCGACGACGGTCTTGGCATTCACCCGACCATCACCGATGGCCCCATAGATCTGGTCGACCTCGGTGAACCCGAGCTCCTCGGCGACGGCCGCAAGATGCTCGTCGTTGCCCGACAGCGGCAGCGTCGCCCGGCGGAGCTCCTTGGCGAGCGAATCCTTGCCGTCGACTAGGGCGCGCTCCCGGCGCTGCTTGGAGAACCACTGGCGGATCTTCGCTGATGCCCTCGATGAGGCCACGAAGTTCAGCCAGTCCCGCGACGGATGGGCGTCCTCCGATTTGGACGTCACGATGTCGACGATGTCACCCGACTCCAGCTTCGTGGAGAGCGGCACCAGCCGGCCGTTCACCTTGGCGCCGACACAACGGTGTCCGACATCGGTGTGAATGGCGTATGCGAAGTCCACCGGTGTTGCCCCCGAGGACAGCGTCATCACGTCGCCCAGAGGCGTGATGGCGAACACCTCGTCCTGATAGAGGTCGAGCTTCAACGCGTCGAAGAACTCCTCGGGGTCGGCGATAGCCTCCTGGAGGAACCGGATGTCGGCGACGAGCGGCAGATCACCGCCCGCATCCCCCTCCTTGTAGCGCCAGTGGGCGGCGATGCCGACCTCGGCCTGCTCGTCCATCTCCGGGGTCCGGATCTGCACCTCGAGCGGCTTTCCGTCTGGGCCGACCACCGTGGTGTGGAGCGACTTGTATAGGTTGAACTTTGGCATCGCGATGTAGTCCTTGAAACGGCCCTGGATCGGGGCCCACATCGTGTGCACCAGCCCAAGGGCGGCGTAGCAGTCGCGCATCTGCGGGACGATGATCCGGATGCCGATCAGATCGTGGATCTCGTCGAACTCGAGCCCGGAGTCCACCATCTTGCGATAGATCGAGTACAGGTGCTTCGGGCGTCCCGTCACGGTGGCCTCGATGTCGGCCTCCTCGAGCCGGGCACTCACCTCGGCCATCACCTTGTCGAGATAGTCCTCACGCTCGGGCGCCCGGCGGGCTACCTGATCTTCGAGCTTGGCGCGGCGCTTTGGGTGCAGCTCGGCAAAGCTCCGCTCCTCCAGCTCGTGCTTGATCTCCTGGACACCCAGACGGTGCGCCAGCGGTGCATAGACGTCCAGCGTCTCGGCGGCGACCCGGCGACGCTTCTCCTCTGGCAACGGTGCCACCGTTCGCATGTTGTGGGTACGGTCGGCGAGTTTGATCAGGAGCACCCTGATGTCCTTGGCCATCGCCACAGCCATCTTGCGGATCGTGCCGGCCTGGCGCTCTTCCCAGGTCGACGACTTGATCCGGTCGAGCTTGGTCACCCCGTCGATGAGCATGGCGACCGCGGGCGCGAACTCCTTGTCGAGCTGGTCGAGGGTCACGTCGGTGTCCTCGACGACGTCGTGCATGATGGCCGCCGCGATGGTCGACTGATCGAGGCCGTAGTCAGCGAGGATCTGCGCCACGGCGATTGGGTGGGTGATGAAGGGGTCGCCCGTCTGGCGGACCTGACCGGCATGGGCCTCCGAGGCCAGGCCGTACGCGCGCTGCAGCATATCGGCATCGGCCTCGGGATGCCGGGCCACGAACGACTCTGTCAGCCGCTCGAACATGGCGTCCGGGTCGGTTTCTGCGTTGGAGGGGACGGCTTTCGCCATCGCCACAGCTTACCGCCGCTTCTTCCGCTTCTTGGGAGGCCGCGGCATGGCTCCGGTTGCCCCCGAACCGGCAGGCGGTGCGGTGGGCGCCTGCGCCGCAGGCTCCTCGGTCATCACGGAATCGTCTGCCACCGCGACGGCGGCGACCGGCTCGCGCTCCATCTGGCCCGTGGCGCGGCGGCGATCGACCCTGCGCCTTGCCCGCTCCCACTCCTCCTCGCGTTCCTTCCACCTGGCGAGCAGCGGCGTGGCCACGAAGATCGACGAGTACGTCCCGAGGGAGATGCCGACGAAAAGGGCGAGAGCGAACTCACGCAGCGTCTCAGCGCCGAACGCAAGCGAGCCGATGATGAGCAGCGAGCCGACCGGAAGCAGCGAGGTGAGCGAGGTGTTGATCGAGCGCATCAGCACCTCGTTCATCGAGGTGTTGACGATCTCGGTGTAGTTGTAGCGATCCTGCATGTGCTCCACGTTCTCGTTCACCTTGTCGAACACCACCACGGTGTCGTAGAGCGAGTAGCCCATGATGGTGAGCACCGCGATGACGGTTGCAGGAGACACCACGAACTGGAACGCGGCGAAGATGCCGCCGGTGATGATCAGATCGTGGAACAGCGCCGCCAGTGCCGCAAGGGCCATCTTCCACTCGAAGCGCCACGTGATGTAAAGCGAAACAACCAGGAGGAAGATGCCCAATGCCAGCAGCGCTGCGTTGCGAACCTCCTCACCGAAGCTCGGTCCGACCGCCGACACCGTCACCTCGTTGACCGAGACGCCGGCGACGCCGCCAACCGCGGCGATCATCTCATCCTGGGGCCCCGCCTCGAGGGCCTCGGTCTGCACCCTGATGAAGCCCTCTCCGGTGAGCTGGACCCTGGCGCCGGCCAGGCCGATATCGCTCATGGCGGCGCGAACCTGCTCGACGGTCGCATCGGTCTCGTTGACCGCAACGACGACCGTGCCTCCGGTGAAGTCGATGCTGAGGTTGAGCGGGCGGGAGACAAGCAGCACGAGCGAGAGCACAACGAGCACCGCCGAGACGATCAGCGTCTTCTGTGCCGCGCCGACGAAGTCGAAATCGGTCTCACCCCGGTACATGCGCTTGAGCACGCTCATGCGTCCACCGCCACCAGATCTTCATGGGCTGGCTCGTCGGGCCCCCGGGCCATGGCCCCGCGAATCGAAAACCAGCCGCCGTCGAGCATGCGGGAATGGGCGAGCAGCCAGGTCGCCGAACGGGTGTAGAACCAGGCCACGACCACATCGATCACGGTGGCAAGCCCCAGCGTGAGGGCGAAGCCTTTCACTGGCCCGATCGCAAGCACCCACAGCAACAGTGCGGCGAGCAGGGTGACGGTGTCGCCCTTGAGGTTGGTCGAGAAGGCTCCGGGGAAGGCATGATCGACCGCCGGGCGCAGCGGCCGGCCGGCGTGATATTCCTCTTTGATCCGCTCGAAGTAGACGATCGACGAATCCAGCGTGATCCCGATGGAGACAATGATTCCTGTCACGCCGGCAAGAGTGAGCGTGGTCCCCTGGGTCTCGCCGAGCAGGACGAGGGCTCCGACGAGGAACGCACCGAACACGATCAGGCCCCCGACGGCGACGACGCCGAGCACGCGGTAGTAGAGGATCATGTAGATCGCTACCAGCACAAGCCCGATCAGCCCGGCGATCAATCCGGCGCGCAGCGAGTCTTCACCCAGCGAGGCCGAGATCGACTCGACCCGCTCACGCTCGAACGTGGTTGGGAGGGCGCCGTACTTGAGGATGGCGGCGAGGTCCTCCGCCTCTTGCTGCGGATTCTCGCTGATGCCGATCGTGATCACGACCTGGTCCGGGTCGAGGCCCTCTGCCGGGTTGACGTCCTGGGCGACGGCAGGGGCGGACTGCACGACGCCGTCGACGACGATGGCGAGCTGGCGTTGCGGAGAGCCCACTGAGAACGTGGCGAGAGTCCCCGTGGCGTTACGGAACTTCTCGCCGCCTTCCGAAGTGAACCCCGGGATCACGATCCAGCCGCCGGCGCCACCGCCGTGGCTGGTGGAGCTACTGAACTGAGCGTCGCCGCCCTCCATGTCGACGCCGGTGAGAAAGGCGGGGCTGACGACGTAGATAGCGAAGCTGTCTTCGGCCTCGAGGTATCCGACCTCGTTGACGTCGTCAGGGTCGGACAGTCCGGTCTCCGGGTTGATGTTCGGTGGATGGTCTCCGTCGGGGTTGGTGAAGTACGGGCTCTCCGGCACGATGTCGATGACGGCACGGAACGACATCTCACCGGTGGTGCCGACGGCGCGCAAGGCGCGCTCTCGGTCCTCGACGCCGGGCAGCTGCACGACGATGCGGCGGTCGCCCTCGACGAAGATCTCCGGCTCCTGCACGGCGCCGAGCTCCTCGACGCGGCGGCGCATCACCTCGACGGCCGTATCCAACGTGTCCTCGTCGGTGCCCTCGGGGCTGACCAGCACCACGGCGAATCCGCCCTGGAGGTCGAGGCCGAGCTTTGGTGCCCATCCGGCGAGCAGCATCGCTGCAAAGGACCCGAACGCGATCAGCAGGGTCAGCAGCAGCGTGATGAGCATCCGGCGGCGGCTCACTCGGTGTCGTCTCCCACCCTCTCGGCAACGGCGCGCTTGGCCACTCGCATCGTGTTCCCGCCCCCGAGCTCGAGGGTGTACGTTTCGTCGTCCTCGGAGCGAATAGTCCCGTAGATGCCGCCGATGGTCCGCACTTCGTCACCGACGGTGATTGCGTCGGCGAGCCGCTTCGCCTTCTTTGCCGCTCTCCGCCGCGGCAGGTAGAGCATCACGTAGAAGAGACCGCCGATGATGAGCAGCGGCAAGAGAAAGCCGAGAGTGTCACTGACACTGCCGCCCTCTTCGGCCTGGGCGACGATTGGGCCAAGAACAAGGGCCATCTGGGGCATTGGAATCTCCAAATCGTGCGTCGGCACCGCCGCCGACGAAGCGGGAGGAACATTACCCGGGAAACCGTCTAGTCAGCGACGGGCGGCGAGCACTGCTTCCCGATGGTCGGCGAAGGTTCCGGCAGCAATCGCGGTGCGTGCGCCGTCAAGCAGGTCAAACGTGTAAGTCAGGTTGTGCAGCGTGAGCAGGCGGTCGGCGAGGGGCTCCTTGGTGGTGTGCAGATGGCGGAGGTAGCCACGGCTATATCGGGAGCAGGTCAGACACCCGCAGTCGGCGTCGAGCGGCGCGTCGCTCAGCTGCCACTCCTTCCGCTTGATCGAAACATCCCCGGTTCTGGTCAGCGCCTTGCCATGCCTGGCAAGGCGGGTTGGGATCACGCAATCGAATAGGTCGGCACCTCGGGCGATCGCGGCAAGCAGGCCCTCGGGGTCCCCGAGACCCATTACGTAGCGGACGCTGTCCTTCGGGAGATGAGGAATGGCTGCGTCCAGGGCCAGATCGCGTTCCTCTGGCGATTCTCCGACGGCCAGGCCGCCGATTCCGAAACCAGGGAAGCCGAGGGCAGCTATCTCCTTGGCCGCCTGCTCTCTGAGGTCTGCTGCCGCGCCGCCCTGCACTATGCCGAACAGAGCCCGGTCGCCTCTGCGCTTTGCGGCGAGCGATCGCTCTGCCCAACGCCGGGTCAGCGACATCGCAGACTCGGTCTCGTCGCGTGGCGATGGAAGCGCCACCGGTACGTCCAGCACCATGGCGATGTCCGAGCCAAGCCGCTCCTGGACCTCGACGGCACCCTCGGGAGTCAGCTCGACCCTGGATCCGTCGTAGCTGCTGCGGAAAACCAGGCCGTCCTCGCTCACCTCGGGGCCGAGCGAGAGGACCTGGTATCCACCGCTGTCGGTGAGGATCGGGCCGTCCCACGCCATGAACCCGTGGAGCTCACCGAGTGTGGATACCACATCCTCCCCCGGGCGCAGCATGAGGTGATACGTGTTGGCGAGCAGGATCTCGGCACCGACCGTCCGCAGATCCACGACATCCATCGTCTTGACGGTCGCCCTGGTCCCGACCGGCATGAAGCCCGGTGTTACCACATCGCCGTGTGGTGTTGTCATCACCCCCGTA